>Ga0209235_1001075_pt1 | contig 14576 bp, 15 predicted proteins | sample GraSoi013_1_20cm_4_FD_185817 | JGI IMG/M metagenome (GOLD analysis project Ga0209235, IMG submission 185817) | Grasslands soil microbial communities from the Angelo Coastal Reserve, California, USA - Sample 09_25_2013_1_20cm (SPAdes) (version 2) | ecosystem: Environmental > Terrestrial > Soil >... | reverse complement strand
TAGCGACATTCCGGGCCGCGCTCCGCCCAGGGCTGTTCGAGGCTAATCCTATAAGCCGAGCATGCATCGCCGCCCGGGTGGGCGGCGACCGCCGGGTCCTCCTCGCGAACTCGATCTACCACCTGACAAACGACGGCGCCGTCACAATGCTTGCAGGCCAGATCGTCGTCCTGCAATCCCAGTTCGGAGGTTTCGGGCCCGCGGAGGTCGGCCTCCTCGGCGGCATCGCCCTCGTCGTGACCGCGGTCTTCCAGTTCCTCTTCGGCATCATGTCGGATCGACGAGATCCGTCTCGCTTCCTCCCGATCGGGATCGCGGTCCTCGGGCTCGGCTCGCTCCTCGTGACCTTGTCGTCCAGTTTCTGGACCCTCCTCGTCCTCGTGGCCGTCTCTCGGATCGGCGCGAGCTTCTACCATCCTGTCGGAATCTCCTGGATCGGCCGGGAGTTCCAGGGTCCCGGGCTCGACCGGTCGATGGGATTCCAGAGCGCGTTCGGCGATGCGGGCGTCATCCTGGGAATGGGCAGCGGGGCGGTGCTGGCGGTCGCGATTGGTTGGCAATCTCCGTTCGTCCTGTGGGGCGGCTTGAACCTGCTCGCCGTCGCGGTCGGTCTGTCGCTCGCCCGCGGTCGGTTTTCGCCTCCGCCTCAGACAGTGCCCAAGGCCCGGAATTACATGGGGGTCTTGAGGGACGTCCGGCTTTGGCTTCTGCCTCTCGCCCTTGGCGGCGCCGTCTTCAATATCTTCAGTTACTTCGGCCCGCTCCTCCTGCACGAGAAGTTCGGACTGCCCAGCGATTTGTCGGGCGTCGCGGTGGCCCTTTGGATCCTCGCAGGCAGCGTGGCCGCGTTCTTCTTCGGCCGCGTGAGCCGGCGGTTCGGGCGGTACCGGGCGCTCGTCGCGTCGTACGCCGCCCTCACGATTGCAAGCCTGGTCGGCGCGCTCGTCAATGACCTGCGCGTGGTGCTCATCGCATTCTGGACGCTCGGTTCGGCGCTCTTCCTGACGTATCCCGCGCTCTTCTCGTTCGTCGCCGAGTCGAGCCACCGCCGGCTTCAAGGGGCCGCGTTCGGGCTGATCTTTGCTTTCCAGCTGCTGGGCGGGGCGGTCGGCCTCCTCGTCGCGGGCCTCTTGGCGGATTCGTTCGGGCCCACAATCGCGTTCGAGACGTCGGTTCCGTTCACCCTTGCGGCCGCGCTCGCGTTCCTGGGGTTCGTGCTCCTCGTGATGGTCCGCGGGCAAGTGGCGAATCCCCGCGGCACGGCGGCGTCCTCCGTTCCCCCGCTTTGAGCCGTCATAAAATCGGGGTCGCCTTGGCCCAGAATCGCGCGACGATTCCCATCGCGATGCCGAGCACGATCGGGAGGACGCTCAGGAGGAGGGAGAATTCTTCCCGTCGGAGGTTCGAGACGACGAAAAACAGGAGGGTGAAGAACCCGGCACCGGAGCCGATCAAGATCAGCGTCCGTCCGGTTCGGACGCGGTCGATCCAGATCAGATAGCCACCGAGGAGGACCGCGATGCCTCCAAGCGATGCGAGGCCTACGAACACGTACGCGAGAACAATGAGAAACGGCCTCGTCCCGAAGATGTCCTCGAGGAGCGAGAAGAACCGGTTTACCGGCCGAGCGCCGGTCCAGCCGCTCACCAGGAGCAACGCGCCGGCAAGCGCCGTTAGGTACGCGGCCTGCGTGTTCCGCCGCAGCGGCTCACCCGGCCCGCGTGATCCGTTGAACGGCCTCGAGGTTTTCCGGGTGCGCCTCGAAGTACTTCCGCACGGGCGCGAGCTCGCCGTTGAGGCACGCAGTGACGCCCGCCTTCAGGTCCTTCGGGTGCAGTTCCCCGTTCGCGTACGACTTCGCGAGCTCGTTGAACGACTCATAGACGACATCGCCGCCGAACTTCGGATCCCGCGGGATCATCAACTTCCCGCGCCGAGGGAACAGGATGAGCCGCGCGATCTCGAGGACCGGATTGCCGACCGGTTCCTTCGCGGGGCAAAACGCTTTCCCGATCTTTCGCTCGACATCCCGTGGACTATCGTTCAGGAGGATGCTCGCGTCCGGTCGGGACTTCGACATCTTCCCCGCGACCAGGTCCATGCGACCGCCACCGTCGAGGGCGGGCAGGAGCGGCGTGTGCAGCGCGACGACCTGCTTCCATCCAAGCTTCGAGGCCACGTCGCGGTACAGCATGTGCGCGTGGCGCTGGTCCATGCCGCCGAGCGCGAGGTCCAAGTCCATCCAGTGGATGTCCGCGACCTGCATGGCCGGGTAGATGAGCTTCGACGCGTCGAGGTCGGCCTCCTCCTCCTTCCGTCCCATGATCGTGAGGGCCCTCCGGATCCGGGCGACCGTCGAGGCTTTGGAGGCCTGGATCACGTTCTGCCAGTACTCCGGATGGCGGACGAACTCGTTCGCGTACAGGTATTCGACGGAGTCCGGCACGCCGACGGCTCGGAAGCCGTCCTTGAAGTACTCCGCGCAGATGCGCAAGTTCTCTAGGTTCCGCCCGAGCTTGTCGTTGATGTACGCATGCCAATCCGCGAGGAAGATGATCGCGTGAAAGCCGGCTCGAATGAGGTCTCCGACCTTCGATCCGATGACGAACGCGGTGCCGATGTGCATCAGCCCGGACGGCTCGAGTCCGACGTACGCCCGCGGGGTGCCGGTCCGATCGAGAAGTGTCCGCAACTCGTCGCGAGTGACGACTTCTTCGGAGCCGTCCAAGACGGTCTGGAGTCGGTCCTCCGGGGCCACAAACCACCGAACCTACCCAAACAGGATAAAGGTTTCAATTCGCGCGCACGAAGGATTGCGGAAATCCGACAATGGCCTTAAGTCTGGGAGCGGGCATCCTACCCCGGGGAACTGGTATGGGGGTATTTGTGAGCCTGCTCGACCTCGGTTCGGTGACCGCGCTCCAGGGCGCCGATCTCGTCGGCGCCGCCGTCGGCGCGTTCGTCTTCGTCATCATCGTCCTCATCCTTCTCTTCGCCAGCCTCAAGGTCGTCAAGGAGTACGAGCGGATCGTGAACTTCCGCCTCGGAAAGGCTCAGGCGGAGAAGGGACCCGGGATTGTGGTCGTGATTCCGGGGATCGACAAGCCAGTCCGCGTGGACTTGCGGGAACGATTCCTGACGATCCCGCACCAGACGTGCATCACAAAGGACAACGCCCCAGTGGACGTCGATTTCATCGTGTACTTCAAGGTCGCGAGCGCAGCGGACTCCGTGATCCGGGTGAACAACTTCGAGGGAGCCGCGATGGGGATCGCGACGACGACGCTCCGCGCGGTCGTCGGTGACATCATCCTCGACGAGGTGTTGTCGAAGCGCGAAGAGATCAACGCGCTCCTCCGCACGAAGCTCGACGAGGTCACGACCCGTTGGGGCGTCAAAGTGACGAACGTCGAGATCCGGGAGATCCTGCCGCCGAAGAACGTCACGGACGCGATGATTCTCCAGATGTCCGCCGAGCGGAGCCGACGGGCCGTCGTCATCGAAGCCGACGGGAGGAAGACCGCGACGGTCACCATCGCGGAGGGCGACAAGCAGTCCGCTGTCCTCCGTGCGGAAGGCGGGAGACAAGCCGCGATCTTGAACGCCGAGGGCTACGCTCAGGCACTCTCGACGATCTTCGGAGCCGCGAAGGGTGTGGACGAGAAGACCCTGATGCTCCAGTACCTGGACGCCCTCAAGGCGCTCGGGAACAGCCCGGCCACGAAGTTCATCTTGCCCCTCGAGTTCACGGAGCTCATCCGGCCTTTCCGGGGCGTGCTCGCTTCGGCGGAGGGAGCCGCGAGAGGGGATGACAAGTAAGAGTCCGGACCTGCCGGTATCGAGTGTCCTCGATCGGCTCTTCCTCTACGGCATCCGCTCCGTCCTCGTCGTCCTGGCCGTCGTCGCCTTCGGCATCTTCCTGATCGCCCACGGATGGCTCGTGAGCCGGTTCGACTACCTGGCGTCGGGCATCCTGATCGTCATGATCGGCGTGGGATTGGCCTTCGCGTTTCAGCAGACGACGACGAAGGTCATCACGCAGCGCTACTTCTCCGGCGACACGCTGGTCGGCAAGACCGGCCGCGCCGTCGTGCCGATGAAGGCCAGCGCGAAAGGGGTCGTGCAAGTCGAGCACGAATCGTGGAGCGCGGTCGCAGAGGACGACATCGCCCGCGGGGAGCCGGTCATCGTGACCGCGGTCGATCCGGACAATGTCACCCTGAAAGTTCGGAAGCACCGGACTTGAACGCGTGACCTACGGCGAAGAGGGCGGCGCCGCGGAGGGCTCGTTCGACTTCGGAGGTTCGGGTCCTTCCGGCGTGGCGACCGTGACCTGGATTTTTCCGTCTCCGTACCCGGTGACGCGGATCAGGGTGCCTTTCGGGATGAACTGATCCGATTGCGCCGTCCAGTCCTCGGCTCCGACGTTGGCGACGCCATCCTTTCCCGGAACCAGGTCCGTCGCGGCGCGTCCGGTCATGTTGACGATTCGCGTGGGATCGATGAGCTTCGGTTGAGCCATGAGCGCCTTTCGGATTCGGGTGAGGTACAGGAACGCGACGACCAGGGCGGCACCCGTGCCTCCGAGGATGACGTACTGCGTGACCCCATACGGCGAGGGCGAGTACTCCACATTGTATGCGAGGAGGTAGGTCCCCGCGAGACCGAGGACGATGCCCGTGATCGCGAAGAATCCGTGGCCTGCCTTCACCTCCAGGATGACGAGGGCCGCCGCGATGATCAGGATCAGGATCCCAACGACGGACGCGCCGATCACCTGCGCACCGAGGAAGCCGAGCGCGATGAAGATGACCGCGACGACACTCAGGAAGAGCGTCCGGTGGAAGAGGTCGAGGACGAGGGCGATGATCCCGATGAGGATGAAGAGGCCGTCGACCGTCGGATCGCTCAGGAAGCTGAGGAACTGGTCGTACAGCGGTTCCTCGAAAGGTGTGACCGGTGCTCCGTTCAAGCCGACCTTCATCAGGAAGTCATTCAGGCTCTGGGCCATCCCGGTCACGAGGCCGATCGCGGCGGCTTCGGAGCCGGAGAAAGCCGTGTTGTTCTGCGCCATGTCGATCGCGGCGGTCACGTTGTACCCGTGCGCCTGGGCGAGGGATGTGATGAGGGCCTTCGCGAAGTTCTGCACGTGCTGCACCTGACTCGGGTCACCGCCGATGATGTACGGGGTCGAGGGCCCGATCACCGACGCATTCCCCATGTAGATCGCGTTCGACGCCAGGGCGATGTAACTCCCGGCAGATGCCGCAAACGCGGCGGGCGGCACGAACGTGTACACGGCGAACCCGTTGTTCTGGACCTCCTGCGTGGAATTGATGATCTGGACCATGTTCGAGAGCAACCCACCCGGCGTGTTCATCACGATGACGAGATCCTGCTTCGATGCGATGGCGGCTTGTGCGGCCCGGTGCACGTAGTCGGCCGCACCGGCGTCGACTTGGATGTCGAACGTCACCAGAAGCGCACCCGCCGGACTCGCGAGGGGGCGCGGCGCGACCGCCGTGGCCGTTCCGGCGGAAACGGTCAACGCCATCAGCAAGAGCGTGAGGACTCCACAGAGTCCGATCGCAGCGGTCCGACCCACGCATCCACTAGGCCCGGATGCGTAGAAAACGGTTTGCCTGGCTCGCTTGAGTACATACAAAAGGGGGGCCTTCCTTGCCTGGGCTGCCTACCAATTAATGACGAACCACTGCTTCTAAGGACTAGCATGAAACTACCGGCGCCGCCACCTGTGGCCCAGGGGCTATCCAGAAGGCCCGGTGTGCTGCGTTTGGGCCTGCGCGTTGTCTGGTCGACCAAGGGTCGGTGGGAACGCTTCTTTCTCTTGGCTCCTGCTCTCTACGCCGCATATGCAATTATCTTGGGTGTGTGGGCGACCTATTTCGCCCCGCAGGCATTCGCGTTCCCGAGGGTGTCACTCGTCGCCTTCACCTATGTCGGTCTGATTGACTCGTGGCAAACGCCGGTGATGAGCGCATCCTTCTTGCGCGCGTCGATCGGCACCGGTCTGAATCGAAGCGACGAGAATGCCATGCTTATGGCCGAGTATCTGGAGTCCCTCGGCCGAGGGGGCCATTGGCTCTCCGGTAACCTCCTCAGCGTTGCGTATCTCGGAATCATGATGGCCTGGGGCCTCGTCGCCGCCCTCAGGTTTCCTTCGCCATCGAGCATGGCCGGTGTCCTGACGTTCGGCTTCTGGGATACCGTCGTCTTCGTGATCCTATTCACGGTCTACCGGCTGATGCTGATTCGGCTCCTCCAGAAGGCCAGGCGAGCGGGATATGCAATCCGTTCCCGTGGGTTAGGCACTTGAAAGAACGCCGCCTCGATCAGCCGTTGCCGCTCTGGTTTCTGCCTCATGGAGCATCGGCTTCGCCAAAATCAAGGAGTATGTCGAAAAGTACGGCCTCTCAATGTTCGGTTTGTCCAAGATGTCAATCTGCGAATTCTTGAAGAAGCACCCAAACGGGCCGCCTAAGTGAGAGGCTTTTGTATGCACTCTCGTAAGCACACATAGGGTTTGGATGGCACTCCCGGGATCGTCAGGGTTGCTTGCCGGGTCGGACCTTCTCTCGGATCTTGTGGATGGCCTGTCCCGTCCGTTCGGTGGCCTTCGTGACCGCCGGTTTCACCGCCGCGATCGTCTTGTCCGCGACTTCCCTGGCGACCCGTACCGTGGCCTCCGCCGCGGGCGTCATGGCGACGACTACGTCGTTCGTCGCCTTGCCAACGGCCTGGACGGCGGGCCGCAAGGTCTGGACCGCCTTGTCGAACGCGGGCTGGAGGTCCTTGGCCGCGCGGTCCAACGCCTCGGTGCCGGTCGTCAGGGCCAGGAGCACGGCCCGTTCCGTCTCGCGCACGAAGTGGTCGATCTCACTGCGGGGCGCGCCGCACGACGGACAGTAGGCCGCTTCCGCGGGCAGCAGCGTTCCACATTTGTGGCAATTCATTCCCATCACCGACCTCCCGAGGAAACTCATCCTTCTTCAGTGTTTCGGTCGGTCACGGTCGACTCTGGCGTGTAACCTCCACTTCTGCTCGGGAGTGGACGATTCCCGGGGCGTACGACTTCACAATCCGGGTGTGAATCGCGCGGACGTCCATCCAGTGGGCCCGTGCGGCGGTTGCGAGTCTGCGGGTCAGGGCGTCCGGATACTGCTCCTTCGGGCACAGCTCGTGGTAGACGATCGTTCCGTTTCCTCGTAGCGTCTGGAAGGCCACATCGAGATATTCTCGGGAGTCGAAGTGGCCCATGATGACCCAGTCCGCGACCCGCGGCGGCGCCACGTGGCGGCAGTCACCGAGCAAAGGCACGAGATTCGTCGTGCGGTTGAGCCGGATGTTTTCGACCAGGTATCGGAAGCTCATCGGATTGAGCTCGCACGCGTATACCGTTTCCGCGCGGCTTCGAACCGCGATTGGGAGTGAGAAGTAGCCGATTCCCGCGAACAGATCCACGACGACCGCGCCCGGGCGCACGCGGTCCGCGATGCCGGTTCGTTCCGCGAGGTTCCCGGACGAGAACATTACGCGCGCGACGTCGAGCGCGTATCGGATGCCTCCCTCGACATGCACCGTTTCCGTCCCGTTTCCCCACAGCAGGCGAACGTCGGGGACGCGCAGAGGCCCGTGAATCCCCGAGACGTCCTGAACGACCGTTCGGGCACGGAGGACCGTGCCGAAGATCTTCGCGATTGTCGGAGCTTCCCTCGGCTCACCCGGTGGAAATCGGAGGACCAGGACGTCTCCGATTCGCTCCCACCGCCGAGGCGCACGTTCGACCGGGATGCCCGCCGCACGCAATCGTTCGCGGATTTCCTGACGTGGGTCGCGCTGCGTGACGCGGATCGGAAGCGAAGGGCGGTCCTCTATCCAAGCTCGAAAAGGGCCGAGGTCGAAGGCGGGCGCCGCCCGGACCGGAATCAAAACCTCATCGCCTCGCTTCTCGGTCTTCATCGTGCGGTCGACGAGACGTTCACTCAGCAACTTGCGGAGCAGCGCCTCTGCACTTTCTCTTGGGACCGCGATCGCGCGCAACGCTTCGGCGAACGGCGGACTCGGTTTCACTCTTTTCTTCGATACACTTCGCGATACCTATATGAAGAGCGACCCGCTTCGGCGCGCATCATGCGGGCCCCGGCCTTGGCCCTCGCCTTCCTGGTCCTCGCCGTGGTCTTGACTCCGCCGGCGACCGCGGAGGATTGGGGGGCGGTCGGCAAGGTGACCAAACTCATTTCGGTCAGAGCGTCGCCCGAACTGGCCCCCGGGGACAGTGGGCGATTCGAGTTCTACTTCAATTCGACGTACACCGAGCCGATGATCAATGTGACGTTGAATGCGAGCATCTACCGGTACGCGACCATCGACGAGAGCGTCGCCCTCGACTCCTCGTGGCCGTACGCGTATCCCAAGATCGCGGAGACGGGGACGCGGGCGTGGAGTTGGACCGCCTCCCGCGTGGACCCGGGGAGTTCCCGGCTGCTGAACTTCACCGTGGCGACGGCCGCCAATAGCCGGGACATGCCGCACGGATCGATTTTCTCTCAGTCGAGCTACTTCGTCCGGTTCTCGGTCGACTTCGCAGGCAACGTGAGCGGGACGATGACGCCGTTCCGGATGGCCTCCCGGGGATTCTTCACGGATGCACAGTGGAATCTCGCGACCAGCGCGAACGCCACGAATCCGTGCACGCCGCCCGCATGTCGAGGGAACGTGAACCTGACGGTGCTCGGTGTGGACGGCCTTCTGCCCGACTCCGCCTTCGGCGTGAAAGAACCGATCCCACGCTGGCCGTTCTACCTGCTGATCGGTCTCGCAGCGCTCTTCCTTGTCTTCGCGTTCCTCTTCTGGGTCGAGGAGAACCCCGGGTCATATCCGAGGGTCGACGCGTGGTGGGCGCGAACCCGCGGGCGGCTGGCCCGAACGATCGCTCCGCTCCGGCGCCGAAGCCCCCCGAAGGCGTGACGAGAAAAGTTTTAACTCGGTGGACCTTTGCTCGCGACATGGCCGAGGTGGCCTTCCCCCGGGCGGTCGCGTTCTGGTTCTACGCCCTCGCCTTCCTCGCGGGGATCCTGTTCTATCTGATCTGGGGATTCACGTACGGCTCGTGGAACCTCTTGCGGCCGGAGTGGGTCGGCGCCTATGCGGTGACGATCGTCCTGGTAGGGTTCGGCATCGTCGGCATGCTCCTCTATCGGAAGTAGGAACCATCGTGGGCCGCCGGTTACAGTTCCCCTTTTGATACCGGCGGGGGAGGACTTAAGGGTCGTTCGGCGAATCTTTTGTTCTCTTGGAAATCAACATGCGACCGGCGATTCGATACGACCGTCAGGGGGTATCCCCCGTCATCGCGACGATCTTGCTCGTCGCCATCACAGTGGTCCTCGCCGCGGTCCTGTACGTCATGGTCTCCGGACTCCTGACGCCGGTCGGGAACGGGCCCCAAATCATGGGGGTCGTCCTCAGCAAGACCGGCGACGGGAAGAACTGGAGCCTCGAGATCGCCTCGACACCCCTCGGTCTGAGCCCGGCAACCGTGCACCTCCAACTCATCGCTCCAGGGGGCCAGACGGCGGTGTACAAAACATTCAGCACGTTGAACTGGCCCGCCGACGGAGCCGCATACTTCGGAAACGGAACTGCGATTGTCGCCGGCGACCGCCTGCTCGTCGACGCGGTACGGTACCCGATTGACTACCAGGTCCTGATCTCGTCGACCACGATCCTCTACAGCGGGACGCTGCGATAGCCCGGCATTCAGTACGCCTTCGCGGCGTACACGACCTGTTTCGTCTTCTCGCCGCAAACGATGCACTTGCCTTCGAACGGCTCCGGATAGAACGGGGTCCCGAGGACGCTCATGCCGGTTCGTTCGGCGATCGCCTTCCCGCATGTTTCCTTGCCGCACCAGCCCATCCGGTTGAATCCGTCTCGAGCGTCTTCCAGTTTCGTGATCGTGAAGGTGTTGTCCTGGAGGATCTTCTCGGCCCGGTTCCACATGGCGAGCTGCATGAGCTCGAGGACGGATCGCAGGCGGTCCGGTAGCAATTCTCGCGGCAGCTCCTTCTTCTCGCCCGTGTCCCGTCGGACGACGGTGACCGATTGGTTTGCGAGGTCCCGAGGTCCGAGTTCCACCCGGAGCGGGACACCGCGCGCCTCCCAGTAATAGTACTTCTCCCCCGGCCGAATGTCGCGGTCGTCCAGCTTCACGCGCATCCGCTCCCGCAGCTCGAGGAAGAGCCGCTGCGCCTCGAGGAGCATCTCTTCCTGCCGACCCTTCTCCAGGATGGGCACGACGACCGCTTGGACCGGAGCCGCGGCCGGCGGGAGGATAAGTCCTTTCTCGTCCCCGTGGATGGAAATCACCGCGCCGAGGAGCCGCTCGCTCATTCCGTCGGTTGTCTGGTGCACATACTTGTGTTCGCCCGACTCGGTCTCGTACGTGACGTCGTACACCTTCGCGAAATTGTCGCGGTACTGGTGGAACGTCGCGACCTGCGCCGCGCGCCCGGATGGTAGGAGGGTGTCCGATCCGAGGCTGTAGGCGGCCCCAGGGAACTTGTCCCAGTCCGGCCGGCGCGACACGATGTACGGCAGGGCGAGCATGCGCATAACCCGCTCGTTCATCTGCAGGTCCTCGTGGATCTGCTGCTCTGCATCCTCGAACGTGGCGTGCGCGGTGTGAGCCTCGAAGAAGTGGATCTCCCGCACGCGCATGAACGTCCGGGTCATCTTCGTCTCGTAGCGGAAGACCGGGACGATCTGGTACACCTTGAGCGGCAGGTCCGCGTGGCTGCGGATCCAGAGTTTGAACATGGGGTACATCGCGGTCTCCGACGTCGGCCGGAGGACGAGTTTGATGTCGAACTCGTTGAAGCCGCCGCGCGTAACCCAGAATACGTCGCCTTCGAAGCCTTTGACGTGCTCCGCTTCCTTCTTGAACTCCGACTCCGAGATCAGGACCGGGAAGTTGACCTCGCCGTGCCCGGTCGAGTCGAACTCGTCGCGGATCGCCTGGTCGATCAGCTTCATGATCGCCCATCCGTACGGACGCCAGACGTTCATTCCCTTGATCGGATAGCGCTTGTCGCTGAGTTCCGAGCGCTCGATGACCTCGTTGTACCACTCGCTGAACTCTTCGTCCTTTCGCATGGGAATGCGACCTTCAAAGAGGCATTGCGATAATATCCTTACGGTGGCGGCTTCGCTTCTTCCGGGAACTTGTATCCGCAGAAGAAGCAGGTCACGTCGATGACGTTCACCATCGTGTGGCATCGGGGACAGACTTTCTTGTCCGGTGCGAGTCCCGGTGTGACCGTCGCGGCGCCGACCGGGGGCAAGATCGTCGGCGCGAGCGGAGAACTCGGGGGTGGTCCGGGTGGCGGCACGGGTTTCTTTCGGGCCCGAAGGAATGCGAAGAGCAGGGTTGCGGCGAAAATGGCGAGGGTGAGGAGGCTTGCGAACACCGGCACGCGGCCCGTCATTCCCACACCACCGCAGGGAGCCCGGTCCGCGCCACAAGGTTCTCGTTACTTAATGTTTCCGAGGTTGCGTCGCCCGCCGAGTGTCCGGGAAAGAGTTTAATGAACCCGGACGTTCGTCGCCCCGCAGGCCCCGACATGCCGGAGATCGTGGAGTGCGTCCCGAATTTCTCCGAGGGGCGCCGCACGGAGGTCGTCGATACCATCGCCCAAGCCATCGCCTCCGTTCCGGGCGTTCGTGTCCTGGATCAGGAGATCGACGCGGACCACAATCGGTCTGTGATCACCTTCGTCGGCGATCGCACGTCCGTCGCCGAGGCAGCGGTCCGAGGCGCGAAGCAGGCCGTCGAGCTGATCGACATGAATCGGCATCATGGCGAGCATCCGCGCGTCGGCGCCCTCGACGTCCTTCCCTTCATCCCGATTGCGGGCGTCACGATGGACGACTGCGTCGCCCTGGCCCGATCGGTCGGAAAGCGGATCGCCGAGGAGCTTCAGGTCCCGGTCTATCTGTACGAGGCCGCCGCGACCCGCCCCGATCGCCGCTCCCTCCCGGATGTCCGCCGGGGCGAGTACGAGGGCCTGAAGAAAGAGATCGAGACGAACCCGGATCGAAAGCCCGACTTCGGGCCACCGCGGCTCCATCCGACCGCGGGGGCTTGCATCGTCGGCGCGCGGCCCGTCCTCATCGCCTGGAACGTGAACCTCCGGACCACGGATGTCGGCGTGGCGAAGCGCATCGCGAAGGCGATCCGGGAGAGCGACGGAGGGCTGCCGGCCGTCCGGGCGAAAGGATTCGAACTCGCCGATCGCGGACTCGTTCAGGTTTCCATGAACATGGTGGATTATCGCAAGACGTCGCTCTTCCAAGCATTCGAGGCGATTCGGGGCCTCGCGACGAAAGAAGGCGTCGAGATTGCGGAGAGCGAGATCATCGGCCTGGTGCCCCTGGACGCGCTCGTCGACGCCGCGACCCAATACTTGAAGCTCGCTCGGTTCCATCGCGAGCAAATCCTGGAGACACGCCTATGGGAATGAAGGACCGCACCCTGGAGGAGTTCCTCGCCGCCGTCGCCGCACCGACGCCGACGCCGGGCGGCGGAAGCGTCTCGGCGCTCGCGGGCGCCCTGTCGGTCGCGCTGAGTCGGATGGTGGCCGGCCTCGCGCGCGGCAAGAAAGGGTACGAGGGCGTGGAGTCGGAACTCGCGCAGCTCGAGAGCAGGGCGAAGAAGACCCAGGCCCGCCTTGAGGCGCTCATCGACGAGGATGCGAGGGCGTACGACGCCGTGATGGAGGCGATGCGGTTGCCGAAATCCACGGAGAAGGAAAAGGCCGCGCGGGTCGAGGCGATGCAACGCGCTTATCGGAAGGCGACGGAAGTACCGCTCGAGACGATGGAGCGATGCGTCGAGGCTCTCGAGCTGGCCGAAGCCGCCGTGAAGAAAGGGAATCGCGGAGCGGTGACGGACGCTGCAGTTGCCGTCCTGCTTGCCGAGTCGGCGATTCGAGGGGCCAGCCTGAACTGCTCGATCAACATTGCATCGATTCGCGACGAGGCGTTCCGCACCGAAGCCGAAGAACGGGTGGAGCATCTCTTGAAACGCGCCGACGAAATCGGGCACGAGGCCATGGCGGTCGTTACGAGCCGCCTCTAGAATCCCGAGCCCCGACCGAACGCGCCCGAGCGCAAGAGGTCAACCTCTTCTTTCGGAGGTGGGAAAGGCTCAAGTCCGGAGAGGAGGTATCACAGAGTCCGGATGGAGCGCATCAAGGCCGCGCGCGGGCCGACGTTACGGTGCCAGGGCTGGCGGCAAGAGGCCATCCTCCGGATGCTCGAGAACAACCTCGAGAACGCGGAGAAGCCGGACGATCTCATCATCTATGGAGGCACGGGGAAGGCGGCGCGGAACTGGGACGCATTCCACCGCATCGTCGAGACGCTCCAGACCCTCCGCGACGACGAGACCCTCGTCGTGCAGAGCGGGAAGCCGGTCGCGGTCTTCAAGACGCACCGCGACGCGCCGCGGGTCCTTATCGCGAATGCGCACCTCGTCCCGAAGTGGTCGAACTGGGAGACGTTCTACGAGCTCGAGAAGCTGGGCCTCACGATGTACGGGCAGATGACGGCTGGCGGATGGTCGTACATCGGATCCCAGGGAATCGTCCAAGGGACCTACGAGACGTTCGCCGCCTGCGCGCGGAAACATTTCGGAGGCTCGCTGAAAGGTCGACTCGTCCTGACGGGCGGGATGGGCGGCATGGGAGGGGCTCAGCCTCTCGCGATTAAGATGAACGAAGGCGTCTGCCTCGACGTCGAGGTCGATGAAGCCCGGATTCGGCGGCGTGTGGCGAACGGGTATTGCGATCGGATCGTCTTCGAGCTCGACGAGGCCCTGGAGATGGCCCACGACGCGAGGGCGAGCGGGACCCCGTTGTCGATCGGCCTCGTCGGGAACTGTGCCGAGGTCCATCCCGAACTCGTGAAGCGCCGGATCCGACCGGACATCGTCACGGACCAGACGAGCGCCCATGACCCGCTCGGCGGATACATCCCTCGCGGGCTTTCCGTCGGAGACGCAGACGCGTTGCGTTCCAAGGATCCGAAAGAATACGTGCGTCGCTCGCGCGAGTCGATCGCCATCCACGTCCGGGCGATGCTCGATTTCCTCCGGGCGGGGAGCGTCGTGTTCGACTACGGGAACAACATCCGCGGTCAGGCGAAGGAATCCGGCGTCGAGGATGCGTTCGCCTTTCAGGGATTCGTCCCGCTCTTCATCCGTCCGTTGTTCGCGGAAGGCCGCGGGCCATTCCGCTGGGTGGCGGTGACGGGCAACCCGGACGACATCATCAAGACAGACAGCGTCGTCTTGCGGGAGTTCCCGAAAGACGAGACCCTCGCTCGGTGGATCCGACTCGCGGAGAAGTACCTGCCGTGGGAAGGCCTTCCCGCCCGGGTGTGCTGGCTCGCATACGGAGAGCGGGCGCAGTTCGGGAGGGCGATCAACCGCATGGTGGCGTCGGGCGAGCTCAGCGGGCCGATCGTCATCACGCGGGATCATCTGGACGCGGGCT
>Ga0209235_1001074_pt1 | contig 14583 bp, 18 predicted proteins | sample GraSoi013_1_20cm_4_FD_185817 | JGI IMG/M metagenome (GOLD analysis project Ga0209235, IMG submission 185817) | Grasslands soil microbial communities from the Angelo Coastal Reserve, California, USA - Sample 09_25_2013_1_20cm (SPAdes) (version 2) | ecosystem: Environmental > Terrestrial > Soil >... | reverse complement strand
TGCAACAAATCGCCCGGATGCAGGCCCCGCCGATGGGACAGGCGCAGCAAGCCCAGCGGCTGCAACCGCCCCCGCGGACGGGCGGCCGTTAGCGACCTGATTCCCGATCCTCTTCGCGGTACGGGGACCGAAGCGTCCCTTCCTCCCGCTTCCGGCGGTGCTCTTTCTCCTTCTTGAGCCACGCGAGCAATCGGGACGCCGCACCGAACGGCCGGAATTCGAAGACGACCTTGCCGTGTTCCTTGTCCTCCGTGACGAGGAGCACCCGCCTCCGCTTCGGGACCACGTCGATCGTCTCCTCGAGCGGAATCTCGTGGTAGCGTTTCCCTTTCTTGCCGCCCGGGAGATCGAGCCATTCCATATCGAGGAGGAGGACTCGTCGCCGGGTCTGCCACACCCATCCTTCGCGTTGCTCGACGAGCGTCTTCTTTGCGAGGGCCACGGGCTTGAAGATGACGTACTTGAGGGAGCGGTAGCCGATGATCTGGTCGCCGCCATGGAGGACGGGCTCGTTGGCTTCGGTCAGGACGACGCCGACCTCCCCGACCTGATCGATCTTCATCGGAGTCGCCCAACCTCACGAGCAGGATAAGCTTAACGAGCCCGGTCCGGCGGCACTCACTCCGCGAACTCGTCGAGCCCGATCCTCGGATTGATTTCCCCCGCGACGTTCGTCGCCATCGCACGAGCGACCTCCGGAGGTTCGCGGGTGTGACCGAGGACCCACATGAGCTTCACATACGCCGTCTCCGGGGTCATGTCCTCCGCGCCGATCACCCCGGCCTTCATCAGATCGCGGCCCGTGTCGTACACCCGCATGTTCACGCGACCCTGGAGCGTCTGGGTCGCCATGACCACGGCCACACCGTCCCGGACCGCCCGGTGCAGAATCGGGATCAAGTCGTGGGAGACGTGGCCCAGCCCGGTCCCCGCAATCACGGCGCCGTGGACGCCCGCGAGGGACGCCTCGAGTTCGGACGCTCGCTGGCCTGGATAGAAGTAAACGAGCGCGACCTTCAGGTCCAGGGCGTCGTCCACTGTCGTCGGTCCCTTGCTCCGCGGGAGGACGCGCTCCGCGAGTTCGACGCGGCCGTCCGGGTGAACTCGGCCGAGGGGTGTGGCGTTCAGGGAGCGGAACGCATCGCGGCGCGACGAGTGCATCTTCCGGACCTTCGCCCCTCGGTGGATCACGCCGAACGAGTCGCTTGTCTCTCCATGCATGACGGCGACGACTTCGCCCAGGTCTGCGGTCGCGACACGGGCGGCGCTCAGGAGGTTCATCGCGGCGTCGGAGGAGGGCCGGTCGCTCGACCGTTGCGCACCCACGACAACGACGGGCGCCATGAGGTCGCGCAACATGAAGGAAAGCGCTGCGGTCGTGAAGTGCAACGTGTCCGTGCCATGCGGGATGACCACGCCGGCGGCGCCCGAATCGATCTCCTTCGCCGCCTCCCGCGCAAGACGTTGCCAATTCTCCGGCTTCAGGTTCTCGCTGTAAATGCTGTAGATCACCCGAGCCCGGACGTTGCAGACCTCGAGGAGTTCCGGCACGCTGAACACGAGTTCCTCCGCGGTGACGGCGGGATGGACGGCGCCGGTGCGATAGTCGACATACGACGCAATCGTCCCGCCGGTGCCGAGCACCGCCACCGTGGGCTTGTCTTTGGTCGGTGATGGTAGACGCGGTTCCGCTCGGGTGGCCGGTTGTTTCGAAACCACCTCAACGGACTCGATGTCACCGACGGCGATTCCAATATTGTACCCGTTTGGGAGTTTCAACGTGAGGATGTCCTCGCCGCTGAACCCGTGGTGCGGCATGAGGGTGCCCTGGTACGGTTCGCTTTTCGCATGAACGACGACCGTGTCGCCTTGACTGGCATTCGCCCGGTCCAGGACGGCCCGGACCCGGGGCGGGTAGTCCATCGTCCTCGCAACCGGTCGGCCTGATATGGTCTTTGTGCCGCGAGCCTGATGACCGTGGCGCGCGATGGTGGACGATGCGCCGCACCGCCCGAGAGGTTTTGAACGAATTGCGGTGGCGCGAGCCGAGCCGTCTCGCGGACGCAAGGGTGTTCTATCGGGATCGGACACGGCCCGAAGGATATCGAGTGATACGTGGATCGGAGATCGTGGAGCTTGAGCGTCGCTATTTCACCACGCGCACCGCCCGGCTCCCATACTACAAGATCGAGAAGATCGAGTGCGCGGGCGAGGCGCAGTTCGAGCGATGAGGTCTGCGATGCGTCCCATCGTCATCGAGGGATGCGCGACCTTGCAGACCTGGCGCTGCGGCGCTGCATCTGGCCGAAGGGAATGCGCCGCGCGCAAGCGCGGCGTGAACTGGACGGTTTCCGGTGGCCTAGTCGCGTCGGGACCAGGGGAGGTACGGCTTCGCTGCGGCCAGAATCGCGCCGAGAATCCCGACGACGCCGCCAATTGTGCCGGACTGGCCTCCAAAATAGATCAGCACGATGCTGATCACGCCCGCCACAATCGCTCCGTTCATCAGGTTCTTCCGGGTAATCGCCGCGGACGCCCAGAGAGCTCCACCGAGGACGACGTTGAGTACAAGGGTCGTCGCGACTGCGCTGTACTGACTCGGCTGAATTCCCTGGTTTGCCGCCTGGATTCCATAGATTGCCACCGACAGGAGGATCGCCAAGAGGCCACCCAGCATCAAGAGCAGCTCGTGGGGCTGCTTCGCGCCGAGCTCGGCCATGGCCTTTCCTGTCTCGTAGCCTTGGGTCATGGTGTGGCCGCCCAGGCGCCTCCGGACAATATGGGTTCCGGCCCTGTTGACCGTCACTGAGAATCAGCCGTCAGAATCGGCCGGGCGCCTCGCGGATTTGGCACAGTTCTATACATTCTGCGGGCCGATTCGGGAGCCATTCAAAGGATGTGGACGTCATCCGCGCGAGCGATTTGGAGAAGAATAGAGATCCAAAAAGGGGAAGGGCTCCGCTCGTGGAGCTTCGGAGTGCTAGGCCGAGCTTGCCGGCCTAGTCGCGTCGGGACCAGGGGAGATAGGGCTTCGCTGCCGCGAGGATTGCGCCGAGGATCCCGACGATGCCGCCGATCTGGCCGGGCCGACCGCCGAAGTAGATCAGGATGATGCTGATCACGCCCGCCACGATGGCTCCGTTCATCAGGTTCTTTCGCGTAATCGCCGCGGACGCCAACAGGGCCCCGCCGAGCACGACGTTGAGGACTACCGCCGTCGTGACGGTGGCATATTGGTTCTGTGGGATGCCCGTCGTCGCCCACTGAATCCCATAGGTCGCGAGGGTCAGGAGGACGGCCAGGACGCCACCCAGCATCAAGAGCAGCTCGTGGGGCTGCTTCGCGCCGAGCTCGGACATGGCCTTTCCTGTCTCGTAGCTGTGGGACATGGTTTCGGTCCGGAGGGCAGCCCCGGCTCGATAAGGGTTCCCACTCGACCATCGGTCAGTGAGAATCACCTAGCCGTGGGTGGCTGAGAATCATTCCGCGAAACAGCGCTCGATCGCGCGTGGGAGTGCGTCGCCATGTTCTTCGGATGCTACCCTGTTGCACCCCCGAAGGCCATGACGACGTTCCCAGAAGAAGTCCTCACGCGCACGAAGAGAGGCGAGACGGAGGTCCGCTCCCTCATCGACCGAGGGCGCTATGTTCGATACAACTATCTTCATCCGGAGACGGGCCAACCCATGGAAGGAGGCAAGGTGAAACTCGTCCTCCTCTCCGACTCCGGAAAGGCCGAGGAGTTCTTCATCATCCCCACGAAATCGAGGCGTGATCTCCTCATCCCCGCCGCGGAGAAAGGGCCGCGGAAGATCTGGGACGGAACGAAGGCCGTCGACGTGTGACGGCCGCCGACGGCCCCTGTCAATGGGATGGTTGCGGGTTGGCCTTCAGCAGGACCGCGGCGTCGTCCGCGAAGGCCTTCAGATCGCGGGCCGCTTCTTCGAACGCGGCCTGCTCGTCTTCGGCGAGGGGCCATTCTTCCAGCGCGAGGACGCGCCCCGTGCCGAGGACCGCCGGGACGCCGATTGCCACGCCGTGGACCCCGTATTCTCCTTCGAGGACCACCGAGCACGGCACGACCCGAGGCCGTGAGCCGATTAGCGCCTGCACGAGCTCCACGGTCGCGCCTGCGGGGCCGAACGCCGTGCCGCCCTTCGCCGCGATGATGCGCGTGCTTACATCGCGGAGCCGTCGAGTGATTTCTTCCTTGTCCTTCGCGGAGAGCGTCGGGCGCCGACCGCTTACCTTGGCGCGGCTGAACACGGGCACGACTCGTTCTCCGTGCTCGCCCAAGACCGTGGCGGAGATCTTGACGGAAGGAACGTTGAGATGGTCCGCGAGAATCATCCGGAATCTCTGCGAATCCAGAAGGGTGCCAGAGCCCAGCACGCGGGTCCGAGGCCATCCGGTCGACTGCCATGCAATCGTCGTCATGACGTCCATCGGGTTCGTCAACACGACGAGGCTCGCGCGCCTCGCCACACGGGCGATGTCGCGGCTCAGTTCCGCCACTAGTCCCGCGTTCGCATGCAGGAGGTCGAGCCGCGTCATGTTGGGCTTTCGCCCTTGTCCGGCCGCCAAGACGACGACATCGCATTCTGCGAGATCCTCGATCTTGCCCACGCGGATGGCCGGTTGAGTTGACACGCGCAAGCCATGGCGGATGTCCTCGGCCTGAGCCCAGGCGAGATCCGGCACCGCATCAACGAGGACGAGTTCGTCCCATGGGCCTTCACGCGCGAGGGCGAACGCGATCGCTCCGCCGACCTTTCCGACCCCGACGATCCCGGCCTTCATGGCCTTGCCAATCAAGGGGCTGGCAGTCCATAAGCACTCGCTCCCGGTTCCACGGCGTCGGGACGCTTAGCCGGAGACGAGCTCGTACACGATGCGGTCCGTCTCCTTCCCTTTGGACCGCTTTTCGAGGATGTGGACCGTCCCGATCTCGGACACGTTCTTCAGATGCGTGCCGCCGCACGGACAGTAGTCCGCGCTCCCGATTTCGATGATCCGCAGGCGCCGCACGGATTGCGGGATGAGTTCCAAGAGCGCCCGATCTTCGATTTTGTTCTGGACGACCATGCGGTCCTCCTCGAAGATTCGGACGGCCTGCGACGAGGCGATGACCCGATTGCAATCGTCCTCGATCCGCTTCAGATCGTCCGGCGTGAAGTTCGCGGGTTGGAAGTCCACGCGGCTGTAGTCCATGTGGATCTGGTTGCCGACGGTCCTCGCTCCGTAGCTTCGGAACACGAGCCCGGACATGAGGTGTTGGGAGGTGTGCATCCGCATGTGCTTGTACCGCCGGTCCCAGTCGACGACGCCATGGACCTCCTCTGCGGCCGGCATCCGATCGACGTGATGCTTGACGACGCCCTTCTCTTTCGTGACCCGAAGGATACGGGCCTCCCCGCCTTCCCATCGGAGAGTCCCGGTGTCATCCGGCTGCCCGCCTCCTTCCGCATAGAACAGGGTCTGGTCGAGGACGACGAAATCCGGACCGCGCTCCAGAATCCGGGCGTCGAACTCCCGCGCGTAGCAAGGGTCCGGGTCCTGTCCGCGCCGCTCCTCCATGTAGAGAACGCGCGTGGCCACAAGCGCGGCAAAAGACGACACGCCATAAAGCGTTCTCCCTGCCGTAACTAGACGGGGCTCGCAGACGCGTTGCAGCATTGGATGCTAGCGCGAGATGGAAACGGACACGATCCGCGGGCTTTGGGACCGTTCATACTTCGCCCCGAGCCGAAGGTCGCCCCACCACTCGAGCGGTCGGAATCCCGTCGCGCGGAGTGCGCGAGCGAGCTCCTCCCTCTTCCAAATCCGCATAGGGGCCTCGTCGAAGCCGATGTCAGCTCGGCGTTGCCTCTGGACGACGGTCACGAATCGCGCGTGGTGGATTCGTTTCATGACATCCTGCTCGTTGAACGCAAAAATTGCGATCTTCGTACCGTCGACGGATCGATAGTCCACCTCTGCTCGGACGTTGTTTGGATGTCGAATCCATGCGTCGAAGTTCGTCAGGTCGAGCACGAGCAATCCTCCCGGACGAATGTGGTCGCGGAAGGTCCGGAGGGCTTTCTGCGCATCCGCGGAGGATGCAAGATAGTTGAACGCCGTCCCGAGGCACAGAAGCGCGTCAAACCGGCGACCCATGCGAAGCGAACGCATGTCCGCCCGGTCCACGTCGGCGGTAACACCCGCTGTCCGAAGGTTTCTCCGAGCGACGAGGAGCATCTCCTCCGATCGGTCCCGACCTACGACCTGGTAACCCCTCTTCACCAGGGGGAGGTCGATGGCGAAAGTCCCGCAGGCGACGTCGAGGACTTCTCGGCCGATTGCATGGCGGTGGAACAGATGTCGCAGAAAGGCAGATGCCCGAGTGACGCGCCGCGTGTCATACAATTGGTCGTAGTGTTCTGCGATGATCCGATACCAACGGGCGTGGGCCTTTCCGTGCTCAGTTCCCGAGAACCGCACGCGCAATGACGAGTCGCTGGATCTCCGACGTCCCTTCATAGATCTCCGTGACGCGCTGGTCTCGATACAGCTTCTCCACGACGTAGTCCTTAACGAATCCGTACCCACCGTGGATTTGAACGGCGGCGTCGACGGCTCGGTGGGCCGCCTCCGACGCGAAGAGTTTCGCGACGCTGGATTCGTAGGTGTGTCGCCGCCCGAGATCCTCCAAGTGCGCCGCGCGATAGGTTAGCAGCCGGGCTGCGTCGATCTCAGTCGCCATGTCCGCGAGCTTCCATTGAATCGCTTGAAAGTCTGCGATCTTCTGGCCAAACGCCTGTCGTTCCTTCGCGTATTTCGTCGATTCCTCGAGGGCTCGTTGGGCGATTCCGAGGGCCTGCGCCGCGATGCCGATTCGGCCACCGTCGAGGGTGGCCATCGCGATCGTGAAGCCTTTGTGCAGCTCTCCGAGGAGGTTGTCTTTCGGGATCCGACAGCCATCAAAGCCGAGCGTGACCGTGTCGCTTGCGCGGATCCCCATCTTGTCCTCCTTCTTCAGGACGGAGAAGCCTTTCGCGTCGGTCGGCACGACGAAGGCGGAAATCTCGTGTTTCTTCGCGCCCGTCCGGGCGTACACGACGACGATTTCGGCGACGGACGCGTTCGTCGCGAACGTCTTCGTGCCCCGCAAGACCCACTCGTCCCGCTCGAGGGTCGCGGTGGTCCGCATCGCGGCCGCGTCCGAGCCACTCCCGGGTTCCGTCAACGCGTATGCGCCGAGCCATTCGCCACGAGCCACGGGCTCGAGAAACGTCCGCTTTTGTTCCTCCGTCCCATAGTGCAGGAGAGGCTCACAGACGAGGCCGTTGCACACGGCCGCAATCACACCGGCGCTCGCATCGCCGCGAGAGAGTTCCTCGATCGTAATCGCATAGCATACCGTGTCGAGTCCGGCGCCGCCGTACTTCTCCGGGACGAAGACGCCCAAGAGCCCGAGCTCCCCCATCTTCTTGGCCCATGCGTGCGGGAATTCCTGGCTCTCGTCGAACGTATGCGATTGCGGGATGATCTCTTGCTCCGCGAAATCGCGGACCGTCTTGCGCGTGATCTCCTGGGTCTCCGTCAGAGCGAAATCCATGCATCGCATCGAAGGGCCTCCTCCCGGATAAAATCTCCGCGGCGCGAACCTTGATGTCTCGAGAACCCCTCGCCGACGGTGTGCCCGTGAGCTTGGAACCCTTGCAGACGACGGACGCCCATGCATACTGGCGGACCTTCGTCTCGGGCCGCACGGATCTTCCGACGCGAGATCTCCAGATCCACCTCGATCGGTACCTCGCGCTTCCTCCGGAGGAACAGCGGTCGCATTTCTCCGTCAAGAAGGACGGCCGGATCATCGGTACCGTCCGGTTGGGTCCCGCCGAGATCTCGGGCTTCTCGATGGACCCTACATCTCGGGAGGAGGCCGCGGCGGCGCTTCTGAAGTCGATGGACCTGCTCCGGGCCGGTGGGGCGGCCTCAATCACCGCGCACTTCGAGGACATCTATGAGTCCGCGTTCGCCTCGCTCGGCTTTCGGCGTGCGTTCGCGCGGATGCGGATGGAAGCACCGACGAGGCAAAGCACCGCCCCCATCAGCGTGAAACTGCAGCCTCCGGAGGAAGACGAAGTCCTCGGCCTCACGAAGTTCCTCATGGAGGTGTACGAAGGACACATGGAACAGCAATATGGCATCCACACGGGCCCGGAGGAGGAATGGCGCGGCTACGTGGCCGGGCTCTTCAAAGGGGATTCCGGTCAGTTCATGCCGGACGCGTCCCACGTCGCCTTGGAAGGCGACCGGATCGTGGGCGCGATTCTGATGACGCATTGGATGGGCATGCCGCTCGTCGCCGAGCTCGGCGTCGCGAAGGACCGCCGCGGGCGCGGGCTCGGGCGAGCGTTGCTCCAAACCGCGATGGGGCGGCTCGTGAGTCGCGATGAGCCGCGACTCGCCCTCTACGTCACCGTGGGCAACGACCCCGCCCTCGGTCTGTATCGGTCGATGGATTTCGTGCAGGTCGGAGGCCAGTCCGTCACCGCGCGCCTCGAGGGCTGAATTATTCTCACCCATGAATCTAGAGGGCGTAGACTTAAGGCGCATCGGTCCGCCATGGATGGACTGTCGATTCGATGGCCGTCTCCGCGGAGCAATTCATCGTACTCGTCCTGAGTATCTCATGCGGCGTCCTCGGCGGGTTCCTCGTCGCACACCGGGGCGTGCGCATGATGCGCGGTGGCCTCTTGTATCGTCTGAGCATCGGCCTTGCCGCGGTCGGGATCGCGCTGAGTCTGAGCGCGGGGTTCCGCATCCTCCTCGCCGACACGATCCTGCCCGACGCGTTCCTCGTCCTCGCGCTCGTCGTCCTGTTCTACATCGGATACAGTGCGTGGCTCAGCGCCCATCAGATGCCGGCCGAAGCGTGAGACCTTGGGTGTGAAGGCGGCGTACGAGCTCATCGAGGCCGATATGCGGGCCATCTGGGGAGACATGGCGCTCGCGATGCTGCGCAAGCGGGTTCGGGACGTGCGGGCGGATCTGACCGCTCTGACGGAGGCCGACCTCGAGAAGATTGTCGATCTATTGCGAGAGCGGACGCTTCCTTCGATCATGGGGGAGGAAGGCGCCGAGGCGAAGGCGAAGCAATACCGGGCGTGGGTCGCGAACGGAAGTTGAATTCGCGGGATCCGGACTCAGGCGGCCGGGAAGCTGAGCGTGTGGCCTTCTGCCTGACGGCGCGTCTTCGCCGGCGCTCGAATTCGGAAGCCCATTCGCCTCGCGTAGCGGTGCATGATTCCGAGGATGTATCGGCCGCCGATTCGTCCTGTGGCGACCACGAGGGCTCTCGTCGGGGCCGGGAGGCGAGTCAGCTGCCAAAGGTCCTTGTCGATCTCCAGGAGGACGTGGCGCCAGGCGCGGTATGCCACGTTGAAGCGCGACTCGTCGATCATCTCGTCGATGTTGTAGAACTCCTCGCCCCGCAACACGCCGATCGGGACGAACGTAAGCGGCGCCGTGATGAAATGGCTGTTCGGAATCTGCTCCATCCGGTCGAGGAGGTCCACGGTCATCCAGGCATCCTCCGGAGTCTCCCCCGGCAGACCGAGGATGATCGTGAACGCGGGATACCAGTAGTTGCGGTTCAGGATCTGGGTGCCCTCCACGACGAGGTCCGGCCACTCTTCGGCCGTGAACGGAGCGGCCTTCCGGTGCAGCACCGCCCGGGAGAGCGCCGGGCTCCCGGTCTCGATTCCGCTCTGGATGCCGACCCACTTGTCCGGACCGGCGTGCACAATCTCCGAGATGTCCCGGATGAGCCCGGGGTTCGTGACCGCCGCGCTGATCGTCCCGTGCGTCGGGTAACAATGCGAGACGCCGGGTTGAGCCATCACGAAGCGGAAGAGATCCTTCACCGCGTCCTCGTTCGGCTCCATCGTCTTCCAGTTCTCGAGATTGTAGAGGAAGATATCGTCCGAGTGGAGCTGGATCGACGATTGACCGACCTTCGTGTTCACCGCGATCTCGTCGCCGATGTAATCGAACGGGAAATATCGAGGCCGGCGCAAGGTGACCTCGCAGAACTCGCAGCCGCGGCCACATCCTCGCATGACCTCGTTCATCGCGTGCATCGTCGGGCCCAGGATTTTCGGGATCTGGTCGACCGTGGGAGCCGTCGCGTTCGTGAAGCGCATGACCGGAGGCGCCGAATCGTTCACGATCCGATCGAAAATCTCCGGGACCAGATGGTCCACCTCGCCGTGGACGATGTGGTCGATTCCGAGGGATGCCTGCATCTCCTGGCGGTAGTCGAAGTGCCAGGCGCCCGGCCCTCCGAGGACGACCTTGTACTTCCGGTTCGGCCGCTGAACGCGCTTGACGAGCTCGAGGAACTTCGCCTTCGTGTATGGGGTGAGGACCCCGCCCATTGTGAAAGACATGCTGACCGGACCGAGGCCGAGCGGATCCATCGAGTGCAGTCCGACGACCTCCGTCTCGTCGTCGATGTATCGGTCGACGTCCCGAGGGTCGGCGATGACGACATCCTCGCGCCCGAACGCTCGGACGAGGGAGGCCTCCACCTTCCGGAGACCGTACGGCACTCGGATGGGTCGGCCCTGCGCGTCGAGCTTCGGCTGGTCCGCCAGGATCCGAAACACGAGGCGGGACTGCCAGTAGTCCGTCGGAATGCAGCTGAAGAACGTGGCCAGAGGGACGTTGCGGTAGTCCGTCATCAGTGTGTAGTCCGCGGCGAGCACGTACTTCGCCATTCCTTCCCCCTACCCTCGATCCCCCGATTGATGCGTCTGGTCTGGTTCAGCAATTCCTCTGGACAGGCGAGGCCCTGAATTGGTTCCATCCGTTAGATATACATTCCGTTCCGGCGCCGCGGCGGCTTCGCGGCGTGTCGAAGCGAAAGGGTTATCCCCCGCGGGTCTCTCGGCGGCGGCGGTCCCCCAGATGGTGGAGGTCGGCCAGAAGGCCCTGGATTTCACCGTGCTGAGTGACGAAGGAAAGCCGGTCACCCTCTCGAAGGAACTCGGCGGCGGCCCGGTGATCTTGTCGTTCTACGTCTGGGACTTCACGAATGTGTGCCAGGGCCAGCTCTGCGCGATGCGCGACTCGATGGGAGACCTCCAGAAGTGGGGAGCGAAGGTGTTCGGGATCAGCACGGACAGCCACCACAGCCATCGCGTCTTCAAGGAACAGAACCGCCTCAACTATCCGTTGCTGAGCGATTGGAACAAGACCGTCAGCACCGCGTATGGGGTGCTCTACGAGCGCTTCGGCGGGTTCGGCCTCCACGGGGTGACGAAGCGATCCGTCTTCGTGCTCGATGCCGACGGGATCATTCGGTACAAGTGGGTCACGGAAGATCCGAAAGTCCCGCCGGATCACCAGCGCATCCTCGAAGAAGTCAAGAAGCACGTGACGTGAGCCCGAGGTACGCCCGGACCTGTGCCGCCGTCCGCACCTCTGGGACTTCCACCGAAGGAACGGTACCGCCATCCGACGCTCCGGTGTTCACCAGGACGACGCGGTCCTCCGGGGTGATCGTGCCCTCGTCGTAGAAGCGCCGGAGGCCGGCAAGGGTGGCCGCGCCCTCCAGGCACGCACTGATCCCTTCGAGGACGGCGAGGTTCAATACCGCGAGCTTCATCGCCTCGTCGGTGACCGCGACGGCCGCACCGCGGGTCTCGCGGATCGCCTGGAGCACGATGCGGTCGGCGAGGGTCGCGGGGACGCGAAGGCCGGCCGCTTCCGTCCGAGGTTTCGGCCACGGCTCCGCGGTCTCCCGGCCTGCCTTCCAGGCCCTCACCAGCGGCGCGCATCCCTCGGCTTGGACGACCCCGAAACGCGGCCACGTGTCGTCGTACCAGCCGAGTTCGCGCAGTTCGTGAAGCGCCTTCCACATCCCCACGATTCCCGTCCCGCCTCCCGTCGGGAACAGGATCCAGTCCGGCATGCCGCCCAGGGCCTCCCAGATTTCCAGGAGTATCGTCTTCTTCCCCTCGACGCGGTAAGGTTCCCGCAATGTCGCGACGCTGAACAGCTCCGTCGTAGTCGAGAGCTCGCTCACGATCCGCGCGGCGTCTGTAATGTTCTCGTCAACCCGGAGCACCTCCGCTCCGTATGCACGGGCGTCGCGGGCTTGATGCGCGGGACCGTCGCTCGCCATGAGGACGATGGCCCGCGCTCCATGAGTCGCGGCGTACGCCGCCAACGCGGCCCCTGCATTCCCGGCGGTCGGGACCGCGAGGGTCGTCGCTCCCAGGGCGCACGCCATCGGGACGGCGACCGCCATGCCGCGCGCCTTGAACGTGCGGGTCGGGTTGAGCCCCTCGTCCTTGACGTACAGGGCGTCGACCTTCAGCCGAGCGACGCGGCCGCCGGAGCCGATGCGCTCGAGTCGATGGAGGGGCGTTCCGCCCTCGCCACGCGATCGGATCTCCGACGGCTCCAGAGGCAGGAGCGGCGCATACCGCCAGAGATCTTTCCGCGGCAACAGATGTTCGGTCCGGAGATCCTTCCAATCGTATCGGGCGAACAGGGGGGAACCGCAGTCGCACGTGTTGAGCAGCCGGACGGGATGGTGCTTCGAGCATCCGGTGCATTCGAGGAAGGTGGGGCGCACGCCGCTGTCATCTCGGCCGGGGCCATTACGCTTTGTCCCGCGATGGCTTTATCCCCGATCCCGCATTCGATGGAAACGATGGAGACCGCGAATCGCTCGATCGACCTACGGGATGCGTACGATCACATGGTCACCGCGATGCGCGCCCGCGGCCGGGTGCTCGTCGCGTTCTCCGGAGGAGTCGACAGCGGCCTTGTCGCCCGCGTGGCGCACGATGCGCTCGGGGACAACGCGCTCGCGGTCTTGGCGGACGCGGAATCGCTCGCGCGCTGGGAACTCGCGGAGGCCGTCTCCGAAGCCGCGGAGATCGGAATTCGCCTCGAGACCGTCCGCGTCTCAGAGCTCGCCAACGCGGAGTATGTCGCCAATCCGACGAACCGGTGCTACTTCTGTCGGCAGGAGCTCGGCGCGGCCCTGAAGCCCTTGGCGGCCGAACTCGGCTTCCACGCAATCGCGGACGGCGTGAACGTCTCGGACCTGGGAGACCACCGCCCCGGAATCCAAGCGATGAACGAGGCGGGCTTCTGGCATCCGCTGGTCGAATTCGGCTTCACGAAGTCTGACGTCCGAGGCCTGGCTCGGGAGCTGGACCTCAGTTTCTTCGACAAACCGAGCAACGCCTGTCTGTCCTCCCGGATTGCGTACGGCGAGGTGATTACCTTGGAAAAGTTGCAGCGCGTCGAAGCGGCGGAAGGAGCGATCCGAGCGTTAGGATTCCGGATCGTGCGAGTGCGCGCCCATGATGGGGTAGCGCGGATCGAGGTGCCAAGGGCGGACATCCCGCGCATTGTTGCCCCCGAGATCGCCGAAAAGGTTGCCCGCGCGCTGCGCGACGCCGGATTTCTTCACGTTACCATCGATCTGCTCGGGTACCGCAGCGGATCGATGAACGAAGGGGCGTAGTCGTCCCGGAGGAAAGAATCGTTGGCTTTTTTCGTCGCCAGATTCCATTGACCGAAAGCTCAAATATTACGCCGTTATCGACGCAATACCGTACGGTGTCGATCGCGATTCGGAGACGTGACACGTGGCCGCCGTTGGGATCATCCCGAACCTGATCATCGGACTTCGGGAAGGCATTGAGGCCGCGTTAATCATCGGAATCATCCTCGGATACCTGGTGAAAATCGAACGTGGATCGTTGAAACGGTACGTGTACTTCGGGACCGCCGGAGCGATGGGCGTCAGCGCCGGTGTTGCGGCCGTCCTAGTGCTCATGACGATCGAGTTCGAAGGGTTCGGAGAGCAGGTCTTCGAAGGTGTCGCCATGCTCGTCGCGGTCGCGGTGCTGACCTCGATGGTCCTCTGGATGATGAAAGCCTCTCGGAGCATCAAGGTCCACGTCCAGCAGCGGATCGATGCGGCGCTTCGCGGTCAGCAGGCGTTCGGTCTCGTGCTGTTATCCTTCGTCGTGATCTTGCGGGAAGGGGTCGAAACGGCCCTGTTCGTGTTTGGCGCGGGGAGGCTCACATCGCCGTTCGAAGCGATCATCGGTGTCGCCTTAGGGCTCCTCGTCGCCGCGGTCATCGGCGTCGGCCTGATCCACGTGTCTTGGCGGATTAATCTGAAGCGTTTCTTCCAGGTCACGAGCGTTTTTCTTGTCGTCATCGCGGCGGGCCTCTTCGCGCACGCGGTGCATGAACTGCAAGAAGCACTCCACTGGACCTTCGGCTCTTCGACGCTCTACAACGTGACGAGTTCCTTTCCCGACAACGAGTCGAATGTTGTCGGCTATCTCCTACGCGGCATCGTAGGCTACAGTGCGGCGCCGACCCTTCTGGAGAGCTCGGCCTATGTCGCGTACTGGATCGTGGTGGGCCTCGTCTACCTTGGAATCCGGTCGGGAAAAATCACCGTCGTTTCGGAGCCCCTGCGCCGAGCATGGCGCGCCGTCTTTGGGCGGGAAACCCAACCGCAGGCCGATCTCGAGTGAACCGGACTCAATTGCTGTC
>Ga0209235_1001072_pt1 | contig 14607 bp, 9 predicted proteins | sample GraSoi013_1_20cm_4_FD_185817 | JGI IMG/M metagenome (GOLD analysis project Ga0209235, IMG submission 185817) | Grasslands soil microbial communities from the Angelo Coastal Reserve, California, USA - Sample 09_25_2013_1_20cm (SPAdes) (version 2) | ecosystem: Environmental > Terrestrial > Soil >... | reverse complement strand
CGAAGACCGAACACCTCTGGATGGACGACATCACCGTCTGGCGGCCATAACGGCGCCCAACGAGTTGATCGGCCCGGACCGCACGTTCGCGCCGGGGGCAGCGTCGCCGCCCCCGGCGCTGCCGTCTTCACCACAGGCAGCTGGTCCGAAAGTTGCTAGCCGCGTGGTCGCCATGCCTTCACTCGCGGGTGGACCGCTGTCGCGCATCACGCTTGCATCTCTGCTGCTGGTCGCTTCCGCCGTACCGCAGTCGAAGGCTCAGGCGGTGGCGAGGGCGACGAGCGCCGACTCGGGCCCGCAGCCCGGACCGGCGGACACGATCGTCTTTCGAGACGGCTTCGAGAACGGCAACCTGAGCCGGTGGGAGCAGATTCCGGCGACCGGCCGCTACAGCGTCACGACCGATCTCGCCCGGGTCCATTCCGGTACGCACGCCCTGGAAGCGCTCTACACCCCGACGAACTCCTACGGCATGATCCTCCGCCGGTTTATGCCGGGTTACGACGAGATTTACATCAAGTTCAACGTGATGTTCGAGAAGGGGTTCGAGCACTCGCCGCATTTCCTGACAGTATGCGGCAACACTGTCTCCGAGAGCGGCTCCTGCTTCGGGAAGGCCGGCGTCGTGCCCAACGGCACGGATTTCTTCTACGCCGGGGTAGACCCCGAATATGTGGGTGATGACTCGCTGCGGCCCCTCTCGTTTTACACCTATTGGTCGGACATGAGCTGCTGCTACGGGAATCGCCTTCCCCAGACTGCGCCCAAGATCCAGCTGATCGGCGGCCGGTGGCAGGAAGTCGTCTTTCACATCAGGTTGAACACTCCGGGCAAGGACAACGGTTATCAGGAATTGTGGGTCGACGGCGTGAAGAAGATCGTTCAGCAGAAGATGCGCTGGCGCACGACCACCGATTTGCGTCTCAACATGCTCCGGTTTGACAACTGGATGGCCCGAAGTCCTAAGACCGAGCACGTGTGGATCGACGATGTAACGATTTGGCGGCCGTGAGGAATCTCAGTGAATGGTGACGTTAAGCAGCTCGTCCACGCGAGCAGCGATCACCTCATAGGTGATCGGCAGAGGGCCGAGAGACCTCTCGCGTCCACCGTCCCGCCATAGGCGCTCCACACCACGGCCCCGAGGCGCTTCCCCTCCACCGCTGAGGCACTGCCGGCCGGCGCCACCACAAGGGTGGGGACGCCCATGGCGACCGATTCGTAGAGCTTGGCCGGGATCTGCAGTTCTTGCTGTTGCGCCAGGACCACGGCGAGCCGCGAACGCGACACAACGCGCAAGGCCCGGGTGCGCGGCACTACGCCCAACATCTCAACATGCGACTCCATCCCAGCTGCCGTGACCGCGTCGGAGAACGCCCGAGCATGAAGAGCCTCTGCCTGGCCAGCGACGCGGAGTTTGGAACCTGCTCGTGCGGCTTCGGGATGACGCTCCAGGAAGATTCGCAGTGCCCGTACCACCGGTCCGAGGTCGCGACCAGTGTACAACATGCCGGTGTATGCGATGCCCAATCCCGGATACGGATCGCGAGCCGGTGGCGGAAGCGACTCCGAATCGACGCCGTTGGGAACACACGCGAAGTGTACGGCTGGGTACCGCGCCACCAAGGCCTGCAAGAGCTGGGGGGAGTTCGCGATGACCCCGTCGGCGCGGCGAAAGGCGAGACCCTCAAGACGGCGGGACAGGGCGTCGAAGGTCCGGCTCCCGACAATGCGATGTCGTCGCCACGTCGGCGGCCAGGGGCCAGACCACGGATCACGCAAGTCAACGAGCCAGCGCACTCGACTCCCGACGGTAGCCAGGCCCGCCGCGAGGTGGGCGGTGTGCGGAGGACCGCTACTCACCACGGCCTGAGGTCGGAATCGGCGAACCAGGGACCGCGTGTGCAGCGCTGCCCGGACCACCCAACCGCGGCTGTAATCGGGAAAGGCCAACCACACTGACAGCTCCCGCCCCAACGCCCACAAGAGACCTCGCCGCTCTGGCGAACGCGCTACCGGGCTCTCCTCACGGACGTCGACAGGTGCCGTGAGCGGAGCGTCGCTGGGCGACGGTCTCCGCGGCGGGCCAAGTGCCCGGCGACGAACGAGCTGCACACCGTCCCACAGGGTCCAGAGGCGCGGGCAGTACTCGACCCGCACACCCGTCGCTGATTCGCCCGCGCTGGGCTCCGTGCCCGTGACGACGACAACATTCCAGCCGAGCCGGACCAAGTATTTGGTAATGCCGAACCAGCGCAGCCCACCGGGGGGACCGTCGTTGCCGAAGTGATACGTGACGATGAGAAGCCGGCGTTCGTTGCTCATAGGCATTTCACCCACACGGCATGCAAGAGCAATACCAGCCCGGCTGACGCGGCCGGAGAACGTCGCACGCTTCCTGTCCGCGAGTGCCGCGCGCGCGCGACACATCGTGGCGTCAATGGCTCTGCGCTCGCCGCGCCGTGGCGCGGACGCTCCAGGCGCGCTTCTTGCCCGCAGGGGCGAGCGAGGTTCCGATGAACATCCTGTACCTTTGCGAGGGCGACGCCGAAGCGTGGGGTTCGTGGTCCGGCATCTCGCGGAGCATCGTTGAACAGCTCCGCGCGGACGGCCACGACGTCACCTGCGGGAATGTCGACTTGCGCGGCGCCGGCCGTCTGGCGGGTGCAGCGGCGACATTCTCGCCACGGCGCAAGCGCTGGGTGGCGAAATTTCATCTCGGGGCGCTGCCGTTTCAACTGCGCTCTCGCAACGCCGCCCGGCACATCGCCGCCCATGGCCGCCGGGTCGACTTCATTCTTCAGGCCGGGGCAACCTACGAACCGCGCAACCGCGGCGCGACGCCCTACTTCGTCTGTTCCGACTCGAACATCCGTATGTCCATGCACGGCGTGGCCGCGGGCTATCGCGACGCAACTCCGCTCTACAGCCGGGAGTTGGCAGCGGTCACTCAGCGCGAACTCGCGGTGTACCGGGATGCGGCGGGCATTTTCACGCTGAGCGACCGTCTACGCCGTTCGTTCATAGAAGACTTCGGCCTGCCCGAAGCCCGTGTGCACACCATCCACGCAGGCCCGAATTTCCCCGGCGCCTGGACGCCACCCAACGGACGCCGGCCGAGCGCGGCGCACGCTCCCACGATCCTCTTCGTTGGTCGACAGTTCGAGCGGAAGGGAGGAGACCTGCTAGTGCGCGCGTTCAGGCTAGTGCGGCAAGGGATTCCTGACGCCCGCCTCCTGATCGCGGGGCCGCGGCGCCCCCCACTCCCTGAGCCGGGCGTGACGTTCCTCGGCGACGTGGACAAGAATCAGCCGAGCGGCTGGAAGGCGCTCGTCGCGGCCTACGATGCCGCTGATGTGTTCTGCCTGCCCACTCGGTTCGAGCCGTTTGGCATTGCGTTCATCGAGGCCATGTATTTCGGCCTGCCGTGCGTCGGCACCAACGCCTGGGCGGTTCCCGAGATGGTGGTGGATGGGCAGACGGGATTCACCGTGCCGGTCGACGATCTCGAGGCACTCGCCGACCGGCTCTTACGGCTGCTCGGGGACCAGGCGCTTGCCGCGCGCATGGGGCGGGCGGGCCGCGCGCGGGCTGAGCACTTGTTCACGTGGCGAATGACTGTGCAGCGGATGATGGACGCCATGCGACCGATCGTCCGCCGAGCGTCGGCCGCCGCGAAATGACGCTCATCCCGAGCCTGATGATCATGGAGGGGCCCCGTACGAGACTCATCGGGCTAAAGGGGCGGGCGAAGGCGATCCTTGGCCCGGCACTCGTCTCCTACCTGAAGGCACGGTTCAAGCTCGGCAGGAAGCACACGTACTCTCAATTTGGTGAGGACGCCTTCCTGGTTTCGTATTTCCGGGGGAAGAATTGGAATCCCAGATCAAGCGGGTCGGGAAAGCTGAGGAGCACTGGATGCTACGTCGACATTGGCGCCTACTCGCCAACGGAGTGCTCTAACACCCACATCTTTTATCAGCGAGGTTGGCGAGGAATCAATATCGACGCTACGCCCGAGTCGGTTCGCGCCTTCGATCTCGTAAGGAAGCAGGATATCAACTTGCATTGTGCGATCGGGTCCCACGAGGGCCCGGTATCGCTATACGTGTGGGATCGCCCCAGCGTGTTCAACACCCTGTGCCCAGAAGTGGCCCGCCAAAGGGAGCGAGAACTGGGTAGGCCGCCCGAAGTGGCGAGCGTGCCATGCCTCCGACTCGAAACAGTCCTCCAACGGCACCTCCCGCGCGGCACAGAGATCGATTTCTTGAATGTGGACGCGGAGGGCGCGGACCTAAATGTATTGAGATCGAATAACTGGGACAGGTACCGCCCGGAACTCGTCGTGGTCGAGGACCACGTGGGAACGTTTAACGATCTGTCGGACTCTCCCGTGCGCACGTTCCTCCGCGATCAGGGATACGAGATTCACGCATGGATTCGTCCGACGATCATTTACCGGCGCACGAGCTGACGAGTCCTCACCAGGGTCTTCTCCCCCCTGAGCACGCCCCCACCAACGATGACGGATCACTGTGCACTTCCGCCTCTCCCTGCTGCTTGTGACACGCGGCGAGACGGTTCCCAACTCTACAACGCGAAGGACTGTTCCGCGCCTTGAAGAACGGTCATCACGTCGAGTCTGAGGCGGCGCCGCAACTGTTCCACATCGCCGAATTCGAACTCTGGCACGAGCTGTCGCGCGCTTGACAGCCCGCCCACAACACGCCGCACAGCGGCGACACGTGTTGCGCGCGCCGCGGGGCGCACGTTCACGCTCTCGCGCCATGTGGAGCGGGAAGGCGCACCGAAGAACCGGCGTGGAAGTTGCTCAATATTGGGGCCGTCCTTCCCTCCAGGGGATCATAATGGCGCCTCGCGCCGAGTCACGCTGGGTGCCCGTGGCGCTCGGCCTTTCCCTGCTTCTGACCGCCTGTGCGGGGGACGAGGTCGTCAAGCCTCGCGCAGGCGCGCTCCCACTGCGCGCCGACCTCGTTGCCGGCGCGGATTTCTACGCCTCGCCGAGCGGCTCGCCTTCGGGCGACGGTTCGTTCACGAATCCGTGGGATCTGGCGACCGCCCTCAGCCGCCCGGCCGCCGTCACACCGGGCAGCACGATCTGGCTGCGCGGCGGAACGTATACGAACCCGGCAGACCCGAGAGGCTTCGAGAGCACGCTGACAGGTGCGCCCGATGCTCCTATCGTGGTGCGCCAGTATCCCGGCGAGCATACCACCGTTACGAACACGCTGCTCGTGACGGGGGCGGACACGTGGTTTTGGGGATTCGAGGTCACGCAGCCCGCCCCGCAGCCGCTCGAGACCCTCCACGGCGTCAACGTGCACGGGCCTAGGACGAAGCTCATCAATTTGATCGTCCATGACGCGACGGACGCCGGCATTTTCATCTGGCCGCAGGCGGCCGGGGCCGAAGTCAACGGTTCCATCGTGTACAACAACGGACGCACCGACAATCTGACTCACGGGATCTACTGCACGAGTGCGACGGCCACGTTGCTCTTGAGGGATAACATCGTCTTCGACAACTGGGCGTATGGTTTTCACTGCTACTCCAAGGACGAAGGGTCTATCACCCACATCGATCTCGAAGGCAACGTCGCGTTCAACAACTACGTCTGGGGCGTGCCGTGGGATGCCGACATTCTCGTCGGCGGCACGGTGCCCGCGTCAGGAATCACCGTCAACGAGAACTACACGTACCGCTCCAACTTCATCAATACGGCGATGAGTGCCGACATTGGCAGCAATGTCGTGACGAACCAGGATGTCGTCTGCACCAACAACTATTTCGTCGGCGGATGGTGGCAGGTGGGCGCCTGGACCAACGCGACCGTGACGGGGAACACACTCTACAACTTCCCTACCGGCGGCATGATCGGCACCCTAGGCACGGTCAGCGGCCAGACGTGGAGCGGCAACACGTTCTTCGGCGACCCCACCGCGCTGGCGTGGCGCCAGGACACCAATGCAATCACCACGTTCGACGGCTGGCTGGCCGGGACTGGACTCACCGATCCGGGCACGTACGCGGGGAGCGCGCCCACGGGGGTCAAGATCGTCGTGCGCCCGAACACGTATGAGCCGGGCCGAGCGCACATCATCGTCTACAATTGGGCGGAGCAGAGTACGGTCGCCGTCGACGTATCGGGAATACTGCGTATGGGTGACCGCTACATGGTGCAGAATGCCCAAGACTTCTACGGTCCGCCGGTCGCGAGTGGCACGTACACGGGCCGCCCGCTCCAGCTCCCCATGGTCCGCTTCACACCGCCGAGCCCGATCGGCGTCGCCACGGCGCGGCCAGCGCCCGTCACGGGGCCGACCTTCGACGTGTTCGTGCTGATGAGGACGAAGCCGGGCGTCTGCACGCCGGATAAGAACGGGAGTCTTCAAAGCTGCATTGACCGGCATGAGAACAGCGACCCACCGTCCCGTTCTCGTCGTCACCCGGCTCGCCCGTAACCTGCGTCAGCCGGCGTGCTTCGGCGCGCAGCGACGATAAGGTCATAAAATGCCTGTAACCGTCTGCGGTGCAGTACGAGGCAGGCGAGGCCATAACTGATCACTCCAGCTCCGATTTCGGCAGCTAGCCGCGGGCCGGCGGTCAACACGCTGCCGCCGAGCCCACGAACGGCGAGGACCGCCGCTGCCATCAGGGCCGAGCCGCTCAGCGCTGGCCACAGCGCGCCGAGGTATGCTCTGGGGGACAGCTCGATCTTGGAGAAGATTCGCCAGTACAGCGCGAAAGCGAAGAGCGGATCCACCAGTACCCACGCCATCGCGAGGCCGACCGTGCCCCATCGCTCCCCGCTGAGGTAGAAGCTCGTCGGCATGACAACGGCAGCGGCTACCATTCGCCACATCTCGAACCTCGAATCCCGGATGATCTGGAGCACCTGAGGCAAGAGAGGAGTGATGGAGCGAAGCGCCGCGTACGCGGCGAGGAGCCGCAGCGGTGCGACCGTCCCCTCCCATTTGGAGCCAAGGACCACCAGTACGAAATCCCGAGCCACCAGCACGAGTCCGAGGCTGACGGGGAAGGTTATCAGTGCGATCCCCTCCGTGATCCTGAGGAGGTACCGCCGCATGGCTGGATGGTCCGCCTGCACCGCGGAGAAGAAGGCCGGCGTCACCTGCCCGACCAGCGCGGCGACCTTATCGACCGGGACGCTCGCCAGGGTCCAGGCGACGTTGTAGAAGCCGAGGGCAGCCTTCCCAAGGATCCGCCCGGCGACCAGGAAGTCCGTGTTCGCAGAGACGTACCAGCCAAGGCGGGAGATGACGACGTCGGAGCTCAGCGTCATCGCCTGCTTCAGGGACTTCGGCCGCGGCCACCCGAACGGCGCGTGCCGCAGCCTGAGAATCGCTCCTGTCGAAATCAGCGCGCTCAGCACTCCGCCGCACACGAGGGTCCAGTACCGAAACCCGGCGACGGCAAATCCGACCATGCTGATTGCCAGCACCAGCGCCTGGCTCAGGTCGATGAACGCGAGCGCCTTGAAGCGCAGGTCACGCTGCAGCAGGGCGAGCGGCACGGTCTTGAACGAAGTGATGACGAAGGTCGTGCTCATGGCCGCCACGACGAGCGGCAATTGGGGAGCGTGGAAGAACAGCCCCAACGGAATCGCTACGGCGCAGGACGCGAGCAAGCCGGCCAGCCCCAGGAGCACCGCCAGCCCGTTGAGCTGGCCGACCTGCCCGACGCTGAGCTCGCGGACAGCCAGCACCGCGGTGCCGAGGCCGAACTCGGAGAGGAGCGTGATCAGCCCGAGGTAGATCGCGGCCATGCCCACGAGGCCGTAGTCCTCAGGGGTGAGCAAACGGGCGACGATCAGCCAGGATACCCACGCGAGCCCCTGGCTGGCCCACTTCGCCGCCGCCGTCCAGGCAACGCCACGCACGAGCGAGCGATCGAGGGCCCGAGCCTCGACAGATGTCCCGGACTGTGTCGATTCGCTAAAGCCCGCTACGTCACGCACAGGCTACAACAGCAAGCAAGAGCGAGACCAGCCCGAGTCAGCGCAGCTTCATCCCGCGACAAAGCCCGGCCAGCGACCTCCCGGTGCGCGAGTGTCGCGATCGCGCAACACCGCAAGCGGGGGCCGAGGTCCACACTGCGTGAGGATACCGGGCTGCAAGGTTGCGTGCCCGCCATGGTGCGCTCCTCAACGACGACCGCTGGTGTTTCCGTGCCCCATGCGTTCGCTCCCGCGTTGGGCACGTCGCTTGCACCGTGGGGATGTGATGCGGCCCATGGAAGGCAGATGCGGATCCTCTGGGTGAAGGTCGGCGGGCTCTGGCCGCTCAACACCGGCGGGCGATCGCGGAGCTTCCACATCCTCGCGGAGCTGACACGTCGGCATCGTGTGACGCTGGTGACGACCCACGGCCTACGCGACGATCCCACAGGGCTGGGAGCCCAGCTCGCGGGCTGCGAGCAGGTGATCTCCTTGCCGTACGCCGCCCCGAAACAGGGGAGCGCCCGCTTCGCCGGGGCAGTGCTCGGGTCGTGGCTCTCGACCCTTCCCGTCGATGTCTGGAGGTGGCGCATCCCCGCGATGCAGAAAGAAGTCGCGCGACTCATGACGGCGACGCAGTTCGATCTCTGCGTGGCCGACTTCTTGCACACCACACCCAATGTCCCGCTGGACGGGCCGCTCGCGACGATCCTGTTCGATCACAACGTGGAGCACATAATCTGGCAGCGGCTGGGCCGGGTCGAGACCCGGCCGTGGCGGCGCGCTCTCCTGGAGCTCGAGTGGCGGAAGATGCGCCGGTACGAGGCCCGGGCCTGCACTCAGGCCCGGCTGACCGTCGCCGTTTCGGACGCAGATCGTTTGCTGCTGGCCTCCCACGCTCCCGAGGCGAGCGTGTGTACGATCCCCACCGGCGTGGACACTACGTACTTCACGCCCAACGGATCGCAGGAGACGCCCGGGGCGCTCGTGTTCACGGGCTCCATGGATTGGTTTCCCAACGAGGACTGCATCCTGCATTTCACCGAGGCGGTGTTCCCCCGCATCCGCGACGCAGTGCCTGACGCATCCCTCACGGTCGTGGGGAAGAACCCTGGTCCCCGGGTGAAGCGGTTGGCAGCGATCCCGGGCGTCCGCGTCACGGGGACGGTCGATGATGTGCGGCCGTACGTCGCCGCGGCCGCCGTGTGCGTGGTGCCGCTCCGGGTGGGCGGCGGGACGCGACTCAAGATCTTCGAGGCGCTCGCGATGGGGAAGGCCGTGGTGTCCACCACAGTGGGGGCGGAGGGTCTACCGCTCATCCCGGGGACGCACTTCGTTCAGGCAGACGATCCGGCACAGTTCGCGGACTCGGTCGTCGCGCTGCTCCGGGATTCCGGCCGGCGTCGAGCGCTGGGCAGCGCCGGACGTCGCCTGGTGGAGGAGCGGTACTCGTGGTCGCAAGTGGCTCGAGAGTTCGAAGCGAGATGCGAGGAGGTGGTCCCTCATGCGCGTTAACGTGTTCGGGCTTGGCTACGTGGGATCCGTGACTGCCGCCTGTCTGGCGGAAGCGGGCCACGAGGTGATCGGGGTCGACATCGACGAAGAGAAAGTCGCCATGATCAATAGCGGTGCGTCGCCGGTCGTGGAGCCCGGGCTGGGAGCACTGGTCGCTGAAGCCGTCGCAGCGCGACGGTTGCGAGCGACAATATCGACCCCTGAGGCCGTGCGGAACGCGGCGATCGGGCTGATCTGCGTCGGGACCCCCGGCCGCGCCAGCGGGCAGCTCAAAGTGGAGGCCCTCACGCGCGTCGGCCAGGAGATCGGTCAGGCGCTGGCCGAGCGCGATGAGCCCTATACGGTCGTGCTGCGCAGCACCGTCCTCCCTGGGACGACCGAGCGGGTGCTCGTCCCCGCTCTCCAGAGCGGCGCCGGCCGTGACCTGGGACCCACGCTGCGCGTCGCCGTGAACCCGGAGTTCATGCGCGAGGGGTCTGCGCTGCGAGACTTTGCGCGTCCCCCCTTGACCGTGGTGGGGTGCGGCGAGCCCGAGACGCCCGCGTTACTCCGATCGCTGTACGCCGCGGTCGAAGCTCCCTTCGTCCACACCGCTGTACGGACGGCGGAGATCGTCAAGTACGTCTCGAACGCGTTCCACGCTCTCAAGGTGTGCTTCGCCAACGAGATCGGGGACGTGTGCGCGGCGCTCGGGGCCGACGCACAGGAGGCGATTCGGCTCTTTCTGATGGACCGGAAACTCAATGTCTCGGAGGCGTATCTCCGCCCTGGCTTTGCCTTCGGCGGCTCGTGCCTGCCGAAGGACCTCCGCGCGCTGGTGTACGCCGCCCGTGCTGCCGATGTCTCCTTGCCGCTGCTCTCCGCGATCCTCCCCTCGAACGAGGGGCAGATTCGCCAGGCGGTGGAGGCGGTGCTCGAGACGCGAAGACGGAGGATTGGAGTCGTCGGCCTTGCCTTCAAGCCCGGGACCGACGACCTCCGGGAGAGCCCCATGGTCACCCTGGTCGAGACGCTCATCGGGAAGGGCTGCGACGTGCGAATCCTCGACCCCAACGTCGCCGTTGCCCGATTGCGGGGAGCGAATCGCCGCTACATCGAGGAGGAGATCCCGCACATCGCATCGCTGCTCTGCGACAGCGTCGAGACCCTCCTCGCGCACGCCGAGGTGCTGGTCGTCGGCAACGGCTCCGACGAGGCGCGGCGAGCCCTGGCGGTGGCCGGCCCCCACCACGTCGTGGTCGACCTCACGCGCGGCGCCACCGCGCGCCGGTCGAGCGCGAGTCGACCCTCCTCCACGGCCGAGGTGGGACGCGTGCCATGAAGCGCTGGAAACACCACGTGAGCAACTACTTTGGCGAGCGCGCGACGCAGTGGGCGGCCTTCTACGCCGACGCCGAGCCGCGAACGATCATTACGCAGAATCTGAACTCGCGCCAGCGATTTACACTGGAGTTGGTGGAGGCCGCGATCCCAGCATCCGCGAGGATCCTTGACGCCGGCTGCGGCTCGGGTGTGACGGCTGCGAAGCTCATGCAACGCGGGTACGCAGTGTGGGGCATCGACCTCGCTGAGCCGATGATCCGCCAGGCGCGAGAACTCTGCGGCACGGACCAATTCGGCGTCGGGGACATCGAGCACATCCCATTTGCGGATAACACGTTTGACGGCGTGGTGTCGCTTGGGGTCATAGAATACCAGGAGTCCGACGAGCAGGCACTGCGCGAAATTCATAGAGTACTCAGTCCCGGTGGGAGAGCCGTGATCGCCATCCCCAACGGGAGATCTCCCGTTCGGCGCATGGATGACGTAGTCCTCAGTGTAGTCGCTGTGTTGCGGTCCGTGTACTACGTCCTGAAATACCGCCTGCGCGGGAGGCCGGCCCCTGTATGTGGGATCCCCGCTGGACCTGTTGGCCGCAGGTTTCACCGCGAGAGATGGCTGCTGCTGCTCCGTAGCTTGGGCTTCGAACCAGAGGCATTGATCTGCCATGGCTGGGGGTGGTTCAGGAGCCCGCTCGGTCGTCTCGTCCAGCCTCTGTTCAAGACGCGAACCGTCTTTCGCCGTGGCATTGAGCGATTGTTCGGACGAGCGCTTGTCTGGCGAATTAGTGGCAGGCTTGTTCGAAGCCGGGCACGCAATTGGTTGGCCGCGGAGCAAATCGTGCGGGTCCGCGCAATCAAAGAAGAAAGTCGAGGCGTCGGGATGCGCAATCAGCAGCTCGGCCTTCGCGCAGGACCAGTCGCGCCGATAGAGGGGGTGGTTCGTCCATAAATGTGCGGTCTTGTCGTGATGCTCGGTCTCGCTGGTCGACCGGCAGACGCAGCGGTCCTGAGCCGGATGGCCCGGAGCATCGCTCACCGGGGGCCCGACGATTCGGGCCTATACCTCCATCAGCAGGTGGGGTTCGGGTTTCGCAGACTGGCCATCCTGGACCTGAGCCCCACGGGTCATCAGCCGATGCGCTCGGATGACGGCCAACTGGTCATCGTCTTCAATGGTGAGATCTACAATTACCTCGAGTTGCGCGACGAGCTGCGCGCTGCTGGATACTGCTTCCGGTCGACCAGCGACACCGAAGTCTTGCTGGCAGCCTACCGCCGCTGGGGCGTGGAATGTCTTGCCAAGCTGAACGGGATGTGGGCGTTCGTGATTCACGACCGGCGCCGCGGCGTGCTGTTCGGAGCGCGGGACCGGTTCGGGGTGAAGCCTCTCTTCGTGCACCGAAGCAAAGACTGCTGGCTCTTCGCCTCCGAGGTGAAAGCCATATTGGCTTCGGGCCTCTATGTGCGGGAAACCAACTGGCAGGTGTCCGCCGACTTCCTCCTCCACGGCAAGCTGGATGAGACCCCGGCGACCTTTTACGCCGGCATCGAGCAGGTCCCACCCGGATGCGCGTTCGAGCTCCGGTTGGATGGCAGCTCGCGGCAGTGGACCTACTGGTCGCTTTCGACAATCGAGCCGGAGCCCATCACCGATGTCGAGGACGCCGTCGCGGAGCTGCTCGAAGACGCCGTCCGCATCCGTCTCCGGAGCGACGTTCCCGTTGGCGTGTGTTTGTCCGGGGGGCTCGACTCCACGGCGATCACTTGTGCCATGGCGCGCAACCGTGAGGCTCGTTACGCAGGACAGCCCTCGCTCATGGCCTTTTGCTATCACGACTCCGCGTTCGATGAGCGCGCCTTCATTGCCGACACGCTCGCGCAGACAGGTGCGTTGCTGCGACGGATCTCGCTCACGCCAGAAGAGACCTGGGACAGCCTGGCAGAGGTCTTGCAGTTCCACGACGAGCCGATCATATCGGGGTGGCCGATTGCAGGATTCCACCTGATGAAACTGGCAGCCAGTAACAGCGTCAAGGTTGTGTTAGACGGTCAAGGGTCGGACGAAGTATTGGCGGGCTATTCGAACTACTTCCACGATTACTGGTACACGCTGCTCCGTACCGCGCAAGGTGCCAGAGCGTGGCACGAGATGCGGGAGTACGCCACCCGCCACGGCGCGAGTGCCCGGGAGCTGGTTCTACACTCCCTGGGCCGCCTGTTGCACCATCAGTTGCGGCGTCTCGGGCCGTATCGCAGCCTCGCGCGGACGTGGCGTTGGCGACGGCTCGAGCACAAGCGCTGGTTTGCACCTTGTCTGCTCGAGCGTGCCGCGCCGAGCGACGCGGGCTACGAGGACCCCGACCTGAACGCCGTGCTGAGACGCTCCGTGGAACGGACTCCCTTACCACAGAATCTCCGGGTGGAAGATCGCAACTCGATGGCCCACGGGGTGGAAGCCCGTTTGCCCTTCATGGACTACCGCTTGGTCTCCCTGGCGTTCCGCGTGCCCGCGGATCGCAAGATGCAGGGAGTCTGGAATAAGGCTCTGCTCCGCAGCAGTCTGCGCGGCCGGATACCAGACTCAGTGAGAAATCGTGTTGAGAAGATGGGCTTTCCCACGTCTCTGCACACGTGGGTGACCGGCGTCCTCGCCGAACCCTTGCGTGACATCCTGGCCAGCCGGGCTGCCCGTGAACGCGGGATCTACAAAGTTGACGAAATGCTGCGTCTCCTCCAGAACGGTCATCGCATCGAGCCCCGGGACGCGCTGCGGCTGTTCCACGTGGCCGAATTCGAGCTCTGGCATGGCATCCATCGTAGCTAAGACGAAGGGTCCCGTTCGCATCGGCATCATCGGTTGCGGCGCCATTGCCGAAGGCGCCCATCTTCCGGCGGTGTTGTCGTCTCCCCATGTGGAACTGACGGCGCTGAGCGATCTCAACACGTCGCGCCTTGAGGACCTCCGTCGTCGCTATCGCCTCGGCCCGATCGCGTTTCGCGACTATCGCGAGGTCGTGGGGCGCGTCGACGCCGTGATCCTAGCGCTCCCCAACCACGTGCACGCGCCGGTCGGCGTGGAGTTGCTTTCCCGGGGCATCCACGTCCTGTGCGAAAAGCCCCTGGCCCTTACCCGGCACGAGTGCGAGCACCTCTGCCAGGCGGCCCGCTCCGCGGCCTCCATCCTGGCCGTGGGCTTCGTCGCGCGCTTTTGGCCCAGTACCGAGCTTCTGAAACAGCTCGTCGCGTCCCGGTTTCTCGGGGAGCTACAGTCGTTTGACTATGAGTTCGGCTCACCGGGGGGGTGGTCGCCCCTCTCCGGCTACAACCTGGCGCGCTCCACGTGCGGCGGCGGGGTCTTGGTCGTAAGCGGCAGCCACGTTCTCGATCAGATGATCTACCTCTTCGGGGACGTCGACGTCACGAGCCACGCCGACGATGCCCGGGGCGGCATTGAGGCGAACTGCCGGACCCGGTTCGCGGCAACCGTGGACGGCCGCCCGCTGAGAGGCCGCGTGGTGCTCTCAAAGACGCACCAGCTCCCGAATCGCCTCCGGATCGTTGGAGAGCACGGCACGCTGGAGGCGCGGGGCAGCGAGACGCGCTCAGTGACGTACTTGCCGTCAGGCTCCACCTTGCGGCACGAGATCACCGCAGCCGCGCTCCCTGCGGCGGACGCGGAGCCCGACTACTTCCAGCTCCAGCTGCACGACTTCGTCAACGCCATTCGGACCGGCGCGGCTCCCCAGGTCGATGGCGAGCAGGCCACCAGGTCCGTGGTGCTGACGGAGCGTT
>Ga0209235_1001068_pt1 | contig 14634 bp, 18 predicted proteins | sample GraSoi013_1_20cm_4_FD_185817 | JGI IMG/M metagenome (GOLD analysis project Ga0209235, IMG submission 185817) | Grasslands soil microbial communities from the Angelo Coastal Reserve, California, USA - Sample 09_25_2013_1_20cm (SPAdes) (version 2) | ecosystem: Environmental > Terrestrial > Soil >... | reverse complement strand
GAAAGGATTCGAGAAGTGCGTCGGAGATTGTCTCCGGGTCCACGGTCACAACCTTCGCGTGACGCTTCTCCGCCTCGTCCTGCAGCGCGGGAAGCAATCGCTGTTCCGCCGTCACGACGGTCCCGTTGGGCGGAATCACGTCGCTCAGGTTTCTCGCGCCCGTTCCAATGTCCGGTCCGATGACCTCCAGGTGGTCCCGGCGGACGTTCGTGATGACGGCCAACGTCGCCCGGATCAGCGTGTTCTCGGAGGCTCGGCGCAGTTCCGGATCGACGGCCATGCATTCGACCACGATCGCCTGGGCGCCCTGCTCCGCCGCCAGGCGGACAATTTCCTTCTGCTCCCGCAGGTTCGCGGTCGGTGTCGGCGGACGGTCGATGACCTTCTCGTTCCCCGACGCGTCGATGAGGACCGGCATCTTTCCGGTTGTCTTGACGACGACCCGGAGTCCGTTCGCGCGGAGGGCGGCCCCGATGAGGCGGCACGTCCCGGTTTTCCCGCGGCTGCCGTCCACGTGAATCCGAATGGGTATCGACTCCAGGCGGTCCGTGTGGCGCCTCCACTCGCGGTACCCGCTGAGCGCGATGACCGTCCACGCCGCGGCGATACCCACGAGAAGGGGAGTCCATCCCCAGAGCGCGACGAGTCCGCCCCAGCTCGAGGGCGAAACGGATTGCGATGCGATTGCGAGGATGAGGAGAGCGGCCCAGATCAGAAGCCGCCACGCGCCGGGGGTTTGTTCAGGATCGTTTTCGACGGGCCCAGTCCCCCTTGCTCTCCGAGAACGCCTCAGGTTATGGGTCTTGGCCGCAATCCATGTCGGGACGCGTCATAAAGCTTCTTGGACGGTGCTCGATGGAGATAACATTCTCCGATGTGAGAATCGGCGGCGGTGACCTCACGATGACTGTTCGACGCGCGTTGCGAACGGACAAATAGCCTCACGCCGATTACCCCTATGGGAGCGGGGCGGTGGAGGGGAGAGGCAGCCTCCGAGCCATTGCGAGTTTGTCGAAGGCGCCGCGGGTCCTCCTTCTTGTCGGTGGCGTCCTGTTCCTCTCCGGGCAAGCGCTCCTCGCGGCCTCGTTCTTGCAAGGGACGCAAGGGACGGTCGCGACGATTCCTCCGGGGCCTGCGTGGTTCTACGTCTATCCGATCAAAGTGATCGGGAGCAGCCGGATGTCCGGGCAATTCGCCGCGCTCGCGGGCGACGTCGTCAACGTGTACGTCTTCGGCGAGAAACAATACGAGCTGTATGCGTTCATCGGCTGGGGCTACGGGCTGTTTTCGGTGAACGGCTCCTCCGGTTCGTTCGCGACCGACCTTCCGACTTCCGGGACCTACTATCTCGTCCTCGCGCACGGCCACGGGTCCGAGAATTCGGCGCAGGATGTCCGAGTATCGTACCGCGTCGCTGGAATCGAGCCCGAGTTCATCACCGTCGCATCGGCGCTCATCGCTCCAGGAATCTCCCTGATCGCTATCGGGCTTTGGATGCGAGAGCGGCGACACAAACGGGTCACGAGCCCGGCGTGAACGCAGCGCTCACAAAGCTGGACTCGCGCACTCCAGGACGATTGTTCCGCGGATGAATCCCATTATATTCCGGCAGGTCATAGGCCGCCTCCGGGTGTCCGAAGCCTCCCTCGAACGCCTGCGGAAGTTCCTGCTGCCCCTCGAGCTCGCCGAAGCGGAACTGAAGGCGAAACCCGCCGCCGCGGTGATGATCATCCTGCACGACGGCCCAAACGGCTTCGAGGTCCTCCTTGGCGAGCGGACGAAACGCGAAGGCGACCCGTGGTCCGGGCAGGTGGGCCTTCCGGGAGGACGGCATCGGGGCGAGGACCCGACGATGCTCGCGACCGCGTTCCGCGAGACGAAAGAGGAAGTCGGCATCGATCTCGAGGGTCGCGCCGAGATCATGGGGCACATGCCTCCGCGGGCGCCCGGCAACAAGCCGGAGGTACTCGTCGTCCCCTACGTGGCGCTGGCGACGGCCCGCCTCGAAGCGACCGCTGGGCCCGAGATGGCGTCCGTGTTCTGGGTCCCCCTTGCCGACTTGCTCGCGAATCAGGGGAGGGCGACCGTCACGACGATCCTCGGAGAGTTGAACGTGCCCTCGTTCACGTATGACGGCCGGCTCATCTGGGGATTCACGTACCGGATCCTCGAAGAGCTTCTCGTCTTCGTCGGGCTCAGCGCTTGACTCGCGGATCCCGCGGCGGATTCGGGCCGTGCCGGAGGCGCTCGAGCAGGTCCGGGTCGTCGATCGCGGCGACCAAGTCGCGGCTGGATACGTTCTCCAGGTCGCGAGCCGAGGTCGTGACGTCGTCTCGAGAAGCGGCCTTTGACGCGCGGGCCGAGAAGTGCGCGGCGTCCACGGCTTTCCGCAGGGCCACCGCGGAGACGATTTCTCTCTCGGAGGGCTTCGGCGTCAGCTCGATCCGGCGGTGGGCATCGCGTCCCGCGGCGGTCAGGGTGTCGAGGCGCTGTCCGCACTCTGGGCAGTGGATCGCGCCTCTATGCGAGCGAGTCGGGCGCATTGCGGCCGCGATGATCAGCATCCGCAGGAACAGATAGATGACGATAGTCGCGAGGAAGTACGCCTCGATTGGGGCGTTGGACAGCGCGAACGGCCCCCTCAGGTAGAGGTTCTCGTGATTGAGGAACAGGAACGAAGCAAGTCCGGCGAGGCTGACGATGGCGAGTTCCCGCGCCGACCGTCTCTCGCGCGTCCGGTAACCGCTCAACGGATCCCTCCGTCCGGGCCGACTCCGAAGGAATCCGGCCCTCCTCAGGGAGGACGCACGACCCCGGGCGGGATATACCTTTTGGACGGCGGGCGCCCGGATATCAAAAATGAGAAGGAGGGGATGAAGTATATCCGACTCCCCGGTAGGAGTGGTGGAGTCGGATGGCGAATGCGATGAGACCGAGGACGCTCTCGATCATTTTCGGCGTCTTCTTCGCCCTCGTGGCGTACTTCTCGTGGACCTTCGCCGGCGCCCAAACGCAGCCGTGGTTCCCCGTGAGTATCACACGTTGGATCTACACGACATACATGTTCGTCGCGGCGATCTTCCTCATCGGCTTGGGCGGGCTCGCCCTGAGCATCCGCCGTTCGTTCGCTCGCCAGATTCGCGAGCTCGAGGGGAAATTCGCGCGCGGCTCGCCGAACAACCCGACCTCCGATGCGTTGCCACCGCCGCTCCCCGACACGACGTCGGGCCGAGATCACGTCGATCGCGACATCGACGAGCTCCTCGAGAGCCTCAGCGAAGTCGAGGCGACCGCGGCTCGGGACGCACGGGCGATGGAGATGGAGCCCGGCGGCATCCCGGACGTCCCGACGATCGAGGCGACGGACCGGGAGATCGCCGTGCGCAAATCACGACTCGTCCAGCGGCAGAAGCTCCTCTCCCGCTACGTCGTCGGACCGGCCGCCGCCTCTGCGCTCATCCTCGGGATCTCGGGCATGATGCTCCCAGGTGCCGACGGCTTCGCGCAATCGAGTTTCACGTTGAACACGGCGCTCATCTTGGGCATGAGCTACAGCTGGATCGGCGTCGGCGCGTACATCGCCGCGACGATCGCGGCGCTCGTGAGCGGGGGCCGCGGGACGCGGAGGCGATAGGGGAGCCGCATGACGATTCTCATGATTGATGGTCGAAACGAGCACCCGTCGGGGATGTATTTATATAGAGCGATAATCCTGCTACCTTATTGGACGGAAAGGCGCATCGCATGATTACGACCGTCGTCACTGTCACGTCGACGTTCCTCGCGGGCAGCTTCGGCGCCGCGGCGGTCGCCGCGCTCATTCTCTTCCTGATCATGCGGGAGCTGACGAGTGCCCACGCGGAGGAATCGGGCAGCATGCGCTCGAAGGTCCTGTCCCACACGCTCCTCGTGCCGATCAGCCCGCTCCTCGTCGTCTTCGCGTTCATCGTCGCGGTGAAGGTCCTCGAGGTCTTGTAGGGCCAATCCTCTCGCCAGCGGCTCGCCGACGCCATCCGAACAATGTGAATCCTACTTGGTGGAGCGGCCTTCCTGTTTGGCGGAGGGTCCCGGGCCGGTCGCCTGCGGGCTCGACTCAGACCGAGGCTGCGCGAGCCAGCGCAGCATGGCGACGAGTGCGGAATCGAATCGGTGGCGTCCTTCCAGGCGGTCGAGTGCCTCCAGGATCTCCGGCCAGGGTGTGTCGCTCCGGAGTCCCGCCCGAGATGCGAGCGCGACTCGGGTGATCTTCTCGACCGTCGGCCCCAAGAAGCGTTCGACGGCACGGTCGGCGGCGCCTCGCCCTCCTTCGCTCTGGGGGTTTTCATGGGATCGCGGGGGCGAGCGCCCCGGCTGCCGAGTCTGGGAACGGCTCCCAGCGGATGACGGGGTTCGCCTCCGTGTCGTTCGGTCGACCTCCCATGCGCCGAGTCTGCGCGAGGCGACGCAAGAACATGAGCCCCCTCTGACAGGCTGCGACTGCCCGGGCATTGGCCGTCGGAGGTCAAGGATGATACGTCCACAAGGTCCACCAGTCGTAAGACAATGCGTTGGCCTCATCACGCCGGCAACCACGCGGGCGCGTGCCGAGTTCGAACCGTACCCTGCGGTCGCTGAGTCACTGCACCGGATCGTCGCGGATCGACCAATCTCGACGGGGCTCCGTCGTGGGCCTTGACAGGTCGCCGTGGCGCTCTCTCCATCGGTCGTACGCCTCGGTATCTCGACGGTCGAAGGTTGCGAGTCTCTTCTCGTCGTCTCCGGAGATGATCACTCCGGGCATGTGACCGAGATCTCGGAGCACATGCTGGATGTCCCGCGTCAACACGGCTAATCGGGATGGCACCTCTGCGAGCCACGACTCCAAGCGTTTGTCGCTGGCCTTCACGTTCTTGAAAATGCCCGTCGTCGCGGGACCGGTCACGTTGAAAAGCTTTTGGAGCAACCGTTCCCGAAGGGCGGCCTCGTTGTTGAACGTCCCGACACCCTGATAGTAGCGGTAGAGGTTCGAAGCCACCTGGTCCGGGGCGCTGTCCAACAGCCGGTGGAGCCCGCCGATCGCGAGAAACCGATCCCACGCGTCCACGGCGAACGCATCAACGGAAGAGGCCCACGTGCGCAGCGAATCCAGGTTCGGCTCCGAGTTGACTCCCTGGCGGACGAGCACCATCCGACGGTCGAGGCTCTCGAGATGCTGCGACAGTTCTTGATGAAGTTCCCAGAGGGCAAAGCCAAAATGCCTTCGGACCTCGGCGCGACGCAGAGCCTGCTGGACGGTCTGTGTGAGAAAGACGACCTCCATCGCGACCACGGTCGGAAGGATCAGTTCTACGGGAACGGCCGCCGCCCGCGACAGGGAGTAGGCAATCGGCGGCACGACGATGACGGCCATGATGAGCCATAACGGTAGACCGAGTACGCTCCCCCGCATACCGCGAACCGATTCCTTGATGTGCCTTTAACCTTCCGGGGCCCACATGCGGACCGTTGACAAAAAGTGGACCATATCGGCCAAGGGTGTCGGATTTCAGACAGCACGAACGACGCGCGCGAGCCATCTCGTTGGGCGATTCTTCGACGGTTGCATTGGCGAAGCCGGCGATGATGAAGCGCCGCTCACGATCGCGTTTCTATTGTTGATAATCGCCTTCGAGAATTGTCGTTGATAATCTCACTGGATAACCGTCCCTCCCTTCTATTTATGGATTCGCCGCTTTTCCGCCGGTCGCTGATAATAAAGGGATGCTCCACATGGACGCTGCGGAAATCGAGCAAGATGAGGTCGATCAGATTTTCGATGCCCGGATGAAACGGGCCGTCGCCGTCCTCCAGGCGTTGCTCGCCTACTACCGCGTCAAGAAGGTCCCACCGATTGCGACCAAGGAGCGAATCGAACTTGAGGACGCGGCTTTGGCCGTGGCGATGGGCGAGTTTTGCCTCGCGGATGTCGCGCTTCGCTTGGACTCTCTGCGGTATGACCGCACCCCGGAGGGCGAACCGTTGACCGACGAGGACGGCTTCCCCGCGGAGTGAGGGTCCGCGCTTCTTATCCCGGTTCACGAGACGGGCAGGCGACCGGCTAGTCGCGCAGCCGATCCACGAGTTTGGTCATCTCCGCGTAGTGGTAGCGGATGATGTCGGCGCCCTTGTCACCCATCATGCCTTCCGCGTTCGCCTTGCACTGATCGATTGCGGTGCGGATGCCCTGTTTCGTGGGCGTCTCGAACCGAACGCCGCACTCCTGGAAGACACCGGTCACGAACTGCCGGACCTGGGCGCGGAGCTGCTCGTCCGTCACGGGCTGCCCCAGGATCTCGAAGAACTGTTGGTTCGCGCTCTCGAAGCATCGAAGGAGTTCGTCTCGAACGAACGAGGGGGTGAGATCGGCATCGGAGACGTTGGGGGCTGTGTACGTTTCTCTCATGGCGCGGTTCCCTTGAGGTCCCTTCCGATAACGGCGTTATACTTGAAGTTGAGGCCTTCGCTAGACGTTTCAAAGGAAGGCAAATTGAATAGCCACGCCCAATCGTCAATGGCAAGCTCCGAGACTAGAAATACGCTCCTGCAGATATCGGCCGCAGGGGGCAGAAGTTGCGCGGGGAGCGCAGCGCGGTGTCACGGACGCAGATTCGTAGACGGGTTCGGACAATCGCAATGGTTGTCCTCGTCGCCTCGTGGGGACTTGCTCTTTCCGTCGCCGCAGGACCCGCAGCCGCGGCAGGTTGCGCGCCCGCCCATCACGGACCGATCCTGATCCAGCGGGACAGTGACTTCACGCCCGCGAACGGCGTCGTGTCCGGCTCGGGGACCGCGGCCGATCCCTACCTCTTCGCGAACCTGCAGCTAAAGGACCTGAACCCCGGGTACGGGCTGAAGGTCGACAACTCGAAGGGGAAGGTGACGAAGTTCTTCAACATCGACTGCGTGCAATCGAACTGGACGAACGCCCCACCCAACGGCGCCACACTCATTTGGATCGTGAAGGTCCGCGCGGCGACGACGATCTCGCGGGTCAGCGCGAACTCGGGGGAGGCCGGTGGGTCCGTCGGGATCCGGATCGACGGCTCGAGTGCCATCCTCCTTGACGACGAGAGCATCAACAAGTTCGGCTCGAACGGGGTCCAGGTGACGGCCTCGGACCACATCACCGTCATCCGAAGCAAGCTGAAGGCAATGGGCAACGGCCTCGCGATCGTTGACAGCCACGACCTCACGATCGGGCAGTCGTGTACCCTGGTAAACGGGAACGGTTGCAACGAGTTCACCTACGACAACGGTCGCGGCATCTTCGTCCAGCAGTCGTTCAACGTCCTCGTCGTATACACAATCACGACCGCGGACGATACGGGAGGCGTTCTCCTCGACGGATCTGGGACGTACAATGTGCTGCTACTGAACGGCAAGGCGACCGCGGATGGGCCGATCTGCGAAGGCGGGGTTCCGACCGGCGAGGTCGTCGACACGATTGCCGGCATTGCGGTGACGAACGGAGCCCACGATATCTCCGTCCACGGCTACACGATTAACGCAAACGGCGATGGATTCGGCGGCTTCTTCGACCTCATGAACGGCGGGAACGGGGGCTGGCTGAACCCATGCACCCTGGAGAGCACGACGTTCCGCGCGACGCCGCCGGGCGGCCCGAACCTGGACTTCAGCAGTAACTGCTACCACTTCGAGTTCGGCTTCGACCCGGTGCCGGCCCCTGCGTGTTAAAGTCACCGTGGGCTGAGCTCCGCCCTTTTCTCATTCTCCAGGGTCCCGAGACCTGAAGTCGGAGTAACTGTCAGCCGCTGTTTTGACGACATGGATTAGGTCTACGTGGCTCGCACTCAGGTTCGTCCGAAGCACGCGGCCGCCATGGTAGCCCGGTTATGAGAGGCGCGCGAGGCCCGACTAGGGTCCAACTAGGGCCGAATTCTGGCAAGGGGGGATGGCCTTTCGGTCGCTTCAAGAAAGCGGAGGAAAGCATGTCGTTGAAACTGATGAGCCTCGTCGCCCTTGCATTTGTGACCATGGTGGCTGTGCTGCCGTCCGCCCGTGCGGAAACCCCCCCGTTCGTCTTTCCGGACTTCTGCTGTTATTACAACGGCAGCGTCGTCCGCACGGTTACGCCCCCGGCCGTCTTCCCGAACGAAGGACGGGACAACTTCTACGTCGTGAAGAGCCAGCCAATCATTGGTGTCACCGGAGTCGCTCCGGGATCGATCGGCTATCATGGCGGCCACTGGAAGTTCCACCTGGTAACCTGGAACGTCATCGCGTACCCGCTGACCTCCGAGGCCGCGATTCTCGGTGCAGCGGCCGTGAGGGATGTGACGATTGCACGGATCCCCGCGAACGATTTCCTCTGCCCGATTCAGCCCTAAGGTCGAGGACCCGCAGGGAGGGGGACCTCGTCCCTCTCCATCTTCTGTTTCCCCAGAGATCGAGGAGACGATATTTATCTCGATGTCCAGCTACAGCCGCCGAGCACCGTGACTGCGGCCCTCCGACAGCTCCTGTGGTACCTGATCGCCGGCACCCGCGGCGGGATGAACCGCGCACGGATCCTCGAGGCACTCCATGAACGACCGTACAACGCGAATCAACTCAGCGAAGCCCTTGGGCTTGACTACCGCACGATCCGCCACCATCTCGAACTCCTCCAGAGGAACGGTCTCGTTTCGCGGCCCACCGGGGACGCGTACGCCTCTCCGTACTTCGTATCGTCCTACCTCGAGGGCAACTACACGATCTTTGAGGAGATCCGCAAGAAGATGCCGTCCTCGCGAAGGTGATTCGGGTGGATTGGTCCAACAGGTCCATGTCCTCGATGGACGAATCGGGGGAGTGAGCACATGGGCGTCCTAATGTCCGTCAGTATTCTTGTCGGCACACTGAATATTGTTTTTGCGTCCGTCCTCTTGGTCGTTTACCGAGGCGTATATTCACGGACAAGAGCCCCGTTCAGCTTCGCGCTCCTCCTCGTCGCCTTGGCATTCCTTGCCCAGAACGTGCTGGTCGTCTATGCGTTCGTCACGATGATGGCCCTGGTCCCCAGCGCCCTCGATCCGTATCTCTTCGGGATCGGCGTCTTCGAAGCCATGGGCCTCGGGGCGATGCTTTGGACCGCGACCCGCTAAACAGACCCGAGATGAAGCCACTTGCATAATCCCTGAGGGGTGCCATGGCAGACGGACGGTTCGCTCTCGCGGCACTCCAGGGATCCCTATCGCAGCGTCTTCCACCCCAGGGCCAACAACACCAACGTGACGGGAACCACGACCAACCATGCTGGAAGCACGAAACCAATCGCACAGACGATGATGCCCGGACCGGCGACCGCGCCAACCCTGCCTCCTTTCTTGAGCGATTTCCACAACCAGCACCCCGCCACGGTGCTCCACACAGCGGCCGAGAGGAAAATGAGACCGAAGACCAAAACCCCCACGAATCCCCATTCAATGCCTATCGGGCTTCCAAGGAAATCGCCGAAAGACGGAGGCATCCCGAGGAGCGCGCCGGTTGACGAGCCGGTTTGGAGATTGTACGCCAGCCCGGGGCCGATACTCAGCAGCGTCCCGATTCCCGTGATGTAAGAGAGCTGCGACGCGACTCGAATCGAAGTCTCAGGCTTGTCCGGGGCGGCCTCGACCATTTCGAGTTCGGATATCCGAAGTCCTGCCAAATAGCCGTCGGTTCCTTCCCTTTCAGGCGCCAGGGCAGCCAGGAACAAACGAGTGATTTCCTCCGGACGAACGCCTGCCTGCTCCGTGTGCCGACCTTCCCCTCACGAGTTTCATGAATGATGTGGTGCCGGATCTCGCCCGAGGGTAGCGTCGATCCGAAATCACCTGCCAGCATTCAGAGCCGGAGGTGAGCGCTTCGCCGCGAGAGCCGGAGTTCATGCGTGTAGACACCCGGCACCCCGAGAGTCATCGGCAGTTAGTCCGTGCGGGAGTCAGGATGCTTCGCAAACAGAAGGCAGGACCATATTGTTGACCGCTCATCGTTCTTACTTAGCCGACCTCGCGCTCTTCCTTTGCGGCGGCTTCGAGGGACGAACGCCGGTGACAAGGATCACGATTTCAGGAACCCTGACACGACCTTCCGAATAAAATTTCCGCAACATTTCCGTTGTTTCGGCCATGGCCTGTCTGCGAGAATCTGCGTCTAGTCGATCGAGAATCCCCCGGAACGGCGGGGCCCCGCCGTAGAAGACCTCACACGCCTCCTCCGGCGCTCCGGGCCATGACGAGAAGACTTCGTGCGAGGTCTCCCGCACCTCCTCGAATCCCGCGGCCTGTACCGCTCGTTGAAGGATTCCGCCGCCGCTGAAGCAGAACGGTTGTGCCGCCTCCCGCGGCAGCTCGGAGATTCCTGCGTGACGCATGGCGACTTGAGCCGTCGCCAGGAAGAACGGCTGATCGAACGGCCCCCACGCGAGCCACGTCAGCCGGCCCCCGGGCCGGAGCACACGAAAGGATTCGGCAATCGCGCGGGAAAGGTCGGGAAAATACATCGCACCGAACCCAGAGGTCACCCGGTCAAAGGCCTCGTCTTCGAACGGAAGAGCTCCGGCGTCCGCGGCGCGGAACTCCACATTCGTAAGCCCTTCCGCCTGCGCGTACTCTCGGGCCAAGGAAAGCATGGCCTCCGAGGTGTCCGTGCCCACGACGTTCCCGCGAGGACCCACCCGTCGAGCCTCCGCCAGAGCCGGCATTCCGGCTCCACACGCGAGGTCCAGCACTCGGAGCCCCGGTCGAAGATCGGCTCCGTCGAGCAGCAGCACCAATTGATCGTGCCTCGAGGCCACGCTCTTTTCGTGCCAACGTCGGACCGCGGCGATGCGAGAGTCTGAGCCCCACTCCGATTCTGGGCCGGCTTTGGACACGAAGCTCGACATCGCCCGTTCGGACTTAAGCTCTCACACCGCGCAGTGGAACGGGACCTGCACCGAAATCATCCGGACGACAGGAGCGTAATAACGCGGCAGGTGTCGACGGGGCCAACTTGATTTCCGCGCGACCGAATTGGTCCCGTCCGAGACGTCTCGAGACATGGACTTGGGCTGAGAGGGCCGCGACCATCGGTGTGGTTGGAGTCGTCAACGTTCTCCCCCTGTATTCCTCTTGCGCGGCAGCAGCAACCCAGGCTCCGAAACGAACAAACTATGGATAGTCCTACTGCTAAACATACTGGTTCTGCCTTCCCCCTTGGCGAACGTCCCCAGGCTCGTGGCTCGAATCCGGTGCCCGAACCCAGGGATCTCGTGACTTCTCGGCCCCGGCTGCTGGTACGACGCCTGGTGGTCGTCGACAAATGGTACGCCGATTGTCCCCTCGACGAGGACGGTCGCGGTTGATTGAATCGCACACCGTCATGTCCGCGAGGTTCGGGGCGCAGGGTATGAAGCCCGCCCGGACTACGTGAAGAGACTGATCGAAGTGCCCACCGGGACCTAAACAGTCATCCGTCGACGCTCGTATTCCGCGGCGAGCGTCGCAACATGGAACCGGTCGAAGGCTACGTCACGATTCTCGGCTTCAAGCTCTTCTATCGCACATATGGAACCCCTACAAAAGGGACTGTGCTCTGCCTTCACGGCGGACCGGGGATGTCGCACGACTACCTTCTGTCCCTCGAGGACCTCGCCCAATTCGGGTATCGAGTCGTATTGATGGACCAACTCGGTTGCGGGAAATCCGAGCGCCCGCGGAGCACGGACCTCTACAGCATCGCCCACAACGTCGAGGAGGTCGAAGGGTTGCGAAAGGCGCTGCGACTTGGGAGGGTCCACCTGATGGGCTCGAGCTACGGAGGCGCGCTCGCGATCGCGACTGCGTTGAAGTACCAGCGGAACCTGCGAAGCCTCGTCATCACGGGAGGGTTGGCGAGCGTCCCGTTGACGGTTCGCGAGATGCGGCGGCTCCTCAATCAGCTGCCGCCGAAGACTCGGGCCGCCATCGCGAAGTACGAGGCGACCGAGGACTACCAGAACCCCGCGTACCTCGCGGCGGTCGACGTGTTTTATCGGAGGTACTTGTGCCGCCTCCCGGTGTGGCCCCGCGAACTCACGTACACCTTGGAGCACGCGAGCCAACCGGTCTACTTCACGATGAACGGACCGAACGAGTTCACGATCATCGGCACGATCAAGGATTGGGATGTGACGGACCAACTCCCCCGCATCAAGGTCCCGACCCTCGTGACCGTCGGCCGCTACGACGAGGTCACGCCGCGGGTGGCCACGAGTATCCATCGCGGCATTCGCGGTTCCAAGCTCGTGCGGTTCGAGAAGAGCGCCCACTTGGCGATGTGGGAGGAACGGGCCCACTACATCGAGGTCGTCCGGGATTTCTTGGACCACGTCCGCCCCACATGAAGGAGATTGGGATGTCGATTCCGTTGCTGCCCAGCGAGCGACGTCCGCGTCCTCGGATCGAGACGCTCGCCGACCTGGTGTTCGGCTTGTCTCTCTCGATCGGGGCCATCGGCCTCATTGCCACTGCGCCGACGACGCAGAGTGAGATTAACAGCCACATCTACGCGTTCGGCTTCACGTTCTTGGTCATCATCACGGCGTGGATCATCTACACGACGTTCATGTCCGTCCTCCCCGGAGAGGTGAGGGCCATCACGTTCCTCAATGTGGCCCTCCTGCTGCTGGTCGCACTCATCCCGTACCTGTTGAACAGCGTGGAACTCGCAAACCCTTCGTTGAGCCCGGCCGAGGCGTTCGCGATCGGGGCCTACGCGTCCACGCTCTTTGGGTTGGACCTCACTGGAATCATGCTGATCCTGGCGGGGCTCGCTCACGTCATCAGCATCGAAGAGAAGAATCTCGTCGCGCCCGAACTCGCCCGACTCTTTCGCAACGGAAGGAACCGCTTGGCGATCCTGTCCCTCGCGACGGCGGTTTCGATCGCCCCTCAATTCTGGGAATGGACTCTCTTCGGGGTGCCGACCCGGTTGTACATCTGGTATCTTCCGCTCATCTCGTACTGGGTTGGCCGCCTCGTCCGGCCGCAGAGCCGGACGTACCGTAACTCGTGACGCCGAGGAGATCCTTCCGAAACGCCTCGTCGAGATTCTACGTCGGTGTCGGCACGGAACGCGAGGAGCGCGCGATCGGCAGATTCCGGGCGACCCATTCTTTCAGGACGACGGCGGGATCAAGGGCTTCGGAGGGATAGACCCCGGGACCGGGGAAGGCGGCCCCGCCGATGAGGAGCGTCCCGATCGCTGCGGCGGCCGCTGTCAGATAGATCACGGCCGTAATCGCGGCCCGCCGGCCCGCCTCTCGGTGGTCCATCACGATGTCTCGACGCTCCACCTTGCGCGTGCCGCCGGCCGTTCCCTCGACTTCCACGCTCAGCGCCTTCGCGCCACCGACCGGATGCACGAGGGCCGACGGTTCCGGCAGCGCCTGGAGAAAGGCTCGACGGAAAGGAACCCGCATCCCGCCGATCGAGATTTTCCGGTCTTCGGCCAAGAGTCCCAGCGCTTTCAGAGACAACACCGCCTGAATCAATTCGGGATGGAACGCTTGTTTGAAATCGATCCGCCGCACCGGCTTGCCGAGGTATCGGGGAAGGGTCTTCACCTCCTCGTGACTAACGAGGAAGGTGCGTTGGACGCCGACGGGAGGCGGGAACTCGAAGTCTTCCGAGTCGCTCAGAGGCTCCCGCTCTCGAAGGGCTCCATCGGACCACGCGGAGGGGGGCGAGAGCATGTCCGAGAGAAATGTCTCTCGTGAGTATAACGGGAAGATGTCCGAGACGTAGCCGGGAATCTGCGCGGTACCTCCCGACCGGATGCGGATCGCTTCGACGGAATCGAGTGTGTCGGCGGCCTCCCGCGCCAAGACGTTGGACATCCCGGGGTCGAGGCCCATCGAGAGAAGGGCCCGCAGACCCTTGGCACGAAAGCCGTCGTGCCGTTGCAACTGCTCGAGAATGCCCGGGAGCGCTGACGGCTCTCGAGGTCCGGAAGCCGCGACGTCGATGTAGTGCGCATCGGCCTGGAGACAGGCGTCCATGACCGCGAGGTTAAACGTGGGCGGCGCCGTGTTTACGACAACGGCGCAACCCTTGAGGACGCGCGGGAGGCCCAAGGGGGCTTTCAAATCGAAGGGCGAGGCATCGACCTTCACCCGCCCCATCATCTTCGTGAAGAATCGGACCCGGTTCTCTTCCTTGTCGATCAGAAGGAGAGCGTCGATCGCCGCCTCCGCTCGGAGGAGTTGCGCCAACGTCCTACCAACTCCGCCGACTCCGACGATCCCGACCTTCATGTCTCTCAACTCCGGCGCCGTCGCACCGCGGTCACGGGATCCGTGCCTCTCCCGATTGGGCCGATTCTTTGGGACGGATCAGTTGGAAGCCGAACGTTCAATCCTCTGGATCGACAGACCTCGGGCGTTCCACTCCGCAAACACGGACGCGGGTCCGAGCGACTCCGCAGGATACGTGCCGGCGGACGGGAGCGCACCTCGGTCCATGAGGGCGATTCCGATCGATGCCGCGACGCCGGTCAGATAGTACACCGCCGTGGTCCCGAGGCGTCGAGCCGCTTCCTCGTGGGATAGCGCGATGTGTTCGTGAAGGTGCTTTCGGACGCCATGCGAGGTCCCCTCGACGTCGACGCTCAGGC
>Ga0209235_1001066_pt1 | contig 14650 bp, 9 predicted proteins | sample GraSoi013_1_20cm_4_FD_185817 | JGI IMG/M metagenome (GOLD analysis project Ga0209235, IMG submission 185817) | Grasslands soil microbial communities from the Angelo Coastal Reserve, California, USA - Sample 09_25_2013_1_20cm (SPAdes) (version 2) | ecosystem: Environmental > Terrestrial > Soil >... | reverse complement strand
GCGAATCGCACGAACCAGTGGGGCGGAGTCAGATAGGATCCAACGAGTCGTTTGTATGCGTCTGGTCCCGCCTTTTGCCACACAAATCGATTCTGCTCACCCGGTTGTCCTTCAACCCGGCTCAGCTCTCTCCAGGACTGATCGAGTTGTATCCCGCGCTCGGTGAGAGCCTGCCGGGCCTTCTGCTCCGCCTCATTGCGAGTGATCTGGATTGTAGGAACATCGGTGTGAAACGGTGATGCCGCAATCCACAACACAAATCCGGCCAACCCGATCACCGGCAATGCGCGCAAAACCGCCGGCGAGATGAATGTCCGGACAGGTACGGCTGTGATTTCGGGGGGTGCTTCCGGAATTTCGCGAGGTTTCCACGCCCCATTGAAAACTTCGTGAGGGACTTCCGCCCATGATCCCACCCGGATGCGGTTCGCCAGTACGACCCAGAGCGGGACCAGAACAGCGAGTGCAACGATGACCTGTTCGAGGTGGGCCCGTGCCGTTGAAGACACGAAAAGCGGCAGTGACATCCAGACCGTGTCGTAGGTGAAATGCAGGACAATGCCTGGCAGAAGCCCGAACGCCAGATACAAAGCCCCGAACACGAATGATGGAATGATCAGCTCAACCACGCGCGCATATGCCGGCTGATTCGCGTAGCCGGCGTGCCCCGACGCGAAGACGAGCGCTTGCAGGATCATCGCCCCGCCAATGAACGTTCGCCGTTTTCCGAATTTGTCGCCTATGAGTGCCGCCGCTGCGAGAGGCGCCGCGCGGAACAAAGACTCTTCCCAAAAGCCCGCCTGCGCGGCTTGAGCAACCGCAGCGAGCGAGGGAACGTACGTGGCGAACATATCGGGATTCAAAAGAGTGTCGGACGGCGTCCACCAGCCGAGCTTTTCCTGAGCAAAAAAGTAGAGAACGATCTCGTAAGCAAAGAACAGTGTAACCAGGAGATAGCCGGCAAACGTTTCCCCAAAAATGATTTTGGAAGCGGAAACGGGACGCGACCACACTTTCCAGAATTGGATGTGATGCGGAAAGGCACGCCGCGACAGCGTTTCGGCGGCCATGAACGAGACCGTCAGCAACATCGAGAAGAGGCCGAAAGTCGCGCCGGCTCGAAGCAATTGACGGATGGCAAATCCGCTTGCGGGCAAGGCCGTGTCGTATCCCATCCAGAGAAGGGGCCAGGAGTTGAGCTGTTGCAGGCCGAGCAAGAACGCAATGAACAATCCCCACAACAGAGGCTGCCGCCCGAGGACCCAACGGTGACGGATCATGAAAAACAGGCCGACGCCGCAGAAGCCGAGAATGTATAAACCAAAGGTGACGATTTGAGAAAACGCGCCGATGGCGTCGTTGGACGCGCGCATCTCTTCGTAGCGTCGCGTGAATGCTTCCGGAATCTGGACGAAATGCGTCAGCTCCGTCAGCTTGTCGCCGCCGACAACGAGCCGCAACCGGTAATGGCCTTCTCGCAGGCTTTCGTCCTGGCGTTCATACACAAAAGTATGATCCGTGCGTCCGCCGGGCTTCAGATCTTTGGAAGATTCGACCAGACGATATCGGCCGAAATCGATGCCCCAATCGCGCTGTGCCGCCGTTTCGGCGATCTGCTGCGCCTCGCCTTCCGGCCTGGTGTCGCCGCGCTCCTCCTCCGGAAGCTTGACGGAGAAACCATAGGGCGTGCCGTCCGGTGTGAATCGAATGAGAGTTTCGTGAGCATCGCCTTGTTTGAAATGACGCACGCGCCATGTGTACAGCGCAAAGATTTTTTCCTTTAGGATTCTCCCCAGCTCTTGTTTACCCCCACCCTCCAGCTCGACGAAGTTCTGGACTTCCTGACTGCCCCCGAATTCGGCCGCCTGGTCGAATCCTTCCGGCGGCCAGGCATTTCTCTGGGCGATCGTGCGGGCGGAACGAAGAGCATCCGCACGATCCACCTTCAGTTCGATAGAGACCAGAGGAAAGGCCGTAGAGAAATTTCTGAGCGTAAAAATAGCTGCGCCGGCCGAAAGGACGACGAAGAGTGTCCAAAGCAAGCGACTACCGAGCATGTGGGATTCTACCGTGACTTTTCGCCTTTTTTGACCGTTTATCCTAAAAACCGTGGTTCAAAGCACGTTTGGAAAAGGAAGGCATGCCAACAGGACTTACACCGCCTAGAGGCGACTAAAAGGCGATTCTTTCGCTTCATCGATCGCAAGGCCCTGTTCCGTAACGTTGACTTCTTGCCCTTGAAAGTTGGCAGTTCGTTTCTGTCCTATTCCCGCAAGAGAAAAGACGGTATCGCATCTCGACTCGACCGCAGTGGCGCTGAATTTTTGCCTCCGGTCTGCCTGTCATCCGGAAATCGTCTTTCTCATTAGGAGAGTGGCCCATGGCACGACATCCTCTATTGAATTCCGAACAACAGCGACTTTGGGAGCGGATCAAGGGATTCCGGCTTGATGAGGGCCAGGCGGCTTTTCCATTCCCCCGAGGCTGGCGCGCGACATTGCTGGCCGATGTGGCGTTTATCTGGATCTTCTTCTCATGTCTTTAGCTGACAATGGGAGGGTACGGCGATGAAAAACCAATCACGGGCTGCGAAAGAGACCGAAAAAGAACTTTGTTTTCACGATTAGCGAGATTTGCCATGAAAAGAGAAAAGTCTGATAATCCGCGGGATAATCCCCGGAGTGATATGGCAAAGGAACCGAAGAACCTTGTCAAAGAAGGAATGGGCCGGCTCAAGAAAAAGGCGGCCGCCGTCAAGAGCGCACTGGAAACAGTCGCAGCTGATCTTACGTTCACTGCGAAGGATACCGCCAACGACGTAAAGGCCTATGTTGACGAGCGTGGCGGCTTGGACAAGGTCGCAGAGGAGGCTGCCGCGCAAATCAGCAAAACTGTGGGGGAAGCCGCGCGTACTATCATGAAAAACGTCAGAGCCTCGGCCCGAAAAAATCCCCGAAAGCAACATCAAGGATCATAAGTTACAAGGAGAGGGCTATATGGCGCAGAAACAAAGTGAACAACTTGCGACAGAGCAGAAGCTGGAAAAGATCAAGCAACGTCGGCGTCAGCTCGGCAATGTTTATGATGGGCTTGATCAGGCGACAGAACAGCTTTTCGAGCAGAAGACGTCAAAGACCGCGCTTGACCAGCAGAAATCAAAGCTCGATGCAGGACTTGAAGAGTTCAACACCTACAAAGGTTCAATCGCAGACCTTGCGGCAGGGCTGACATCCGACCTTGATCAGTATGTGCAACTCGCCTCCAGCAGCCAAAACTATCAAGGGTTCTTGGAAAGGACGTTTGCATGGCTGCCGCTGAAGGCAGCGAAGAGGCGGGCAGACGGTTGGCGTATCGAGAGACTGAAGCACCAGAGCCCGAAGGACAACCTCAAGACCATCGTGAACTATGCGATGCAGCTCCACGACGAGATCCTTGAAGTAAGAGAGGAGGCCGCTCATCAGTTCGAAGCATTGCAGGCAAACACGGACCTTATAGTTACGAAGGTCGCCGAGTATCAACCGCAGGAAGAGCAGCTCAAAGCAAAACTTGACGCAATGGAGACGGCCTATAAGGCGAAGCAGGAGGCATACAGAACTGCCAGTCCCGCAGAACAGGCCAAGATGCTTGAGGAGATGAACGCAGAGCAGAAGAAACTCACAGAAATTCGCGAAAAGTACGATACCGTACTCACCATCTACAACCAGGCCCAGCAGGCGCTTGAGGCCAACATTCGATCACGGAATGCATACGAGCAGATGGTGCGCGATCTTGGGCGACAGGCCACACTCGTGGAAGAGAAGATGGACAATGTTACTGCAATTTATGAGGCGGCGCCTGAGGCGGTGAAGATCATGATGACCACAAAGGGCATGGAGTCACTCGATAAAACGCTGAATGTTGCCACAGACAAATCTGTTGACATCATTCTTCAAGCTGGAGCCGCCGTGAATGACGCGACCTTGCGCAGGGAAGAGATACAGCTAATTGACCCGGCGAGAATGCGCGACTACATTGCGCGCGCTGAGGCGGCAAATAAAGACTTCGTGCAGCGTTTCGAAAAGATCCGCCAGGATGCACTGCGGTCTCAAGCGGCGCGCTATGCTGTCCCCAACAACTAGCCCCTCATTACTCAGGCTCAGGGAGTCTAGGCAAAAGGCCATAATCCGGCCAGCGTTCCGAACGCTCAATGAGCCAAATAGGATCAAGAATTTGAGCCGGGAGGAAATGGCGGCTCACACCGCGGCGTTAAGCGTGTCCCTTCGGACCTTGGCCAAACTGATCTATGAAAAGCTTCCTGAGGACGGGGGCAACAATAATGAGTTGCAGATATACCTGCTGAGCCTCAGCGATGCCATGAGGTCTATTGGGATCATGAGCCAATTGCCTTGTGGCGCAAATGTGGATGTCGCGATCGAGTACAAGATCGATGCGGCCGATTCAGGATTCCCGCTTTTCCTGCGAGATCTGCAGATGCTCCGGAGGGAGAAAGACAAAGCAACGGCAGAGTGTACCCGGCTCCGTTCCGAAGCGGAACTTGTTGAAGATGCCATCAGCATGATGGCCCACGGCGTCTTTCCCGCGCAACCTATCGAGAGCATGCAGCTTAGGCATTTTTACGGGATGCTGAATGGAATGACGGTTCCAGAGAGCCTGCGATTCCACGAAGCCAAGCACCTGCGAAGTGATGAGCGGCGTGGCTATTACCGGAAATCCATCGAGTATCTTGACGAGGATCGCAACATTCCGAAGTTCTTCACACTGTACCTTACCGTTCCGAGTGGAACGTTTTACGGCTCTCTGCTCGAAGGGCAAATCGAGCAGGCTGTCAGAAGCGGCCTCGGGGGTCTTGAAGCGCTCGAACTGGAGAAGGTCGCACGCAGCGTTGAGGCCATCTACGGCGTCCAGGTGCAGATGGCAGAGCGGTATGATATAGGGCCATTCTGGAACCGCTCTACCGATAATCCCACGCAAATTCAGAAGCTCCTGGACGAGCGTACGGGAAGCAGACCGGATGACTCAATCATCGCATATCGCAAGCTTACGATTCTGCGGGAAAACGAGGTGTCGTGCACCGGCCTCAAGTCGATGTGGAAAGCGCTGTGGTCGGGCGACTGGCGCACTGGAACGTTCAGCGCAATCGTCTCCAGCCCTGATTACCTCCTGATGCCGCACCGGCTCATCCAAAAGGCCTATAACCTCGACATCAAGCTTGGCAATAACGTACGGACATACGGAATAAAAACCGACGGGGGCATCCTTGATTGAAGGCAACAATCCCGTAGACATTGGAAAGGAGCAGATCAGACCTCATCAGAAGCCTATCGAGGACATGCTTGTCGCCTACGATTACAAGGGCGCCAAGCGGTCTCTTGCCGAATTGATGAGCAAGGTAGACAAGGAAGAGCCCTACATTATGAGCAATCTTGAACGCGCGATGTATCTTGCTGTACGCGAGAGCCTGCAGGTCTTCAAGGTTGTGGCTGATCTCGTCGGAAAAAAGGTGGGCCTTGCCGAGCGTCTTGTGCAGGTTCCAATCGAGAGCATCGGGACAGATGCGCGGCTGCTCAACCTGCAGGACTTCACCCACGCCTTCGCATCCTACGCAGCATCGAAGTTCGCAGCGAAGAAAATAGAGGAGGCGCTTGTCGCAGATGGGATCACGGGCGTGAAGGGAGAGAATGACGTATCAAAGCTGGAGCTACAGTGCAGAGGCGTTGACATGCAAGTCATGAGACGACTTGTCGCCCCCATCTACGGCATTCTTGTGGACAACTTGACCGCAAAAGAGGAGGATTTCTCCTCACCTGCGGAATTCGCTCTCTATATTAAGCAGCTCTATGAAAGATACGCGGAGCTTGCACTGCAAAGGAAGAGCGCACATCCGGACCTGCTCCCGGAAGTAGAGAAATACCAGTGGCGAATCATGGATGACTTCCTCGTACTCGTAGGATTCGAGGACAAGACCATCGCAAAAGCCACTGTCATTCAGCAGAAACCGGTGTTCCAGAGCATTACAGAACAAGAAATAGCCGGCAACAGGCTAGCCAAGCTCAAAACGCGTCGTTTCGTGGAACGGCTGGCGTTGTATGACCCTAAAAAGCAAATGAATCCCATTATGGACCTCGGTGGCCTTGCGTGGACTATGTTGTTCGATGGTCCTCCTGGAACAGGCAAGTCCTCGATCTTCAGGCTGGCTATGACTATTCTGGATCAGCGAGCGAGTCAGGTTGGGCAGCCATATCATGTCTTTACCATCGACCAATCCATCAAGGACGAGTACTACGGCAAGACTGGAAAAATCCTGCTCGCAAAGCTTGCGCCAGCCAATGATCCCGCACTCCTCGCCATGGGCATCTTTGACGACATCGATTTACTCACATCCACGCGAGATGATGCGCAGGGCGCCGACAACGATATCAACAATATCATCATGCAATTTCTCGATGGCGTATACACTGTGCGGCGCGGCAACGTCATCAACTTCGCTGCGTCGAACAAACCAACGGGGGTGGATGAAGCCTTGCGGAACAGGTTCAACGAGCGCTTGCTTATAGACGGGCCAGTTAGCGCCGAGGACTTCGCTGACATCGCGCACATCAAGCTTGGCAAGCAGATCAAGTACGGCCTCGTGAAAGTGCCTGCAGGATACACGCCCTTCGCAACACAGAACGAACGGGCAAAAGATGGCAGCTGGATCAGTAATGCCGCATCATTCATTTCCGAGAAGTTTTCGAGGCCAACTGGACAAACTCTGCTTGATTTCGGGCACTTCATGGTGGAACTCAAGAAACAGAATCCGCTTATTACCGGAAGATCGGCCAATGCGATCCTGGAAGCCGTAAGGGACCGCAGTGCTGACTTTGAAATTCCCGGAGAATGGTTCGAGAAGCGGGAATTATTTGTCGACCAGCCTTACGAGAGAAAGCTCAGCATGCTGAAGGGACTCTATAGAACGATCACTCTGGACGATCTCCTTGAAGAAGCACAGAGGCATGCCGAATCGGAGCAGCGCTATTCCACAAAGGAAGCAGACGATCAGGTCACCAAGGGCTATAACGCTAGGGTATGGGACCTCCAAGCAGAGATTAAGTTCCACGAAGAGATGCTGCGCAGGGAAGGAAATGGAGACAGGAGCGCAACATTGAGTCATCTGCAGTCGCTCCGCCAACAGCTCCTCGACAGAACGAAGGCCGGTGACCGATGACGCGAACTCTGCGCACAGAAGGATTGCTTCCGCCACTGTTCCCGGTAGAGGGAAGACTGGTGGAGTACTACAACCGCGCGCTCAAGCAGGTCACAGGAATAGAGACGTCGCTCTCATCGTTTACGGTGGATATGAGGGGAAAGTCCCCTGAGATCGCGGAAGAGCTTGGGGATGATTACCTGCAGGTCAGTGATGCTCATCGATTCATGATCATTGTATCTCCCGAGCAGATGGACGCGGGCATGCTCCAAAGCGAGTTCAGCATCGACAGCGATGCTATCCGTCGCCATTACGATCACTTCTTATCCGGTATCAGCATTGTAACGCGCGTGGACGGACTCTATAGCGAGCTCCAGGACTTTGTCCGCACCTATAGCAATCCTGGGGACGTCCTGGGCCTTCGAAAGCTGAATATCGAACTACACACTCCTTCGGGTTTTATAAGCAAGGCATTGCAGCAGAAAGAAGGGGTGAAGCAGCTCCGCCAAAACCCACGCTTACTAATAGAAAACAACAGTGCGCACATTCACCAGCTCTATCCGCTGTTTCAAGAGGTGGGTGACGTACTGGACTATAACATCACCCAAATGAATACGACGTTTGAGGTCGGCTCGTTCTTCTCCAAACTATTTGGAGGAGTGTACGTCTTCCGGGATCGAGAGCCCCGTACATCAATTAAGCCCAAGCGGCCAGGAACTCCGGTCGTGCCGTTCCGGAAAACGCAGAGCGATAAGGATTGCGTCATCTTCCACAATGGCCATGTTGCCAAAGGGAAGAGTTTCACGCATATTCCGCTAGGGTCTATTGAAGCGGTTGTTGGCTTCCTCCTGAAAAGGAACTATGCGTCGCTTCAGCCTTCGCTCGTAGAGCAACGCATATGTCGCATTGAAGAGTTGACGCTACTTGATTGCGGCTTTGATGTTGTCCGCATGAGCCTCGAGCAAAGGTGCATTGCGCTCAATGATTGCCAGAAACCCGCCCTCTGGCAGGAGCTTACAGGAGTCGAAAAACACCTGCGCAGGGGAAACGACTTCAGGAACATTGCTGAGCACCTGACCCCTAGCGCGCAAGCGGCACTTCTAGTGGCAAACGAAGAGAAGATTGTCGCGCCGGTCACTTCAGCGCTTCTGCATGTACTATGTCCATTCCGTTACGAGGAGACATTCAAGTCACACCCGGCAATCATCGAAACAGATCTCCAGACGGCATCGCCAATCCGCCAGGACTACATTGTTGATGTCCTTAAAAAGAGCAAAGCTGCAGCCACACGCTGCGAAGCGAGTGAAGAAGCCTCAGTGCGAGAGCAGGAGATCAGACAAGGGGAACCATGGCAATAGATGATTATGTTGTCAATGCAGCCTGGCACGTGGCAGCGGGTTTTACACTTTCGATGCTGGACTACCTGCGAGGAAGGAAGGTTTACAACAAAGATGCCAGAATCGAGGACCAGCGAAGCTGCTTGCAATCGATCAATCTCATTCTCGATTCAGAAATGGTGCCGGCCGCTGATCCCTCGGGAGAGACAAAGCCGGTCCTTAACAAGGACTCGCTTCAGTACGCCGTTAATATCGCGGAAGCAAGACGGTACTTCGCGCGCAATGATCTGATCCCTGCCGACTCGGTGATACAGAACATCAAAAACTACCTGAAGGGACTGCGTCGCGGTGAGTTCATCAACCCGCTCTCGCCTTGGAACAAGTTCTTTCTCGCAATTGGACTCGAGGTCATTTACGACACACTGCTGGGACGGAGCTCTTACCGGGATGCCGGCCAGAGTCCCCTCGTCGCCTTTGCGTACAACATCTACCAAATCCCCGCGTTCTGGGCCGGACTTATGCTTGGCAGCGGGATACGGTGGCTCGTTAACTTCGTATCGACTCCGTCGGAAGAGCGCAAGCTTACCAAAGAAATCCAGAGGCGCGTTCGGGGGACCAATATTCTGGATATTGTCCAGAACTACGAGCCTTCGGAAGATATTGAAAAGCAACTTTCGCTCAAAGGAGTGAGTTTCGCTTCGATCACCGCTCCGATGTCTGAAGGCGTGCGATACTTGATCGACGAAATCAGCGGTTATTCTGCAAAAAAGGAAGCAGCAAGGAACCAGGAACGGGAGCGAATCAGAAACAGCTTTAAAGATCTGACGAAAGGCAGATGAGTATTGAAAAGTGATGCCAAGCCGCTGGTATATATCACTTGGAGAGACAGGCTGGCTGACAAATCAAGAAAGCTTGTCCTTCCCGCAATAGGCGCCGCCCTTTTAGGCGGAATGGTCCTCGTGTGGTTGACTTACAACTATGCGACGGCTCGGCAACAGTACCCCGTACGTAGTGTCCTGTACCAGGTGACCGAAACGGTGCATTACGCAGGCACCGACCACGGCTCCAAGTACGCCGATTCCAAGAGCGACACGATCATTGAGCGAGGGAGCGACGACAACACCAAACTGGGGGACGTTATCGGCGACTCGCACTATGACCGGTCCGACCGGATCATGCAGTTCACGCTCTTCGATCAGAGGCGTACAAGGCTTGCCTTCGCTTCCGAGAAACGCGAACCAGTTCTCGGCGGCCTGCGTCTGAGCGGCGCAATCGACTTCCGCGAGCAGCAGGCAGAAGTATTAGGACAGAAGGGCCGATTCATCACTTACACTTTCATCCCGCAGCACGGGTTGCGCAACGTGCAACTAAATCTCTTTGAGGATGAGGGCAGGCAACTCCATCTTATCAATGAGCTTGTCACCAACCGCAGGTTCGGGTTGGGCTGGCTCTACGGCGAGAGGTTCCGGCATTCAACCGAGATCAACGAATTCACTGATACGCCAGGCAACCAAGCCATAAAGGATGAACTCATCCGCAACATTGCTACTTACAACTCCAATACCAGTAATCTGAGCGTCAGAGACAAGGCGCTGCGGCATATCCTGCAGCTTGAGGAGAAACTTGAGCGTGTTGCAGTGATCGCAAGCTACGAGGACGGCTACTTCGCATGGCTGCCCCAGGAATCCACGACGTTCCTGTTCGGCAACCCTAGCCTAGGGACCAGACTTCGCACTCCATTCACGTTCAGGGGCAAGATAGGCGAGCCGAAGTATCCCGCCGAACAGAACATCGTTGCTCCTCCCGAATTCAAGATCAGCAATCCTAAGAATGATGTCATCAAGCTTCGCGTCGAGAGCTACTGGGACATGTGGCCAGGCAACATCTGGCCGCTCAGCAAGCTGAGTTTCGGAAGTGGCAGCGACGTCGTAAGGCCGTTCGGACACCAGAACCTCGGAGGCTACACAATAAACGATGCTCGCGGTGTTATCGCGCAGATCGATATGGAGGACTTCGCGCTCCACTTCGGTGACGACGTCGTTTACCACTACTACCTTGATAAAAACGCGGACGGAAAGATCGACAAAGAACGCGAACTCGTCGGAAGAGTGCTTTATGGCGTCAGCCAGGATCAGCGCGAACTGGAAGCTAACAAAGGTGACGTCGTTAGGGACACCTCGCAGCGCTTCATCTATACCTTTATGGCAGGCTCTGATCCCGCCACAAGAGAGATCGACTTCTACCTATGCAACACGATCGAGTCTTTTCTGCTCAACGAAGTGAATAGAGGATACGGCCAACACTCCGTGCTCGGCTACATCAACGAACATCGATCCGATGTTCTGCTCCTCAATCACGTTAGCGTCCAAAATCTCGCTAGGTCGCTCACGCCCGAAAGCGCCGCAGTCGCGAAGTACGATATCCTCGTCCTCATGCGCGCAGCCGGGAGGCGATACGTGGATGATTACGTCATCGGTCTCCCATAAGCCGCGCCAACGGAGCGGGATGCGAGTGCCTCATGACAACGATCGATGTCGCGGAGACGGTTGCCAGGCACCACGTATTGTGCGGTAAGGCTGGTTGGATCCAATGTACTCTTGCTCATTGAGCTTGTTGTGCTTATGACTCCAACTCGCCTCTGAGAGATGGAAAAGAAGAAGGTCCGTTGGGCATTAATTCGCTGGAGCGGTTCTCAAACCCTTCATCCAATAATTGCGATTTCAACCGGTTCGACGAATTTTCGGTTAAGCCGTTGCGATCGTTTCCTCCGAATGCTTATCGCCTCTGCGCGATGACAGGTGGTGTTTGGGAGTGGACATGCGTCGGGTACGGCGCGAACAGCTATGCGAATGCTCAAGCTGATGCTTTGGTTTTGCGGTTTCATTCCGCATGTCACTCGATCCGTTCTGTGTGACGCCGAATGTGAGATTGAAGCTGTGCCGGATGATTGAGGGAAACTCTAAGGATGAGAGAAGAAGACCTCAGCAAGCTGGAAGAAACTGCCGGGCGCGACGAACGGATCGATGAAATCATCGCCCGATATCTGGATGCCTGCGAGTCCGGAAGCGGACCAAGTGTCGAAGAAATCCTGGCACGCTATCCCCAGTACGAAAAGGAACTCCGAGAATTTTTCACAAACGAAAACCTCGTTCGAGAGGCTCTCACTCCGCGTGATCGGCCTTATTTCGGCGATGACTACGACCTGCTCGAAGAGATTGGCCGCGGGGGAATGGGCGTCGTCTACAAATGTCATCAGAAGAGCCTCGACAAAGTAGTCGCCATCAAAACGATCATCGGCGGCACGTTTGTTACGCCTGAGGATATAGAAAGAATCCGAAAAGAGGCACAGAAGGCGGCCGGCTTAAGGCACCCGAATATCGTAACCGTGCATCAGGTGGCGCAGCACAATGGGCAACATTTCTTTGTGATGGATTACATCGAAGGTAAGAGTCTCGCCGATCTGATTAGCGAGCGACTTCCTTCAGCCGACGAAGCCGTACGATATCTGAAGACCATTGCGGAGGCGATCCATTACGGCCATCAAAGACAGATTCTGCACTGTGATCTCAAACCAGCCAATATTCTCATCGACGATGAAGGAAAACTCTACGTCACCGACTTTGGTCTAGCCAAACGGCTGGGAGAAGACGGCAAGTATGTGCCGCAGAGTATCGGCGGCGGCACCGCCGCGTACATGGCACCCGAACAAGTAACGGGAGACGAGCTCACAACAGCAACCGACATTTACGGACTTGGAGGGATACTCTACGCACTACTAACGGGATCCCCTCCTTTTCGAGGAGAGACCTTACCGGAGACCTTAAGGCAAGTACGCGAGGAATCTCCCGTGTCTCCTCGCGCGCGGAATCCGGGAGTCGATAAAGACTTGGAAGCCATTTGTTTGATGTGCCTCAATAAGGATAAAAACGAACGCTACGGCTCCGCTTATGGACTCGTCAGAGACATTGAACGTTATCAAAACGGGGAAGAGACATCGGCCCGACGGTGGACGCGGCGCGAATGCGTTGTTGGCTGGTGCCGGCGCAGTCCTGGCCTGGCGGGTTTAATGGCGACCGTTACAGTTATTTCGATGCTGACTGTCGCGATGGCGGTTTCGATTGCACACAGACGCGAGCAGAGCCAATTAGAACAAGTTCGTCAAAGCAACAATTTTGCGGCAAGAGATCTGGCGAAAACGGCGCTGCTCCAGCTCCGCGATTGGGCTCACGTCGTTGAACTTGCGGCTGCGAACGCTAGACTTTCCGCTTTAGTGGAGAGAAAAGACAACGAAGGCTTGCAACTCTATATCAAGCAGGTCTGTGACGCGTCTCATTTTTGCGACAGTTCCACTTTCCGCAATGCCGCCGGTTTTGTTGAGGCGCGCGCCGGGCCAAACTCAGCGGAAAACATCAAAGAGATCGATTTCAGCGGCAGAGACTATTTTCTGGGTGCAATAGCGCATCGGTCTTTGGCTGAGCGAGACTCGGTGCACATGTCGAAGGTTTATCACAGTGTACTCGATGGACTTTACAAGTTTGGAGTGTCAGCCCCAGTTTTGGGTCACGACCGAAAGTTCCTTGGCGTACTGGACATATCCGTAACCACGAGCGCCGCGCTCGGTCTTGTTCACTTCGACGACCCTCACCGTAACGTTGGATTGCCGCATTCGCGCCTATTGGAAATACGGGATTCTTCGTGATCGTGCAGCAACGTTTCGACGAAGCCCTCAAGATTGATCCCTTCGTTTCGTGGAATCTGGCGGTTGGGATTGCCCTTACGATCTGTATCGTAATAGCAATCGCATTTGTGCTCGTGCGTCGTACAGGCCGGCACTCGTGGAAGGGAAATTGATATCGCTATTGCCGCGTGTGCCATCGTTCATGACGCCCAGCTCTGGACAGTGAATGAGGCCGACTTTAAAGACGTCCCGAATTTACGCCTGCTGGACTTTCCGCAACCATTCCCCCGCTTCTCGAATGAGAAGAACAAGCGAAACAAAAAGTAGCGGGCACCACGAAATTGTTCACTGTTCAATTGTCATTTGAATCCATGAAGTTCACCAATTTCTCGATACTATCCGTCACCTCGTAATCCGGAAGGCTCTCCATGAACAGCCTTCCGTACGACTTCGTGTTAATTCGGTTGTCGAGCACTGCCAGAATTCCGCGATCCGTCGTTGAACGCAGCAACCGGCCTAATCCTTGTTTCAATCGCAAAATCGCATTGGGAACCTGATATTGGGCGAAAGGATTGCCGCCTTCGCGCACAATCCGCGCGCTGCGGGCCGCAACGAGCGGATCGGTAGGTACCTGGAAGGGCAACTTGTCGATGATCACGGCGCTGAGGGCTTCGCCTTTCACATCCACACCCTGCCAAAAGCTCGCGGTGGCGAACAGGACCGCATTGGGTGTCATCTTGAACTCTTCCAGTAACCGGCTCTTGCCCCCGGCCCTCCCCTGAACCATGCAAGGGTAAGGAAGATCGCCGGCCAAGATTTGAAAGGTGGTTTCCATCTGCCGGTAACTCGTGAACAGGACGAACGCGCGTCCACGCGAAGCCTGCAGGATCGCGCGAATTTCCTCGGCGGCGCGGTCCACATATGATGGATCCCGGTAATCCGGCATCGTTCGCGGAATGTAGAGCAAGGCCTGCTTGCGAACGTTGAACTCGGTTGCAAGTGACAACTCCCGGCCCTCGTTAAATCCTACCCGAGCGCGAACGTATTCAAAGGAATCACCGACCGTCAGCGTGGCCGATGTCAGCACGCATGCCGGCACCCGCGTAAAGAGGCGTTCCGCAAGCATGCCCGAAACATCGATCGGACACGCTTCCAGAAAAATTCCCCGATCACGCCGCTCGATCCATGAAACGTAGTTTTCCAGATCTCCACTTCGAAAAATATCGAGCTCGCTTTCGAGCTCGCCCGCGCGCCGGGCGAGAGTTTCGTATTCGCCGGAAAAATCTTTCTTCTGGTTGATGGAGTGGCGGGCTTCTTGAAGAGCACCGATGAGCGAATCGATCCCATCGAGACGCCGGATCGGATGCCGGCCCTCTCGGAGCAGAGCGAAACCATTGAAGAACCGCTCTGCAGCCCGCGACACAACATCGACATCGGCTTCAAGCTTGCGTG
>Ga0209235_1001063_pt1 | contig 14675 bp, 15 predicted proteins | sample GraSoi013_1_20cm_4_FD_185817 | JGI IMG/M metagenome (GOLD analysis project Ga0209235, IMG submission 185817) | Grasslands soil microbial communities from the Angelo Coastal Reserve, California, USA - Sample 09_25_2013_1_20cm (SPAdes) (version 2) | ecosystem: Environmental > Terrestrial > Soil >... | reverse complement strand
CTGCGGCCTCGAGCGAGACGACGAGCGACCCGCTCATGTCCCGCAACGAATAGCGGTACAGGAAGTACGAGAACGTGACCATCGCGATCCCGCCGAGGAGCGCGCCGAGCGTCCGGATCCGCGACCGCGTGAAGAACCATCGAAGGAAGCCGATTCCGAAGTTCGAGACGCCAAGGAGCCCCCAGAACAGCCCGGCGCTCACAATCAAGCCCTCAGGAGGCCGGAAGGCGGCTCGGCCGGCCAGGATCTGATCCCACCAACGCCGGAGCTCCGTGAGCAAGTTGCCGTTCAGGAAGAAGACGATGCCCAGGACGAGGAAGAAGAACGCGACCCCGAAGAGGCCGACGAAGTCGGGCGTCCGCGGCCGCGGGACGTACACCGGCGGGAGGGGAGCGGCGCGGGGCAGCGGAGGAGCGGCCGCTGCGGGAGTCCCCGGAGTTGCGGGCGCCGCCTCCATGCCCGCCGTGGTCAAGGAGGCCCCGCAATACAGGCAGAAGCGGGAGGTCTCGTTGTTCATCGTCCCGCATGCGTCGCAGCGCATCGCCAATCCCGGGCCCGCATACGAGAGTCGGGGCTTTGAACTTTGGGTCGTCGCCCAACGATGCTATCATAACAGGAAATAATCGACGATGGCGCGCCCCAGGACGGCGACCACGCCGGTCAAGGTGATCGCGGCAATGCGAGTCATCGCTCGCGTCTCGAACGGCCACGTCGGCAGGGTCTGGATCCGGCGTTCCTCCTCCCGGTGCAGAAGGATCCCGTGCGTGCGGAGGAGCAGGTCGCGCACTTCGTGCAGACTGGGTTCCGACGTCGGGTTTCCGGCGGTGAGCGGCGCATAGACATCCCCTGCCCGTGAACTCGCGGAATCCATGGCGCGACGCTTCTCCGCCACCATGAGCCGATGGATCGAGAGAAGCGGGAGGAACAAGAGCCCCGCACCGAACAGGATCAAGACGACCAGGAATGCAAGGTACGCCGGGCGGACGGGATCCGGGCTGAGGGTCACCTCGGCGATGATTATTGCGAGCGCGCCGAAATAGTAGAACGTCGCTCCCAACGAGAGGGATCCGAGTGGGCGCAGCCCGAGCATCGGATCTTCGACGGCGGGTCTGAGACGGAGCGCCTCTCGTCCGACTCGATGAACGCCCCAGATGGTCGCGACGTAGTTCCAGATCACCTGCGCATCCACGAACGGGAGGAAGAGCAGGTTCAAGCCGAGGATCAGGAACTCAAGGAATCCGAAGCCGGGCGGCATCGGTTCGAGGAGCAGTAGGGAGAAGAACAGGCCGAATGCCGCAGCGAGCCCAATCACGGGCAGCCGCGAGTAGAGGTGACGGAAGATGCGACGGACTCCGGCCTTGCCGTCCGGCAGTAGCGGAGCGATCTCACTCGCGTAGCGAGCGATGTGAAGTCTCGAATGTCGTACGAGCCACAGGAGGTATAGATTGAACCCGACCGAGAGGATGATCAGCGGGGTCAATCGCCAGAGCGGGAGTGCGAAAGCGTCGCCGTATATTGCTACAACCGTCTGATTCCAATCCCCTCCGGTCTCGATGAGGCGCGCGAGGAAGTAGCCCGGCCCTGTCGCCAAGAGGGCGAGGATCGTGGACGTCACGAGGTACGGGAGCGGGATCGCGGTAATCGCCTGCTCGACGAATGTGGGCCGCTCGAGACTGTCGGCTCCCTCTCCCCCGGCCTTCCCGATCGAAACGATGCGGCTCGATGGCCATCCAGCGGTATAAGACCGTGCCGGCCCCGTCCCATCGTATCTGAATCTATGCATCCCCGTCGCGCGACATTACGTTCTAAAGGGAGTTCGAGGGGTTCGATGAACGTCCCAATACGGTCAAGTAGCCTCGGGAATGGGCCGAGCGCGAGGTGGACGACACATGGCAGCAACCGAAATCCGGTCGTGGCCGGCGCGGGCCGCCTCGTCGTGGCGCGCGCTGGAGCGGATGCCGGCGTACCAAGTGCCGATCGTCCTCGGCGGGGCCCTCGCGGCGCTCGTCGGTGTCGTGGCGCTCGGTTTCGCCGTCGTCGCGGAGCGGGTGCTCGGGATTTCGTGGGTCCGGGCGCTCCTGCTCATCGCGTTCGGCGCCTTGGCCCTGATCGGGTACAAGGTGACGCGGGCGAACCTGCGGAACGGTGCCGTCGTCGCGGGGATCGCGGGCGTGGCCCTGATCGTCGTGGCGGGCGGGACGGCGGGCCTGGTGACGGGCCTGCTCGTCCTCGTTGGCGCGTCGTGGGGGCTGCTGAAGTCCTTCTGAGGACTTCCCCCCTCTCGATTTTTTCATCCAGGCGGGTGAGCGAATTGCGTCTAGAGTTCGTCGCGGTGCGCGAGGGCCAAGCCTCGCGGATCCTTCCAACGAGACGTCCCGCAATCCTCGTCTTCTTGATCCTCTTCGAGCAACCCCGACCGCCGGTCGCGGAATCGGGGATCGAGCAGCCGCGGGCGACTAGGCAGAACGACTCGTGACATCGGCCTTCGAGCTGCCGACCCGGTGCGTCGGCAGCTCCCACATGAGACCGAGCCCAACCGGACGACGAATCACGTCATCGCGGCCTTCCAGTTCCTCTAGGAGGATCTCCGCGTCGTCGTCGGTCGTTCCGAGGACCGCCGCGAGCTCGGTGGTGGCCAGCATGCGATATCGTTGGATGAGATTCAGCGCGGTCTCCTCGTTCACTTTGATGGGTGCGGCCTCCAGGTGAGGATCCACGTCCCTGAGGATTTCCTCGAACGCGTCCCAGGGACGCCATCCGTCCACGTGCCGGGTCTCGTCGTCTCGTCGGATCACAAACGTCGGGAACCCGCTGATACCCAGCGTCTGGCATTCGTCCCGGTCTCGCTGGAACGCCTCGTTCGCGGACCCGTCGTCGACGGCTTGGACGAAGGCGTCGAGGTTGAGGCCGGACTCCTTGGCAACCTCCGCTTGGACGGCCTTCGAATGAATGCCTCGTCCCTCGAGACACCACGCCTCCCGCAGTCGACGGAGATAGCGCCACCCTTGATCGGGTCCTTGGAGGTCCGCGGCCTTCGCGGCGATGCACGCCGGCCACGTCGAATTGAAGTCGTCCGACGAATCGAGCATCGCGTCCGCGTTCATCGGCATCCGATGCTGGCTGGACACGGCCTCGAAGAACGTGCGGACGGAATCTTTCCAGCGGCCTCCGGACATCCTCGCCCACTGTTCTCGCACGGGGCTGAAGTCCTCGAACAGGCCGCCCTGGCGCGTCTCGATCCGGACGGTGTCCGGGTAGCGGACCTCCAGACGGCGGATCGTTGGCTCGAAGCCCCAGCACCAGATGTTGTGCGGGTCGGTGTACCAGATCACGCGAATCGGAGAGCCCATGCGCGAGTCTCGGCCCGCGTAAGCGGCGGTTTGCTAAGAAGTCCTCGGTTTCGCGGGGTCGGAACCCTTATGGCCCCGGATTCGCGTCGCTCAGCTATGCGCTTGGACGACCGTCAGTGGGCCGGCCTGCTTCTGTTCGTGGGAATCGCGCAGTTCGCGATCATCGGGCTCACCGTCGCGGAGTCCGTGTACCCTGGATATAGCGTGTCGATCAACTACATCAGCGACCTCGGTGTCGGACCCGCCGCGCTCATTTTCGATCCGTCGATTATTCTCGTCGGCCTCGTAGTCCTTGCGACCGCCTGGTTCCTCTTGCGGGCGTTCAAGGACCGGCTCGTGTCCGTTGTGGTCGCGCTCGCCGGCGTTGGCGCGATTGCCGTCGGCGTCTTCACGGAAGCCTTCGGCGTCATTCACTCGCTCGTCTCGCTCTGGACGTTCATCTTCATCGCCCTTTCCGCGATCCTCGCGATGCGAATCGTCCGGCCGCCATTCCAATATATCTCGGTCCTCCTTGGCCTCCTCTCGCTCGCGGCCCTGGGGTTGTACATCTCGAAGACGTACATTGGACTCGGCCCCGGCGGGATGGAACGGATGATCGTGTGGCCCGTCCTGGCTTGGGGGTTGGCCTTCGGAGGGTACCTCTTCGCGTCGCCATCCGCATCCGGAACATCGGTTACTCCCTGACGGAGGAACACGTTGACGCGCCTCGATCTCGCGGCGATTGAGTCCGCCCGGAAGCGGATCGAAGGCTTGGTCGTCCGGACTCCGCTCGTCCGCCTGAATGCCGACGAAGCGCCTGCCGAGATTTTCCTGAAGCTGGAGAACCTGCAGCCGACCGGGTCATTCAAGGTCCGGGGCGCCGGTAATTCCATCGCGCTCCTGACTCCGGAACAGCGGAGTCACGGCGTGTTCACGTGCAGCGCGGGCAACATGGCCCAGGCCCTCGCGTGGCATGCGCGGCGACTCGGAATTCCGTGCACCGCGATCGTGCCGGACACCGCGCCGGCCACGAAGCTCGCGGCGATCCGGCGGTTCGGCGCGACCATCGTTCAGCTCTCCTGGGACGAGGTCTGGGAGATCGGCATCAGCCGACGCTACGCCCCGCTGAAGGGGTGGACGTTCGTCCATCCGTTCGCCGATCCGGCGATGATGGCGGGGAACGGGACCATCGGTCTGGAGATCCTCGAGGACCTGCCCGACGTCGATGCTGTCGTGATCCCGTTCGGAGGTGGTGGACTGACCGCAGGCATTGCGACCGCGATCAAGGCGAAAAGACCGCGGGCCAAGATCTATGCATGCGAGCCTGAGACCGCAGCACCGCTGGCCGCCTCGTTCGCAAAGGCGGCGCCGAGCGGGGTCCATCGCATCCCGAGTTTCGTCGATGGAATCGGCGCTTCGAGCGTCCTGCAGGAGATGTGGAATCTGGTGAGGCCTTTGCTTGAGGGATCGCTCGTGGTTTCCCTGAAAGAAACCGCGGACGCAATCCGATTGCTCGCCGAGCGGAATCGAGTCGTCGCCGAAGGTGCCGGCGGTTCGTCCGTTGCCGCGGCTCTCTCGGGCAAGGCAGGGAAAGGTCGTATCGTGAGTGTGGTGTCCGGAGGGAACATCGACACGGAAGTGCTCGGGAAGATCCTGCGCGGCGAAGTTCCGTGAGGATTCGCCCGATCGAATCGCGCGGGAGAATGTCTCATGGCGTTCCTTCTCCGGTTGATGGAAAGGGCGAGTGTCCGGAAGCGCGCCGCCGACCTCGCCGAGTTGCGCGCCCTCATCGCTCCCGTCTCCGGGGTTCACCTCCTCGATGTCGGAGGCGGCACGGGCGCCGTGACGGAACGCTTCGCGACCGGTTGCGCCGACGTCGTGGTCCTGGAGCCCGACCAGAGGAAAGTCGCTCAAGGCCGGAAGCACCGACCGACGATTCGATTTCACGAGGGCCGCGCGGAGGAGATCCCGTTTCCGGACGCCACCTTCGACCGGGTCACCGCGGTCGTCGCGTTCCATCACATGGAGAATCAGGAATCGGCCCTCGCGCAGATGCGACGAGTTCTGAGAGGCTCCGGACGTCTTGTCCTCTTCGAGGTACCGCCCTCACGCGCTCCCGGGCCGATCTACCGATGGATCGCCGGTTTCCGGCACGCGGGACACATGGCGTTTCACGGTCCCGAGGTGCTCAAGGAAAAATTGCGTGCCGCCGGATTCACAGAGGTTTCAGGCCGCCAGGGCGTCACGGGATATTTTGTATCGGGGACGAAATGATGCGTTGCACTCCTGCGAGGCCCAGGAGAACCGCGCAAGTTTATCGGCCTCCTCGGCGCCATCCCGGATGAGGGCCGTATCATGGCAGGCTCACCGGCCGATCCGCTCGCGCGAGACGTGAGGAAGTACGTCTTCGACCATTTTTTGGAGCATGCCGTTCCGCCCGTGCTCGAACAGATCATGGAGCGGTACCACCTCGACCGCGTCAAGGCGTTCGCGGTCCTGAAGGCGCTGGAGGACGCACGCCACCTGAAGCTGGTGCCCGGCACCCAGCGGATCCTCATGGCCTTCCCGTTCTCGGCCGTCGCGACACCGTTTCGTGTCACGAGGCCCGTGATCCGCCGGCGGTATTACGCGAATTGCGCCTGGGACGCCGTGGCGTTCCACGCGATGCTGCACGAGATCATCCGGATCGAAGGCCGTTGCCACCACTGCGCGGAACCGATTTCGATCGAGCTCGCCGGCGGGAAATCGCGCGCCTCGCCTCGGGGGCCCCTTGTCTATCTCGCGCTTCCCGCGGCCCAATGGTGGAACGACATTGTGATCACCTGTTCGAACCACATGGTGTTCTTCGCCTCCGAACGCCATGTCGACGCTTGGCAAAAGGCGACGCAGGCACCGGAGGGGGCCGTGCTCACGCTCGAAGAGACGCATGCGCTCAGCGTGCCGATCTACAAAGACAAACTGAGGGCCGAATACGTCCGGCCCGGCAAGGACGAGCTCATCAGCCACTTCCGCTCGCTCGGATTAACGGGAGAGTTCTGGCGGCTCTAGCCGATTCGCAATCTACGATAGCACACTCGCCTTCCGGATCGTGACCTTTGTCCGAGGCCGGTCTTCGTGGTCCGTCGGTGTGCGGCTGATCGCCTCGACGACGTCCATCCCTCCGACCACTCGACCGAAGACGGGATGCTTCCGGTCCAACCGGTGGTTGTCGACGACATTGATGAAGAACTGGCTCCCGCCGGTGTTCGGACCCGCGTTCGCCATCGAAATCGTTCCCCGCGAATTCCGGTTGTCGGCCGGGAGCTCGTCCTTGATTGTGTAACCGGGTCCGCCGAGCCCGGTCCCCTGGGGGTCACCACCTTGGATCATGAAATTCGGGATCACGCGGTGGAAGATCGTTCCATTGTAGAAGCCCTGCGCGACGAGCTTCCGGAAGTTGCCCGCAGTGATCGGCATCGTCTCGTCGAGGAGCTCGATCTTCACATCGCCCATCGTCGTCTGGAGAAGGACGGTCGTCATGCGGCTGCCATCCGTTTCACGTACGTAAGGGTTGACCTTCCTTGCGTGCGGGGAGAAACCGAGGGTCTAAGCCGCTAGAAAGTCCCTCGATTGGTCGACCGAGGCGGCCGTTCAATCTTCCGTTTTCGACGGAACCACCAGACGAGCAGCACGGCGACGATGACGGCGAGGACGAATGCGAGGAACGGCCATGAGGTGAGGGGCGCCAGATATCCCGCCGCCACGACGGTCACGGTCCACTCCCGCGAGGCGACCAGCGAGCCATCGGACACGGTGACGTTCACCGTGTGCGGTCCGAGCGTCGTCGACGCGAAATTCAGCCCGCTGGTGTTCCCACCCGTGACGACCCCGTCGACCCGCCAAGTGTACGTGAGCGCATCACCGTCCGGGTCCCATGCGATGACGGCGAACGTCTGCGTCGATCCCGCGTCGACCGTCTTAGGACCGAGTCCCGGGTTGCTCGAGGTGATCTGGGGCGCCCGATCTCGGACCGTGACCGTCCGGATCGTTTGGTCCGAGAGGCCGAGGTTGTCTACGACCGTCAGCCGAACTCCGAAGCTCCCCTTCACGGCGTAGGCGTGCGACGCCTGCATCCCGGAGCCGGTGATTCCGTCCGCGAAGTTCCAAATAAACAAGGCGATCGGCCCATCGGGATCCGTCGAGGCAGCCCCATCGAACGCGACGCTGACTCCAATGTAGATCGTCGTCGGAGCAAATGCAAAGGCAGCGTGGGGCGGGGCGTTGACCGTTACCTGATGCGTTGCCGTCGAGGAGAGGTTCGCATCGTCGACCACGGTCAGGTTGACCGTGAACACCCCGGAGTTCGCATACGCATGTCGCGCAATGATGCCGCTACCCGTTGTGGAATCTCCAAATTCCCACGTGTACGACGTAATCGTCCCATCTGGGTCGAACGAATAGGAGGCGTTGAACGTAATCTGGGAACGCGGGTTCGTCGGCGAGGGACTGGCCACGAAATCGGCGACCGGAGGCTGCGGCCCGGGGGGCGCCGGTTGCACGACGAGATCCCGATATGCGGTGCCGCTCAACGAGTCGTTATCCGTGACGTTGAGGATGACGTGGTACGTTCCCGCGATCGTGTACGGATGGGTTGTGATCGCGCCAACCCCGGTCGTGTAGTCTCCAAAATCCCAAAAATAGATGACAATATGGCCGTCGGGATCCTGAGATGCGGACGCATTGAATGCGACACTCGTCCCGACGGTCGGTTGATTTGGCATCACCGTGAAGGACGCAATCGGCGGCGCGTGGACGACGATGTGCCGATAGGTCGTCGCAGTGAACGACTCATTGTCCGTGACCGTGAGGGTCGCGTTGAACGTGCCGAAGGTGAGGTACGAGTGGGATGGGTTGACACCGGTTCCTCCCGTCAAGTCCCCGAAGTCCCAAGTGTACGACATGATGGTTCCGTCTGGGTCCGACGACGAGGAAGCGTTGAATTCCACCGACGATCCCACCGTTACCGGATTGGGGGTCGCCCTGAAGGACGCGATCGGAGGCTGACCGGAATCCCAATATCGGTAGATCGTCGTCGGGGTCGTTAGCCAGAAGGCCCCGTCCGGTCCGACCGCAACTGCGATGATCGACGTCGGCGCGGTCCAGACGATGTCGTCCGATTCAACGACATCGTAGTTCGGCGGGACCAAGTGGAGTCGATGGAAGCGGCCCGTGTTGCAATCGCCCATGAACAGGTCCCCTTGCCACTTGGGGAAGGACGGACCTCGGTAGATCGCCGCGTTCGTCGGGCAGATTGTGGTCCCCCACCACCAGATCGGGAACACGGGATTCGGGCCGTCCCGGTTCGTGTCCGCGGGAGGGGGCAGGCTCCCGCACACGGCATTGGGTCCCCAGCCGTAGTTCCGGTCGGAAGCAGTGAGGTTCGGTAACAAGTTGACTTCGTCGTTGCAGTTCGGCCCGTTCTCGGTGACGTACACCCTGCCCGTGATCGGGTGGAACGCGAGTCCGAACATGTTCCGGTGGCCATACGTGTACGTGAGGTTGTACCAGCCGGGGTTGTTGTAAAATGGGTTGTCGGGCGGAGCGCTTCCGGTCGAATTCATCCGGAGGACCTTTCCCATCGGGCTCATCGGATCCTGCGAGAGGGACGGATTCGCGTTCTCGCCGACGACCGCGTACAGCTTGCCGTCCGGGCCGAAGGCGATGACACCGCCGTTGTGATTCGTCGCGCTGCTCAGAGGTGGCATCCGGAGGATCACCGTGAAGGAGATTCCCGAGTTGCCGCTCGCGACGATCCGGACGATGCGGTTGTAGATCGTCCCGTTTGTGACGTCGTTGTACGTCTGGTACGCATACACGTACGGGGTCGCTGGAAAGCCGGGGTCGAGCGCGAGGCCGAGCAACCCCCGCTCACCTGAATTCTGCGTGTTCGGGAGCGTGTAGAACGGCGTCGGCAACAGCGTTAGGTTCGCGAGATAAATGACGCGGATGCTCCCGGTGTCTTTCTCCGCGAAGAAGATTCGGCCGTCTGAGGAGAACGCAAGGGCGATTGGAAAGTTCAGCCCGCTCTTGTATACCTCGATTTGACCTGTTGCGGCGGCCGGTTGTGCGGGGGCGAGAATCGCGACGGAGCCCGCCACCATCAGGATGAGCAGTCCGACAGAGATCGCGCGGCGCACGGCCGGAGCATGTTCAGTCCTCGCTTGAGGATGTTGACGCGGTTTTCATCCCCGATTGCGTCGGTCCCGCTGCCGTTTCTTAGGGGATTCCTGACGTGCGGTGGCCGAGCCAGGCGAATAGGCCCACGGGCAGGATGCTCCCCAGGAAGGCGAGGTACACCCATGCTGCCGGGGCGCTCCAGTTCACATCGGCGGAATACCGCGCGATCGCGATGAACTGCAAGATCGCGAATGCGATGTAGCCGCCGGCCAGTGGCCGGATCCGGAGGAAATCGTTCTCGCGGCTCGCGTGGAACGCGGCGAAGCCGATCCCAATGAGCCACGCCCCGATCGCCCGCGCCGTCAACGGGGTCAGACCCCAGGGCCACACCTGCTTCACGATGTCCGGCCCCAGGAAGAGACCCAGACCGACTCCGAGCATGCCGACTCCCTGTGTGAGGACCGCGATTCGCATCCACCTCGGCGCGGGAGGCCCGCGGGGCGGATCGCCTCCCGGTGCGCGGAGCTGGATCATCCAGACGATCAACATCGCGACGGGAACGCCTGCGTAGATGGCGAGCCAGAACCACGCGGCGCCTTGCGCGCTCGCGATTGGGCTCGAGAAGTGAAATTGGTCGAAGTGGAGGAGCGTGGCCACGAGGGTGAGCGTCGTGAAGAGCCAGATCGCCGGGACGGCGACGCGAGCGCTCGCCCAGGTGGACTGGCGGGCCGCGATGACCTCGACGGGGACGGCGGCCCAGTACGATGCTCCGAGGAATGCACCCGTGAGGGGCCGGGCGATCGTCCATGCAAAGTACGTGGCGGTCTGGTCCGTGAAGACCGTGAGCTGGAAGCCGGCAAGAAACACGAGCGCGCTCGCCGCGTACAGGAGCCAGCGCATCGGGGCGATCAACGGTCGAACGCCCGGAGGTGCTTCCAAAGTCGACATGCCCGGCCCGCATGCGGGGAACGGCTAGGGCCATAAGAACCATGCTGGCGGTCGAGTGGGCCGGACTTTCCCGAGCCGTCCCGCGTCCCTCGCACCAGTTGCCGTCTGCCTCCTGTCCTGGAATCCCTTCAAAGAGTTTAAGTATATCGCGATATATCGCGATGGATATGGAATCACCGCGCACGGAATCAATCACCGGCGAATTGCCGGTCCACCTGGAGGGGCTGGGCAAGGAGTACGGTCACTTCACCGCCCTGAAGTCCCTCGATCTCACGGTCCCGCAGGGCACGTCCCTCGGCTTCCTCGGCCCGAACGGCGCAGGGAAGTCCACGACGATCAAGATCATGACGAACCTGATCCGGCCCTCCCGCGGCCGGGCCGCCCTGTTCGGCATCGATGTCCGTCAGGAGCCGACCCGCGCCTTGGCCCGCATCGGCGCGGTCATCGAGACGCCGGAGTTCTACGGATACCTCTCGCCGCTCGAGACCCTCGCGTACGTGGGTCGCCTCCGCGGCATGTCGTCCTCGGAGATCGAGCACCGCAGCGAGGCCGTCCTGAAAGAGGTCAAGTTGACCGACTGGGCGGACCACCGGATCCAGGAGTTCTCGAAGGGGATGAAGCAACGCCTCGCGATCGCGCAGGCGCTCCTCCACGAGCCGGAACTCCTGATCCTGGACGAGCCGACGTCCGGATTAGATCCGCGGGGCATGGCCGAGGTCCGCGTTGTGATCAAGTCGCTGAAGGGCGAAGGCCGGACGATCTTCATGAGCTCCCACCTCCTCGGCGAGGTCCAAGAAGTGTGCGACGACGTCGCGCTCCTGAACCATGGGGAGCTCTTGATCCACGGCTCCGTGCGGGATCTGTCGCGGGGGGCGGACACGTCGACGTTCCAGACGACCTTCCTCCGGTCGCCGACGCCGCAAGAGCTCGAGGCACTCGCATCCGTCCCGGGTGTCGTCGAGGTCAAGGCCGAGGGCGACTCGACGGTCGACCTGCGCATCTCCGGCGGGGAGGAAGGGCAGGCGAGGGTCCTCGAGGCGATGGTCTCCCGCGGGCTGAAGGTCCTCACGTACCGGCCCCTCGGCTCGTCGCTCGAACAGCTCTACCTCGATCGCATCCAGGAGTCGGATCGCCTATGACCGCGAGTTCGTTCGGTCAAGTCGTCACGGTCGCGAGCTACGAGATTCGCAAGTACATCCGCGGCCGACGCCTCCTGGGCATCCTGATTCTCGTCGGGCTGATCATCGGACTTTTCCTCGGGCTCCCGCCGGCCCTTGGCTCGCCGTACGCTTCGAACCCGAACGCGTTCGTGTCCACGTTCGCAACGTTCACAGGTCTGCTGGTGGTCCTGAGCGGCGTCCTCTTTGCGGCGGACGCGCTGGTGTCGGAGCACGAGAAGCGGACCGGCTACTTCCTCTTCCCGAATCCCGTTCGGCGGGAGGTCCTCGTCCTCGGGAAGATTGCCGCGAGCCTGATCGTTTCGGGCGCCGTCATCTCGCTGTACTACGGCGCCGCGGCGATTGCCGCACTGATCGTCACGAAATCCCTGACGTGGGACGTCGGTCTCTCGTACCTGTACGCGCTCTCGTACATGACCGCGGTCGTGGGGGTCGCGTATCTCGTTTCCGCGACGTTCAAGAGCACGGTCGCGGCGACGGTCTTGACGTTCTTCCTGTTCACCCTCATTTTCAGCATCGTCGGAGCCCTCCTTCCAGCCGCGAAGATCGACCCTTGGTTCATCCCGACGTCGGCGTCCGGGATCATCTCGAACGTGCTCGGGGGCACGCCAGTGCGGCCGGGACCCGGAGGTTCGGAGAGTGTCGGGTTCATCCCGGATCCCGCGACCTCCATCATCGTTTTCGCCGCCTACGCGATCGTGGGCGGGGTCCTCGCGATCCTCTGGTTCCGGCGGCGGGAGCTCGCCTCATGAGCGGCCCGGAGAAGTTCGGCGGCTTCTTCCATTTCTTCGGCAAGGGCGACTTCAAAGGACTCGTCCTCCACCTGCTCGAAGAGCGCCCGATGCACGGGTACGAGATCATCAAGGCGATCGAGGAACGGTACCACGGGTTCTACAAGCCGAGCGCCGGCGCGATCTATCCGGCCTTGCGGGCCCTCCTGCGCAAAGGATACCTCTCCGTGAGCGGCGAGGAACGGCGCAAGACGTATCGGATCACCCGGGAGGGCAAGGCGTATCTCCGGAGCCGCCGCAAGGAGATCGAGGAGCGCTTCCGCGCCTTCGAGTCCGCGGTCGGTCCCGAGAGAGCCGCGCTGTTCCGAGAGTTCCGGGCCACGGGGAAGCTCCTCCGCACGAACATGAGCGAGGTCACGCCAAAGCAAGCGAACGAACTCCGCAAGATTGTGATCGAGATGCGAGAGAAAGCGATGCGGATCCTTTCGAAGTGATTGAGGTGGCGCATGCCTAGTGATGCGATCGTTACGGAAGATCTCACGAAAGTCTACGGCAAGCTGACGGCCGTCGACCATGTCAACGTGAAGGTCGCCTCGGGGACCGTCTTCGGTCTGCTCGGCCCGAACGGCGCTGGCAAGACGACGATGATCAAACTGCTCACGGGCCTGACCGACATGACGGAAGGCGAGGCGTGGGTCGCCGGATTCGACGTCCGTCGGGATCCGATGCATGTGAAGCAGCGGATCGGTTGGGTCGCTTCCGAGGTCATCCTCGATGACGACTTCACGGCCTGGGAGAACCTCTGGCTGCAGGCGAAGCTGCAGAGCCTCCCGGAGTGGAAAGAGCGCGCGGGGGACCTCCTGACATACTTTGGACTCAACGACCGGCGCAAGGATCGCGTGAAGACCTTTTCCACGGGAATGCGCAAGAAGCTCGAGATCGCGTTGGCGTTGCTGCATCAACCGGAGGTCGTGTTCATGGACGAACCGACAATCGGCCTCGATGCGAACACGCGGCGGATGCTTTGGGACCTCATCACCGGCGTGAACAAGGAATTCGGCGTCACAGTCTTGCTCACGAGCCACTACATCGAGGAGGCGGACGCACTGTGTCAGCAGATCTCGATCATCGATCACGGCAAGATCGTCGCGTCGGGCTCTCCGTCGGCCCTCAAGGCCCGGGTCAAATCGGACTTCGTCGAGCTGGAGACGAGCGAGGCGGTCGACGAAGTCAAGCTCCGTTCCATCCCTGGGGTGACCGAAGTGCGGAGTCAGGGGAAGACTTGGATCCTACAGGTCTCCGCAGCGGAAGAGGTCCTGCCGCACATTTTCTCGACCCTGAAGACAGATGAGATTCGGCGGATCAACGTGGAAAAGCCGAGCCTCGAGACCGTGTTCCTCGATATCACCGGGAAACGGATCGACCAGGCCGGTTCCGACGTTCCCGATTACCGCAAGTTCTACGCCACGATGCGGAGGGCGCGGAAATGAGTACCGAGACGAAGCACATCCGCATTGCCTCGCGCCACCTCGATTCCGCGTCGCGAAGCGTGAGTCAACGGAGTCAGTTCCTCGGATTGTACGCCCGCGAGGTCCTCCGGACGTTCCGCAATCCCTGGGTCCTCGTCATCACGTTCGTCCAGCCATTCATGTGGCTCGCATTCTTCGGCAGCAGTTTCAGCGGTGCCTCGCCGGCGCTCGTGCAGCAGATCTTTCACACGAGTAGCTATATCGCGTTCCTGCTCCCCGGGGTCCTGGCGACGTCGATGCTGACCGTTGGCATGTTCGGATCCATGAGCACGATCCAGGACAAGCGGTTCGGATTCATGAAGCGGATCTTGTTGACGCCGACGACGAAGGCGACCGTCTACTTGTCGAAGGTCCTCGGATCGACGACCCGCGGGCTCGTGCAGATCCCGGTGATGATTACGGCGGCCGCCGTCTTCGGCGTGAGCTTTGCGGGGAACCCGCTCATGTGGGCGGGCTGGATCCTCGGGATCTTCCTCCTCGGCCTCGGGATGTCGTGTTTCTTCCTCGCCGTGACGGCCTCGAGCACGGACTGGCAGACGCCAGGCGTGATCTCGAACTTCATCACGATGCCGCTCATGTTCGCGAGCGGCGCGCTCCTTCCCCTCGCGAACTTCCCCTCATGGATGCAGGCGATCGCGAGCGTCAACCCGGTGTCGTTCTCCGCGCTGCTAGGAAGAGGGATCGTGGTCTTCAACACGGCGGACTGGTCGTACCTCGGTTACCTGGCGATCTTCGCGACCGCGATGCTCGTCGCGGGGACGGCCGTCGCGAGCCGCTACCTGAAGGCCGAGTGAGCCGCGGTTC
>Ga0209235_1001053_pt1 | contig 14762 bp, 12 predicted proteins | sample GraSoi013_1_20cm_4_FD_185817 | JGI IMG/M metagenome (GOLD analysis project Ga0209235, IMG submission 185817) | Grasslands soil microbial communities from the Angelo Coastal Reserve, California, USA - Sample 09_25_2013_1_20cm (SPAdes) (version 2) | ecosystem: Environmental > Terrestrial > Soil >... | reverse complement strand
TGGGTGCTGGACTTCCTGCGGCGCGCCCGCCTGCCGCGCCGCGCGGCCGTGCTGCAGCGGCGCGCGTATCGCCGGGCCCGCCGGGCGGCGCGGCCGTTCGAGCGACCGTTCCGCGCCGTCGGTCCCATCATCCTGCGCGGCCCGCGGTTGGCCTTCGGGCATCGGGTGGCGCGGAAGATCGGCGCCGCGCTCGTGATCGCGGCGGTCGCCGCCGCCGCCGCCCAGGGCGCCTGGCGTTTGTGGCTGCTGCTCGCGCAGCTGGGGTGGCGGGATTGGGGTGCGCTGGTCTCGTCCGCCGTGCTCACGTTCGCGCGGGTGATGGGGGCTGTGATCGTGTCGACCGCGTGGGCCCTGCCCGCGGGGGTGGTGATCGGCCGCTCCCCGCGTCTCGCGCGCGCGCTGCAGCCCGTGATTCAGGTCGTGGCGTCGTTCCCTGCACCCATGCTGTTTCCGCTCGTGATCCTGCTGTTCCAGCGGATCGGCATCGGACTGGGGCTCGGCGCGGTCGCGCTGATGGTGTTGGCGGGCCAGTGGTATATCCTGTTCAACGTGATCTCCGCCGTGGCCGCGGTCCCCGAGCAGTTGAAGGACGCCGCGACGGTGTTTCGGCTACCGCGTCGAGCGCGCTGGCGGTCCCTGTACCTGCCGGCCGCGTTTCCCGCGCTGGTGACCGGGTGGGTGACGGCCGCCGGGGGTGCGTGGAACGGCTCGATCGTCGCGGAATACATGCAGGTCGCCGGCCGGCTGCAGGTGACCAAGGGCCTGGGAAGTTTGATCAGCGACGCCACCGCCCACGCCAACTTCCCACTGCTCGCGGGGGGCATCGCGCTGATGAGCATGATCGTCGTCAGCTGGAACCGTTTGGTGTGGCGCTCCCTCATGGGTTGGGCGCAGACGCGCTTCGGGCTCGAGACATGACGCCCGGCACGGTGCTCCTCGAGGCGCAGCACGTGACGCAGCGCTTCCGGCTCCCGAACGGCCAGAACCTCGAGGCGCTGCGCGACGTGTCGCTCGCCGTGCGCGAGCACGAGGTGGTGGCCCTGGTCGGGCCGTCCGGGTGCGGCAAGAGCACGCTGCTCCGCCTGTTCGCCGGGCTGGCGCGCCCGGTCGACGGGAAGGTGTTGTACCGCGGCCAGGCGCTCTACGGCGTGCTGGGCGCCGCGGCGATGGTGTTCCAGTCGTTCGCGCTCCTCCCCTGGCTGACGGTGGCCGAGAACGTGGCGATGGGCCTCGAGGCGCGGGGCGTGGACGGCCCGGCGCGGCGCGACGCGGTGGCCCGGGCCATCAACCTCGTGGGACTCGACGGTTTCGAGCAGGCGTATCCGAAAGAGCTGTCGGGCGGCATGAAGCAGCGGGTGGGCTTCGCGCGTGCGCTCGCCGTGGCGCCCGAGATCCTCCTCATGGACGAGCCGTTCGGCGCGCTCGATCCTCTCACGGCGGAGAACTTGCGCAGCCAGGTCGTGGATCTGTGGCGCGATCCCGCGACCGGCGTGAACACCCTGGTCATCGTCACGCACTCCGTCGAGGAAGCGGTATTCCTCGCGGGCCGGATCGTGGTGTTCGGATCGAACCCCGGGCATGTGCGCGAAGAGATGGCTAATCCCCTGCCGTATCCACGCCAGGAGCGCAGCCCCGAGTTCGAGGAGATGGTGGACCGGCTGCACGCCATCCTCACGGCGACCCTCCTCCCCGAGCCGGCGCCGACCGCGCCGCAGCGCCTCGTGCCGTTCCCCCGCGTGCACGTCTCCGAAGTCACAGGCCTCCTCGACCACCTGCTCACGCGCCCCGACGGCAAGGGGCCGGTGTTCGAGCTCGCGGAGGATCTCGGCGTCGACTACGACCGAATGTCGGCGGTGGTGCGGGCGGCGGAGCAGCTCGGTTGGGTGACGACGCCGGGGGAGATCGTGCAGCTCACGGCCGCGGGGCGCGAGGTCATGGCGATGGACGACGCGGCGCGCAAGGACGTCACGCGGGCCCGGCTCGCCAAGCAGCCGCTGTTCGCGCGCCTCGTGGCCATGCTGAAGGAGGGCGAAGGGACGGTAGAGGACGAAGAGGTGCTCGCCGACCTGACGATCTATTTCCCGTTCATCCCCGCAGAGTCGCTGTTCGCCACCGTGGTGGAGTGGGGGCGCTACGCGGAGCTGCTGGACCACGACGCAGACGCCGGCCGGCTCACCCTGCTCGGCTGGGAGGGGGCCGCGGAGGCGCGCGTCGAATGATTACAGCAGCACCGCGAGCGCGTCCGCGATTTCCTTTACGGCGCGGTGGTGGGACTCCGTGAATCCGGCGGGCACGTCGGAGTCGATGTCGAGCTGGCCGAGCGTCGTCTGACCCCGGCGGATCAACACCACCAGCTCGGACTTCGTCTCCAGGTTGCACGCGAGGTAGTTCCCGATGGCCGCTACGTCGGGCACGTTCTGATCCTCGCCGGTCGCCACCGCCGTGCCGCACACGCCCCGGCCGACCGCAATCCGGTTGTGCTCCGTCTCCCGTCCCGAAAACGCCTCGAGCACCAACTCGCTCCCACCGTCCTGCAGCATGTAGGCGTAGACGGACGTGTACGGCGCGCCCAGGCCGCGCAGCCGGTCGCAGGCGAGCTGCAGCAGCTCCGCTCGCGAGGCGTCGTGCAGGTGCGCGGCGCGTAGCGCGCGCACAATCGGGCTGGTTGCCGGCATGCGGCTATATCTATCTTTGGCGCGACTCTCACGGAAGCCGCTGGATGTCGATCCGTCTCCTCGCCCTCATCCCCGTCGCCGCGGCGATTAGCCTCGCGCTGTCGGCCGCGGTCGATGCCGTGGCGCTGCCGCTGTTCCTCGATACGACGGGAACGATCCTCGCCACCGCGCTCGCCGGTCCGGGTGTGGGGATCGCGACCGGCGTCGTGACGTCCGCCGTCAACACGCTCCGCAACCCCACCTTCTGGCCGTTCGTCGTGGTGCAGATCATCGTGGCGCTGTACGCCTGGGCCGCGGCGCGCGCGGGACTGTTCCGGAGTTTCCGGACCGCCGTGCCGGCCGGGCTGGGGCTCGGCGTGATCGCGTCGGTGACCTCGACGCCCATCTCCTACCTCGTGTTCGGCTGCACGACCACCGGCGGCATCGCGTTGACGACGGCGCTCGGCAAGGCGCTCGGCCTGCCGCCCTTGGGGGCGTGCTTCTTCGGGAGCTTCGTGTCGGACTTTGGTGACAAGGCCGTGACCTTCGCCCTGGTGACGTCGGTGCTGCATGCGTTGCCGCGCCGCACCGCCGCGCGCTTCCCCTGGGCGCTCCGCGCCATCGGCGCGGCGTGAAGGGAAGGCGGCTGCACCCCTTCACGCTCCTCGCGATCGCGGGGGCGCTTCCGGCGCTCGCGTGGATTTTGCCGGCACCGGCTGGGGGGGCGTGCACGGCGGCGGTGGCCTTGGTCCTCACTGCGAGCCGCGGCTTACGCCGCGGGCTATGGCCGGCGGTGCTCACCGCCGCGCCGTTCTGGGTCTTTCTCCGTCTGCTTCATGACGTCCCCACGACCATCGCGATCGGGCTCCGCATCACCACGATGGTGGCGAGCTTCGTCTGGCTCGCGGCGACGCTTGCACCGGATCGGCTGGTGGAGGCAACGGTCGCCCGGGGCTGGAGCGTCACCGCGGCCTACCTGTTCGCCGCCACCATCACGGCCGTTCCCATGCTCAAGGGCAGGGCGCGACGGATCGTGGAAGCCCAGCGTTGTCGCGGGCTCTCGCCCCGGGGCAGCCTGGGGAATCGCCTGCGCGCACTCCGCGCCCTCGCCCTGCCACTCGTCCTATCGGCGCTACACGACGTCGACGAGCGAGCGCTCGCCTTGGAGACCCGCGGCATGGTGTCGGGTGCGCGACGTACGCCCCTGGCGCCGCCCCCGGACTCCGCGGTGGAACGGGCGGCCCGCTGGGCACTACTCGTCGCATGTGTGGCGGGCCTGATCTGGCGGCTCAAGTGAAATCGCTGACGCTCGAGCGGGTGAGTTTCTGGTATCCGGCGACGGAGGCGCCTGCTCTGCGCGATGTCTCGCTCGAAGTCGCGCAAGGGGACATCGTGGCGCTCGTCGGAGCCGTGGGAGCCGGCGCGTCGACCGTCTTGCTCGCGGCCGGGGATCTCGCGCCGCGACTCACGGGAGGGCGGATCGTCGGGACCGTGTCTCGCCGCGAGCGGAGCGCAATCGTGCTTCCGACACCCTGGACGCAAGTCTCCGGCTTGGCGTTCACCGTCTGGGACGAGGTCGCCTTCGGGCCCGCGAACCTGGGGTGGCCGAAGCACGAGATCGCGCGTCAGGTGGATCGCGTCCTCGAGCAGCTCGAGCTGGGTCCGCTGGCGACGCGGGACCCGGCCACCCTGTCCGGTGGCGAACTGCAGCGAGTGATCATCGCTGCGACCCTCGCCATGGACTCAGGCCTCGTGCTGTTCGACGAGCCGGCGGCCGAGCTCGATGCCGAGGGCGCGAGGGCGCTGTGGCGGCTGATCCGCGTGCTCGCGAAGGAAGGGAAAGCGGTCCTGCTCGCGACGAGCGCCCTCGATGCCCTACCCGACGTGGCCGATCGGGTCGTGTGGCTCGAGGACGGCGCGGTCCGGGCCGTCGGGACGCCGGAACTGCTCGCCGATGTGGCGGCTTGCGACGCGGGGCTGGGCACGAGCGTCGCCACGGTTTGGGGGGCGAGCGGGCTCCCCGGACCGTATCCCCTTACCGTGGCCCACGCCGTGCGACGCTGGCGGTGATTCCGGCCCTGCGCTTCGACGGCGTGACTTTCTCCTACGGCGCCGTAGCGGTGCTGCACGGCTTGTCGTTCGCCATCACCCCGGGGGAGCGCGTCGGGCTGCTGGGCAAGAACGGCGCCGGCAAGTCCACCGTGGTCCGCCTCATCGCGGGGCTCGAGCGACCGGGCGAGGGAACGGTGTGGGTCGGCGACTGGAATACCCGTGACTGCGTCCCGGAGCAGCTGGCGTGGCGGGTCGGGTCGGTATTCCAGCACGCGGACCAGCAGCTCTTCGCCCGCACCGTCCGCGAGGACGTGAGCTTTGGACCGCGAGCGCTTGGCATGGGGGAGCAGGAGGTGGAGCGCCGAACCGACCGGGCCCTCGCGGACCTCGACCTCACCGCGCACGCCGGGCACCACCCCTACGACCTCCCGCCCGCCCTGCGTAAGCTCGCCGCGCTCGCCGGAGCCCTCGCGCTCGAGCCGGCGCTCCTCGTGCTCGACGAGCCCACCATCGGGCTCGATCGAGCCCTGCGTGCCCGGGTCACCCGGGCTCTGCTCGATCGATCCGCGGGGAGCGTGGCGCTGCTCGTGATCACGCACGATCTGACGTTCGCCGCCGAGACGCTCGAGCGCGGGCTGGTGCTCGACCACGGCAGCCTGGCGTGCGATGAGCCGCTGGCCGGCCTGCTCGGGGATGTGACGCGGCTCGAGCCCCTGGGACTCGCGCCGCCCCCGGTGGCGGCCCTCTCAGTCGCTCTGGATCTCCCGGGCCGGCCGGTGCGTGCTGCAGATGCCGCGCGCGCGCTGGCGCGCGTTGCCCGGGGTAGGCCCGGCCCCTAGATTGACCGGCCCCCATGCCGACCCTCGATAACCTCGCCACGCGGTTCGCACACTGTGTGAGCCTGTTCCGCGACCCGACCGCTAAGGCCGAGCAAAAGAAGGAGTTCCGCGCCCTGCTGGGCCTGCTCCAGGACACGGCCGTCACCCTGCGGCTGGCCCATGGAGGGAGCGGCATCGAGGTGAATGGCGTGCCGTGTGAGGGAGAGGGCGTGGCGGTGCTGGTGGAGCGTCTTGACCTTCATGGCATCGGGGAAATCGCCCTGCCCGCGAACCCGCCTCCGGCCCAATTGTTCGAGCTGCTCCAGGCGCTGGCCGACCAACCCGGTGCGCACGATATCACGAGCCGGCTCGCCGCGGCGGGCGCCGACCGCATCCGCATCGCGCCCGTGGGTCAGCCCCCCTCGGCAGCGACCCCGCGCGGACCGGTGGCCTCCTCCGAGGACTTCGGTGCGCGCGAGCCCGTCATCCCCAACCCGGACACGCCGGTGGACCGGAAGTCCGGTGCGCTCGGCACCGCGGGTATTCTGCGCGGCGAGTCCATGCAGGACATCAAGTCTGTCCCGCTCAAGGGCGTTCCCCTAGTCACGCACGATCCTCCACCGCCCAAGGCGGCGGACGCGCTCCCGGGCGTAGTGGATCGCGCGTCGCCGCGCAGGGAGAGTGGCGCGGACGAGCTGCTGTCACTCTCGAGCGAGCGGCAGGCCAAACCGGCACCTCCGCGTGCCGCGCCAACTCGTCCTCCCTCCGCTTCTCCGCCCACTCCGCCTCCCTCCCAGCCCGGCCCTCCCCCGGCCGCCGTTCACGAGGCCGTGCACCCTCCCGGTGCGCGGGCGACTCCCACCGGTCGCGTGGCGCTGCCACCCGGTGCCGTCGACGTGCTCGCCGACCTCGAGCGCAACAGCACATCACCGACCGTGGGCGACCTCCTGGCGGCGCTGATCGATCTCGCCGCGTCGGCTGCCAAGCTGGGGCGCTTCGAGCAAGTGCTTGGTGTGATCTCCGGTATCACGCGCGTGGAGGAGAAGGTTTCGGAGGCGAGCGGCGTGCGGCGGCAGTATACGATCGCGCTGCGGCGCATCTACACCAAGCCGGTTCTCGAGGGCCTCTCCCGACTGCTTGCGGCGCCCAAGCACCGGGCCGCCGCGGTGGCGGCCCTGCAGCGCGGCGGGGCCGCGGGCGTGGAGGTGCTGATGGATGTACTGGCGGCGGCGCCGACGGTGGGCGAGCGGCGTGCGGTGTTCGACGCCTTGAAGCACATGACGGAGGGGACGGACCAGCTCGTCCACATGCTGGAGCATTCGCAATGGTTCGTGGTGCGCAACGTGGCGGAGCTGATCGGAGAGCTGGGGATGGACGATGCCGTCCCGGCGCTCGGCAAGTGCCTGGACCATGCAGACGAGCGCGTGCGAAAGGCCGTGGGGCTGGCGCTGGCCAAGATCGGCACGCGGGGCGCGGCCGAGCCGCTGCGCCGCGCGCTGCGCGACCGCTCGCAGGAAGTGCGGATGCAGGTGGCGGTCGGGATCGGCGGACGTAAGTCGAGCGCACTGGCCATGCCGCTCGTGGTCGCGATGGAAGAGGAGAAGGACGAGGCGGTGGTGCGCGAGCTGATCCTCGCACTGGGCCGGATCGGGAGCCCTGACGCGGTACAGGCGCTCATCAAGTGGGCGCAGCCGACTGGCCGGTTTTTCGGGCGGAAGCCGAGCGAGTTGCGAGTGGCGGCGGTCGAGGCGCTGCGGCTTGCGGCCACCCCGGCGGCCCTGGGTACGCTCGAGGGACTGTCGGATGACGGCGACCGCGAGGTCCGCGAGGCGGCCAGCCGCGGCGTCGCGGAGCTGAAGCGCAAGACGCGCCGCTAGCCCGCGACGTTCACCTCAAGCGGGGATGAAGCTGATCTTGGGGTCGAGCCGCCGCGCGAACGCCGCCAGCAGCCGCGCCGCGCGCTCCAGGTCGTCCCGTGCCACCATCTCGTTCGGGCTGTGCATGTACCGGTTGGGCACGCTCACGAGCCCCGTCGGGATTCCGCGCAGCGCGTTGTAGATGGCGTCGGCGTCGGTGCCGGTGTCGTGCGGCGCCGCCTGGATGCTGAAGGGGATTTTCTCCCGCTCGGCGCACTCCACCAGCAGATCGAACACCACGGGACTCACCGCCGACCCTCGCGCCAGCACGGGACCACCCCCGAGCTTGTGCTCGCCCGCGCGCTTCTTTTCGGCGCCGGGCCAGTCCGTCGCGTGCGTGACGTCCACCACCAAGGCGACGGTGGGGTCCAGCCCCACGGCGCTCGTGCGGGCGCCGCCCCCGGTCCACGCGATCTCCTCGCGCGTGGTCGCTACGCCGAACACGGCGGCGTGTTTCGGCCGGTCCTGCGCGAGCAGGCGCATCGCTTCGGCCACGACGTAGGCGCCGATGCGGTTGTCGATGCTGCGGGACACGATCCGGTCGTTCGGAAACTCCAGGACGCTCGCGTCGAGCACCCCCGCGTCACCCAGGCGCACGCGCTCCAGCGTTTCGGCCTTGCTCGCCGCCCCGATGTCGATCCACAGATCGGTGATCTTCGAAACCTTGTCCATGTCCTCGCGCTTCATCAGGTGCACCGCCTGCTTCCCAATCACCCCACGCACCAGACCCTTCGGGCCGCTGATCACCACACGCTGCCCCACGAGGACCTGGGAGTCCCACCCGCCGATGCCGGCGAAATACACATACCCTTCGTCGTCCACGTGCGTGATCTGCAGCCCGATCTCGTCGATGTGGCCGGCCAGCATGAGGCGGGGCGTACCCTCGGGATGCAGCGCTGCTACCGAGTTGCCATGCACGTCCGCCGTCACCTGATCGGCGAAGGTTTTCACCTCCTCGCGCCACACGCGAGCCGGCGCTGTCTCGAAGCCGGACGGCCCGGGTGTGTCGAGGAGTCGCTTCAGGAAGTCGAGGGTGTCTCGCGTCATGGTTGACGAACCGTTGTGGGCGAAAGACGCACGCGCAGCCGGCGGCGGACGCTGTCCGCCGCGGCGCCGGTCGCGAGGGTCGGCTGAGGGCCGACGCGGATTGGAATGGCGGACAGGCGCATCCGCCGGTCGGGAGTCACCACGACCCGGAGAATCGCGGACAGGCGCGTCCACGGGTCGTCCTGCAAGAACACAAAGTTACCGAGCGACTGCACGATCGGCTTATGCTTGTACCAGACCACCGGCTGCAACACATGGGGATGGTGGGCGAGCACCAGGTCCGCGCCCGCGTCCACCAGGCCGCGCGCCAGATCCTGCATGTGCTTGGGCGGCGTGTCGACGTATTCGGTGCCACCGTGCATGCTGACCACGATGAGGTCGGCCCGGCCGTTCGCCTTCACCTCGCGAATGACCGGGTAGATCCGGCCGGTATCCCCCCAGGCGATGTACTGCGAGCCGGCATGGCTATGGAACGTGTAGGGCGCCGGGTTCCAGGCGCGGGTGAGCGCGAAGAACGCGACCCGCCAGCCGCGCCGCTCGAGGATCACGGGCTGCTCCGCCATGTCGCGCCCGAAGCCCGAGCCCACGAACCGGACGCCCACGCGGGTGAGCTGCCGCATCGTCTCCTCGACGGCGGCGGGGCCGCCGTCCCACGCGTGGTTGTTGGCCGTGCTCACCACGTCGAATCCGGCGCGGGCCAGCGCCGCGGCCGCGGCCGAGGGCGCCGTGAAGACCCCAACCGAATCGGGCGCCGCACTCGAGTCGGGCGCAATCGGGCTCTCGAGATTCCCGAAGGTGATGTCCGCCGCGGCGAGCGAGTCGCGCAGCACGAGGAACGGGTAGAGGGTGTCGCCCTCCAGCAGCCGCTCCTTCGCGAGCCGTCGGCCCAGGTTGATGTCTCCGACCGCGTACAGGCGTAGCGTGTCGGTGGGCTGCTGCAGCAGCCCGAGATGCAGGCTACACGACACGACGTGGACTGAAAGCAGTAGCACCCCGATCACGCAACCCTCGTTCGAGCCGTCAACCGCGTATCAACCGGGCAAGCGTCTCAGCCGCGTCCACGAGGCGGGGTCCCGGACGGGAAGTATACGCGTTGCCGTCGAGAAACTCGACGCGCCGCCCGAGCAGCGTCCGCGCCGCCCCGTCCGTAACCGCGCCGAGCTCCGCCTGGGCTCGGGGAATGTCGAACCCGCACAACGCCACCACGACGACGTCGGGCGCGAGCGCCGCGAGCTCCTCCCAGGGACGGGCTCGCGACCGCTCGCCTGGGGCGCTGCCGACGTCCTGGCCGCCCGCGAGCGCCACGAGCTCGGGAACCCAGTGACCGGCCACGTACGGGGGGTCGAGCCATTCCAACACCAGTACGCCCGGTTTCCGTAGGGGCGCAGCAGGCTGCGCCCCTACATTTCCGGGCCCCTGGGCCTGGGCAGCGACGCGGCGCAGCCGGTAGCGCAGCCCCGCTTCCAGCTCCTCCGCTTCGTCGCGGAGCTCCAGGGCCTCGCCGACCGTGCGGATGTCCTGGAACATCTCGTCGAGCGTGTGCGCGTGCAGCGTGACGACCCACGGGGTGGGCATGAGAGTCGCGACGACGCGAGCCAGCTCGCCTTCGCCCACGGCGCAGACGTCGCACACCGACTGCCCGATCAGCACGTCGGGCCGCAGGTGCGCCACCAGGTTGACGTCCACCTCCACGGGCGACACACCGGCACGCTTCGCTTCCGCCATGGCGCGGTCGATCGCGCCCGACGGCAGCGCGGGATCGATGCGGGTGCGGGTGACGCGCGGGAGCGAGCGCACCTCCGGCGGGAAGTCGCACTCGTGCGACACGCCGACCAGCCGACCGACCGCCCCCAGGGCGGCCACGATCTCGGTGGCGGCGGGTAGCAACGACACTACCCGCATCACGCGACGTCGGCAGCAGGCATCCTGAAATGTAGGGGCGCAGCATGCTGCGCCCCTACAGGGCCGTCGCGGTCGTCACTGCTGCCGCAGTCCGATTCGGTAGAGGAGCACGCCGAGGCCCAGGAACACACCGTAAGCGAGGAGATTCGAGTGGGCGATGTCGCCGAGCGCCCGGAACAGCGGCGCCTTCTCGGCAAGCGCGTCCGCCGAGCCCAGCACGCCCGCGATCGCCGCCAGCACGATCCCGCAAATGGCGCCGCCCGCAATGAGGCCGCTTGCGAACAACACTCCCGGCCCGGACTCGACCTCCGCGATCGACTGTTGCCGGGCCTGCGCACGCCGCTCGATGAGCCAGCGCACCACGCCGCCGGCGAACATCGCCGAGGAGGTCGAAATCGGTAGGTAGACGCCGACCGCGACCGGCAGCGCCTGCACCCCCATCAGCTCGATGGCGATGGTGAGAAACACCCCGAGCAGCACCAGCACCCAGGGGAGCTTGTGGGTGAGGATGCCGTCGGCGATGAGCGCCATGATGGTGGCCTTGGGTGAGTCGAGGCGGGGAATCGTCTTGCCGTGGTATTCATGAATGCGCCCCCCGATGCCCGGATCGACCACGTAGCGCAGCTCGTGTGTCGCGGGGTCCATCAGGTACTTGCCCGCGGCCACGCCTTCCGTCACGACGTAGACGCGGACGACCTGATAGCTGGCGTGGTCCACCGAATCGCTGGCGGCGATGCGGAAGCCCGACATCGTTTCGGGCAGGACCTCGACCGCCGCGCGACCTCCGCCCGCCGCTGGTGCCACCGCCTGGGCGCTGAAGGCGGGATGGGTTTCGGGGACAGGGTAGGTGTAGGCGCGGTTGAGCAGGGTCAGGGTCCAGCCCACCACCAGCGCCGAGCCGAGCGCGCCGACCAGAATCGCGATCTGCTGGCGCCGTGGCGTGGCGCCCACCAGGAACCCGGTCTTCAGATCCTGCGACGTGTTGCCGGCGTTGGCCGTGGCCACGGCGACGACCGCGGCGATCGAGATCGCTTGCACGCGGTGGTCCACGCCGGTCCAGCCGACGGCCACGAAGATCAGGCACGTGCCCAGGAGCGCGGCGATGGTCATGCCGGAGATCGGGTTCGCCGAAGACCCGATCTGGCCGGTGACGCGGGAGGACACGGTGGCGAAGAAGAACCCGAACAGCACGATCAGGATCGCGCCGAGCAGGTTGACCCCTACCTGCGGGAGCAGGGTGAGCACGATAGCGAGGGCGATCGACCCGCCCACGGTGAGGGAGATCGGCAGGTCGTCTTCGGTCCGCAGCCGCGTCACCGCCTGCCCCAGCCGGGAGTCGCGCAGATCCTTGAGGCTCGAGGCAAACGAGCTCAGGATCGTGGGGAGCGAGCGGGCGAGCGCGATGATGCCAGCCGAGGCGACGGCGCCTGCCCCGATATAGAACACGAAACTGGCGCGGATCTCGCCCGGACTCATATCTCGGATCAGTTTGACCGCCGGGAACCCGAACGGCTCGGTGAGGCCGGATCCCACGAGCTTGATCGCCGGAGCGAGCACCAGGTAGGCCAGGCAGCCGCCCGCGAACAGGTAACCCGCGATGCGCGGCCCGATGATGTAGCCGACCCCCATCAGCTCGGGGGATGCCTCCGTGAGGACGGCGGCCCCGGGGTAGAAGCCGAGCGCCTTGCCCGGAACGTCCGGCCAGAACTTGAGCCCGGCCTGCAGAAACTTGTACACGAACCCCACGCCGAAGGCCTGAAACACGCGCTTGGCCTGCAGGCCACGCTCTTCGCCGGCGATCAGCACCTCGGCGCAGGCCGTGCCCTCCGGGTAGATCAGCGTGTCGTGCTCCTTCACGATCAGCGCGCGGCGCAGCGGGATCATCATCAGGATCCCCATCAGGCCGCCCGCGGTCGCGAGCACCGCGACCCGGCCGATGTCGAGGTCGTAGCCCATCAACAGGATGGCGGGAATCGTGAAGACCACGCCAGCGGCGACCGAGTCACTGGCCGATCCGGTCGTCTGCACGATGTTGTTTTCGAGAATCGAGGTCCGGCCGAGCGCGCGAAAGATCGTGATCGAGAGTACGGCGATCGGGATGGAGGAGCTGACCGTGAGCCCGATCTTGAGTGCCAGGTAGACGCTCGACGCGCTGAAGATCAGGCCCAGCAACACGCCCAGGAGCAGGGCCCGCGGCGTCAGCTCCGCGGGCGACTGGGTTGCCGGGACGTAGGGTTGGTGCTCGGGCATAGGGGGGTGAATCTGAAGGCGACCGGCAGGAGGCGATAGAGGCGACCCGAGGTGACATCAGGCCAGCGCGTATGTGCTCGTCATCACGGTCGCCGCGTTATCGTGTTGTTTCGCCCGTGTGACCGAACTGCGCACGCCGCACGGAACCTCGCGTACACCCCGCGGGGTAGACAGGCCCCGTGACCGTGACGGCCGACCCGCTTCTCCCGGATCTGCAACGCGCCCTCGCCGGGCGCTACCTGCTGGAACGACGCCTGGGGCGCGGCGGGATGGGGGTCGTATACCTCGCGCGCGAGCTGCGGCTCGACCGCCGGGTCGCGATCAAGCTGCTGCCGCCCGAGCAGGCCCTCCAGCCCACCGCACGGCAGCGCTTCCTGCGCGAAGCCCGGACCGCCGCCCAGCTCTCGCACCCTGGCATCGTCCCCATCTTCGCCGTGCACGAGGTGTCAGACTTCGTCTATTTCGCAATGGCGTACGTGGACGGGGACACGCTCGGGCGGCGGGTACGTCAGCGGGGGCCGCTGCCTTATGACACGGCGGCGCGGCTGCTCGAGGAAGTAGCCCGGGCGCTGGCCTACGCGCACGACCGCGGGGTGGTGCACCGCGACGTGAAGCCCGACAACATCCTGCTCGACTTGGCGACCGGCCGCGCGCTGGTCTCCGACTTCGGGATCGCACGCGTGGGCTCGGACACGACCACGGGGCCGCAGCGCGTGGTCGGGACGGCGGAGTTCATGAGCCCGGAGCAGGTGCTGGGCGAGCGTGTGGATCCGCGGAGCGACCTGTATTCGCTCGGCGTGGTGGGGTTCTTCGCGTTATCGGGTGAGCTACCGTTCGTGGGCCCGGACGACATGTCGGTGCTCGCGCGCCACGTGAGCGAGCCTCCGCCCCCGCTCGCCTCGGTGGCCCCGGGTGTACCGCCGCGGCTGGCCGCGACGATCGACCGCTGCCTGGCCAAGGATCCCGGTGCGCGGTTCCCGAATGGTGCAGCGCTCGCCGACGCGCTCGCCGCGGCGCTGGATCGGCGCGCGGCGATGGCCGTGCGTGCCTTCGTGACCGAGGCGCGGCACCTTTCGACCTCGGCACTCTTGTACGGGGCGTTCGCGGCCATCGCCCTGCCGCTCCTGGGAGTTCGCTTGCTGGGGCCGGACGAGCCCCCGGCCCGGGCCGCGCTCGTCGCGGCGGCGGTGGCGATCGTGGCAGTGCCGCTCGTCGTCATGGTCGCGCGGGTGCGCCGCCTGCGGAAGGCGGGATACGGTCAGCAGGAGCTCATCGACGCCCTGCGCGCGGAGCTGTCGCACCGGCGCGAGGAGCTCGCGTTTCTGTACGGAAATGGACCGTCGCGGCTCGAGCGCGCGCTGCGTCGCCTGTGCTACGTATGCGTGGCGGCCGCGGGCGGCATCGTGCTGGCGCTGGAACAGCTGCCGGGGCTGGCGGGTGTCGTGGGGTTGCCCACTCTGTTCGGCGTCGCGACGGCGACCGCGCTCCTGGCGGCGGTCATCGCGCGGGCGCGCACCGAGCATCGCACCGATCCCAAGGCCGAGCGGCGGCTGCGATTCTGGAACGGCCCGTTGGGTAGGGGGCTGTTCATGCTGGCGGGTCTGAACCTCACCCCCTCGAAAGGGGGCGAGGTTACGCCCGCACCGGACGCGCGGGACGCCTGACGCGGGCGAGCCGCCGCGCCGCTTCGGCCAGCATCTCTTCCGTCTTACAAAACGCGAACCGCACCAGCCGCCGGCCCAACTCCGGGCGGCTGAAAAAGCTCGAGCCCGGCACCGGCGCCACGCCGATCTCCTTCGTCAGCCAAAAGGAGAACTCGTCGTCCGGGAGATCCGAGACGCCGGAGCAGTCCGCCAGCACGTAGTAGGCTCCCTGGGGAGGCGTACAGCGGAAGCCGGCGTCCACCAGCGCCCGGCACAGGAGATCCCGCCGGGCCCGGTACTCGTGAGCCAGCCGCTCGTAGTAGTCGTCCCCCAGGGTCTCGAGGCCGACGGCGACGGCCTCCTGGAGGGGCGCCGGCGCTCCCACGGTCAGAAAGTCGTGCACCTTACGGATGGCGTCGGTCGCGTCGGGTGGGGCCACGATTGTCCCGATGCGCCAACCCGTGACGCTGAACGTCTTCG
>Ga0209235_1001048_pt1 | contig 14777 bp, 12 predicted proteins | sample GraSoi013_1_20cm_4_FD_185817 | JGI IMG/M metagenome (GOLD analysis project Ga0209235, IMG submission 185817) | Grasslands soil microbial communities from the Angelo Coastal Reserve, California, USA - Sample 09_25_2013_1_20cm (SPAdes) (version 2) | ecosystem: Environmental > Terrestrial > Soil >... | reverse complement strand
ATGACCGCGAGGGCCCACGGCCCGCGGAACCAGGCGCTCCGGGACGGATATGTCAGGGCGAGGTGGTACAGAGTCGCCGGCACGAGGACGATCCCGATCCACGTCACGCGCGCCCAGAAGAACAACGTGTCCGGCGACGTCCCGGGGGCGAACGACCGCTGGACGATCTCGCCGAGGTCCCAGATGATGAAGGCGAGCATGACGAGGAACGCGGACCGGTTTGCGGAACCCCGCGGGTTCAGGCCGAGGACGTACGCGCCGAGGAACGCGCTCACGATGAGGGCGGCGAAGGGCAGCATCGCGCCGAGGGTGAGGACGAACTCGGCCGGACCTCCCGCGCTCATTCGGACACAATCTCGAAGACGCCGCGCTCGACGAGGAGCGGATAGTAGTCCAAGTCATGCTCGACCCCGCGCATCTTGGCGACGCCGAGATAACGCCGCACCGAGGTGCTCATGCCGACGTCGACCTCGCGCATGCGCAGGTGGATGATCGTGTCCGCGAGAAACTCTTCGACCCCGAAATGAGCGAACGCGGTCGCGTCCCTCCCCATTTCAGAGACGAGGAACGTCGTCGCGTTCAGGTCTCGCAACTCCTCGAAGAACTGGAAGATCTCATTCCGAGGGCTCTCGAAGGGCGCGAGGGCGTACAGCGCGTCGAGGCTGTCGAGCGCGATTAGGTCGCACCCCATCTCCTCTTTGTACCGTGCGAGCTGGCGACGCAGGCCCAGGAGCCAACGGGGCTGCTCGCGGACCTCCTCGATCTCGCGTCGCAACGCACGCACGTCGATGATGTGGACCCCCTTCGCGTACCCCGGATCCATGCCGAGCGAGGTCATCTGCGAGATCAGGGAGGTGCGGCTCTGCTCCATCGACAGGTACAGGCCCGAGGCCCCGTGCTCCTTCGCCTCGTGGAAGAGGATGCGGTAGACGAACGACGATTTCAGGGAGCCTGGAGGTCCGGCCACTAGGACGATGTGTCCGCGCGGGATGCCACCGCTCAGACGATCGTCCAGGCCGACGACATACGTAGGAATCTTGTCTGTAGCCTGGGACAGTACGGAACCCCCTCCCGACCCGACCGGCGGTACCGGGCAAAGGCCTCCAGCGAATAAAACGTTATCGCGCGAGGTCTACGCGCCGCCATACTGGATCGCCGACCTAGAGCGCGGGAACCGCCATCAGGAGTCGCGTGATCCGCCATCCACAGAACCATTAAACGTGCGGCGATGTTCAGGCGGCGGTTCGCATGTCCGCGACGGTAGTGGTGGGAGCCCAATTTGGCGATGAAGGCAAGGGGAAGATCGTCGACTACCTTGCCGATCGCGCCGACGTCGTCGTGCGGTTCCAGGGCGGCGCGAACGCGGGCCATACCGTCCAGGTGGGCGACCAGCTGTACGCGTTTCATTTGCTCCCTTCCGGCGTCCTCCGGAAACGCTCGATGAACGTAATCGGGAACGGCGTGGTGATTGATCCGGCGCAACTCCTGAAAGAGATCGAGGAGACGCGGGCCCATGGCCACTCGGTGGAGAACCTGCGCATCAGCGACCGGGCGCATGTCGTGATGCCGTACCACAAGATCATCGACGGCCTCGAGGAGAAATTGAAAGGCGACCTGGGAGCCGGCACGACGCTCCGGGGGATCGGTCCCTCGTTCGAGGACAAGGTGGGCCGTTTCGGGATCCGCATGTGCGACCTCGTCGATCCCGTCGCCCTCCGAGAGAAGCTCGAGACGATCGTCCCGATCAAGCAGAGGCTCATCGATGCGTACGGCGGGACGGAACGCCTCGATCTCGAGGTAATCTACAAGGAGCAGGTCGAGTACGGCGCGCGCCTCGCGCCGTTCGTCGCGGACACCTCCGCGTGGCTCGACGCGGCGATCCGGCGTCGGAAGCGCGTCCTGTTCGAGGGCGCCCAGGGCACGCACCTCTGCATCGACCACGGGATCTATCCGTTCGGGACATCGAGCGATTGTGTTGCCGGGGCCGCATCGGTCGGCGCGGGGGTGGGACCGCAATTCTTGACCGACATCGTCGGCGTCGCGAAGGCCTTCACCTCGCGCGTCGGCACCGGACCGTTTCCCACGGAAGTCGAAGGGTCTACCGCGGAATATCTGCGCGAGCGGGGCGGAGGCGAATACGGAACGACGACGCGACGGCCGCGGCGGGTCGGCTGGCTCGATCTCGTGATGCTCCGGATGGCCGTGCGGGTGAACGGACTCGTGAGCCTCGCGGTCACGAAACTCGATGTGCTCGGGGGCCTCGATCGGATCCCAGTGTGTGTGAGCTATCGGTTCGACGGGGAAGCCGTCAAAGAATTCCCCGCGAGCATGCGCGTTCTGTCGCGATGCGAACCGGTCTACCGCGAGTTCAAAGGCTGGCCGGACCTCACCGAATCCGACTGGATCGCGACCGCGAAGAAAGGGAAGCGAGCGCTGCCGGAATCGGTGCGGAAGTATCTCGAATTCATCGAGGCGCAGCTCAAGGTTCCCGTCCGAATCATTTCGGTCGGTCGACCTCGGGCCGCGACGATCGGTCACTGAAGCCGTTCAACTCGTCGACCCGAGCTCGCGGGCCGTTTCCAGCCGAGCGATTCGCTCTCGGAGCTCACACGCCTTGCAGATTTCGTTCACCGTCGGCTCTCCGCAGCGCGCGCATGCGTTGAGGGACGCGGGAGGAAACTCGGCTTGCAGCAACGGCCGCATCCGATCGTAGCCGCTTACGATCGCATGGCGCGTCCCGGGGCTCTCCTCCTCGAGGCGATGCACGATGTCCCGGAACCGCCCGCGCTGGGCCCGCTCCGCGTACGGACACGTTGCATCGTGGAATTCGATGCCGCTCAGGAGGGCGTACAGGTAGACCTCTTTCTCCGGGATCATCCGGAGAGGCTGGATCCGCGGCACGAGACCGGGCTGTCGCGTCTCGTGAGGTCCCATCCGGGCGAGTTTCTCGATGTCCCCGCGGGCGACGTTCATGAGGACCGACTGCGCGGTGTCGTCGAGGTTGAGGCCCGTGGCCACGTAGGTCGCGTCGACCTCGCGGGCCGCGCGGTTGAGGGCCTCCCGACGAAACGGCCCGCAGTAGCTGCACGGGATCGCTTCCGGATCCACGTCGACGACGTCGTCCATCCCATGCCCAACGGTCTCCGCATAGGCGAGGACGCGGTGCTCGATCCCGAGTCGGGCGCAGAGCCGCCGCGCGTACTCGATTCCCTGGGGACGGTACGACGCGATCCCTTCGTCGATCGTCACCCCGAGGAGCTCGACGTCGCGTCGGTTCTCGAGGAACCTCGCGAGGAGCGCCGCCGTCGTGCTCGAGTCCTTCCCGCCGCTCATCCCGATCGCGATCCGCTCTCCGCCGCGGAGGTCGACCTGGGATCGGAATTCGCGCTTCACCCGCCGCTCGACGAACTCGAGGAAATGCGCACGGCACAGGTGCTCTCCGCTGTACCGGAGCCACTCGACGGCGGGGGCGCCACATCGGTCGCACGCCACGGCCGATCGAATCGGCGCGGAGGCTTAAGACCTCATGGGCCCGGGGGCGGGGACGGCCCCGGCGGGGGCTGCGGCGTCTGCGCCGCTCCCGCGGGAGGCGCCACCGCCGAGCCGGGGAACCAAGGCGGGGCGCCGAAGGTCCACTGCCGGACGACCAAGTCGTATGCCACTCCAGCCAGGATCACGGACAACGAGCCCACGAGACCAGACGCGATCGCACCCGCCGCAAACGTCGGGACCGGACCGGGGAGTAGGGCCGCAGGGAGCGTGATGGCCAGGGTGATGATGAGGGCAAGAATTCCCACGATGAAAATTGCCCCGAAGAGAGACCATCGATGACCTTTCGTAATCTGCCAGCTGCGCCTCAGGCCGTCCACCGCCGTTTTGCTCTCCATCATGATCGCGGGAGCGTAGAGGCTCAACCCGATCGACAGGTAGAGCGCGACGATGCCGCCGACCGCGAGTGCCACCAGACCACCGCACAAGAGAGCAATGGCCGCGCCCGGGTCCCCCGATCCCCCCACCAGGAAAGCCCCGGATACAATGAGGAGCAGAGGCAGGATGATTAGGCCGAAAGTCAGCAGCGTGAGCAGGAAGTTTGCCCCGAGGATGCTCAAGAAACGATCGAACCCTCGACGGAGGGACCGCTCCACGGGCACGGATTCTCCCCGATACCGCCGAACCGCATACTCCGTCATCCCTCCCGTTACGACACTATTGAGGATGGCCGTCGCCACGAAGGTTGCGGCCGCGAGAAGGACGAGCCTACCAAGGCTCGAGCTCGTGAATCCCGTGGGAGACGTCGGAAAAAACGCGGAGCTGGATGCGAACGTGCCGAGTATCGCCAGAGCGAGAAGGCCCGCGATTAGACCGTTCACCAAGGCGAGACCGAAGAAGACGGCGAAGAAATTCAGGAGGTTCTTCGCCCACACATCGAACGTTCCGGACAGAATGCTCGACGCCGTTGCCCGCCGTGGAGGAGGCGGGAAGAACGGGTAGACACCGCCAGGGACCGGGAGGCCCGGCGGGGCGGCCCAAGGAGCGCCAGGCGGAACCACTTGCGGGGATGCGGCATCCGATGGGGTGGCGCCGGCCTGGGTACCCAACCGAGCCCCGCAGTTTGTGCAAAACAGATTCGCCGCCAAGTTCGAGGTGCCACACGCCGGGCAGAAGTTCGAGGCTGACAGGTGACCCCCTCGCTCAGCATCGGTCCCCCGGGTAGTTGAGTCTTGCGGCGGGCTCCCCCGGGGTGGCGTCGTTATTTCGAGTGAGAACCGCGCCGACTCCTTTATCCGGAATCCGCGGAATTTCGCCCATTCTCCGAGGGACCCCTATGGACATCAACCAGCTCGGCCTCATCCTCATGGGGATCGTCCTGGGTTGGTTCCTCCTGTTCGCGGTGCGGCGGTACAAGGTCCAGTGGGGCGCGTTCGCCGCGTTCATGGCGATCGTCTTCGGCGTCAGCATGATGTCCTTCCTGTACGCCCGGGACCTCCTCGCGTATTACGGAATCGGGATCTTCATCGGCTTCGTCGCGAACATGGTCGTCCGCGTCGCCGGCACGACGGCGGGCGGGAAGTTCGGCGAAGGCCTCCTCGAGATCAGCGCGTTCGAGCGCAAGGAGTGAGGCATGCCAGCGGACGACGTCCGCGCCGCGAAGGCTGCGTACGAGGGTGCCATCTTCGCCCGGGCGAACGTGGTCGGGGTCGCGATCGGGAACAAGGTGATCCGCGGCAGCGAGACGGACGAGCGCTGCATTGTCGTCTTCGTCGAGGCGAAGAAGCCCGAGGCGCAATTGCGTCATTGGGACGTCGTCCCGAAGACGTTCGGCAACGTCCGTACGGACATCGTCGAAACGGGCCGCTTCCACGCCCTGCGATCCGAACAGGCGATCGACCTCGAACGGACGAAGCGGACCCGTCCGGCGCCGGGCGGCGTCAGCATTGGCCATGTCCAGATCACCGCCGGGACGCTGGGCGTCCTCGCGCGACGAAACGGGCGGCCGGTCATCCTGTCGAACAACCACGTCCTCGCGAACCAGAACGCCGGCCGGGTCGGGGACCCGATCCTGCAACCTGGACCCGCGGACGGTGGCCGCTTGCAGGACACGATCGCACGGCTCGTCGATTTCGTGCCGATCCAGTTCAAGGAACGAGAGCCCGGACCGGTCGCTCGGTTCCTGGCGCGGCTGTTCGGGCCCCTCCTCCGCGCCGCGGGCTGGGGCCTCAAGCGCCTCCCGAGCGGTCATTCGAACCTCGTTGACGCGGCGGTCGCCGAGCCGATCGAGACGCGGCTCGTCGCGCCGGATATCCTGGGCATCGGGCGCGTTCGCGGCACGAAGGAACCGGACATCGGGATGCGGGTCCGCAAGAGCGGGCGCACGACCGGCGTCACGGAAGGACGGATCACGGCCATCGACGCGGTCGTCGAGGTGGACTACGGCGGTCCGACCGCGATCTTCCGGGAGCAGATCGTGAGCGACCTGTTGTCGAAGGGCGGCGACAGTGGCTCTCTCGTCGTCGACGAGGTCCGGCACGCGGTCGGCCTCCTCTTCGCCGGCGGGGCGACGACGACGCTGATCAATCCAATCGCCGCGGTCGCGCACTTCCTGGACATCGCCATCGAGTAGGGTTGGCTCGCTCCCCGCCAAAGGCTTATTACGCATCCGCCGGATTCGCCGCGCGTTGGGGCGGCGATGAAGGAACTTTGGGTCGAGAAGTATCGACCGAAGAGCCTGGACGAGGTCGTCGGCCAGGAGGAGATCGTCGAGCGCCTCAAAGCCTACGCGAAGACGGGAAACCTGCCGCACCTCCTCTTCGCGGGTCCCGCGGGCACCGGCAAGACGACGTCTGCGATCGCCCTCGCCCGGGACATGTTCGGCGAGGATTGGCGCCAGAATTACTTTGAACTGAACAGCAGCGACGAGCGCGGCATCGAGACCGTGCGGACGAAGGTCAAGGAGATCGCCCGCCTCGCGCCGTTCGGCGGGACGAATTTCAAGATCATCTTCCTCGACGAGGCCGACAACCTGACGGCGGACGCCCAGGCGGCCTTGCGCCGCACGATGGAGACATATTCCAAGACATCCCGCTTCATCCTGTCCGCCAACTACTCGTCGCGGCTCATCGAGCCGATCCAGTCGCGCACCGCGGTCTTCCGGTTCCGCCCGCTCAAGCCGGAGGCGATCGCCGAGTACATCGGCCGGATCGCGAAGGCGGAGAAGCTCAAGATCACCGACGAGGGGATGGAAGCCCTCGTCTACGTGGCGGAGGGCGACATGCGACGCGCGGTGAACGCGCTGCAGGTCGCCGCCTCGCTCGGCTCGACGGTCGACGCGGACGTCCTGTACAAGGTCTCGAGCACGATCCGACCCGAGGAGGTCAAGGCGCTCATCGAGAAGGCGCTCGAGGGGGAATTCCTCCGGGCCCGAGAGGTCCTCGACAAGCTACTGATCGAGTACGGGCTGTCTGGCGAGGACATCGTCCGGCAGCTCCACCGGACCGTCTTCGACCTGAACATCCCGGACGAGTCCAAGGTCCGTCTGCTCGACCGGATCGGGGAGACGGACTTCCGGCTCACGGAGGGGAGCAGCGAGCGGATCCAGATCGAGTCGCTCCTCGCGCACTTCGCGTTGATCGGCCAGGAACTCAGCAAGAAGTGATCACGGCCCGAACAGGGGGGCCCACGATTTGTACGCCGCTTGATCCTTCGGCGACGCCTCGGTCATCCGCGCGAGCGCGAGGACAATTGGGGCCGCCTTGGTCGCGACGAATTCGGTAATGCACGCGTCCGCGAGGAGGAGGTTGTAGCCCTCGTTGGCAATGGGGGAATCCCGGGATCCGAGGTTCGCGATGACATCGAGCTTGCCCAAGATCGTCTGCTCGTCGACTTCCCCGTAGACCTTCGGCTCGGGGGAGCGAACCCGGATGGCGGCCTGGAAGAGGGCGTAGAGGCGCTCGCCCGTTCGGCTGAAATTCAGGACGAACCGCGACGCATGGGCGAACAAGAACCGACGGGCGGCTTCCGTGTCGTAACCTTTGGCAGTCAGAAGTCTCCGGGCGGCCGCGACAACGAGGCCCTCCGCCACGCCGGACGCTGCATATCCGTCTCGGAGCAACGAAAGGGTCGTATCGATGCAAGCCGCATCGCTCGGGGCCGATGCAATCTCGTGCATCCGACGGCGCCCAGGCTCGTCCAACGGCCGGCCACCGGACGAGAGCGCCTCGAGGTCGACCCACTCCTTCCCGAGGACGGCGAGGATTGTCTCGAACGTGGTGCGATCCCGCCGGCCTTTCGCGAGGTAGTCGACGGCGGGTCGCAAGATCGTGCGGGCCCCCTTGAAGCCGAGCGAGCGCGCGAGTTGCCACGACTTGACCGAGAGGAACAGCTTTCTGCCGCCCTCACCCATGTCCTCCAGCGCCGCTCGGAAGAGCATGTCTCCGGCCATCTTGCGCTCCCAGCCCTCATCGACCATCCCGAGGAAGATCGACTCCGCCTCGGCGACATCGCCCGCCCGGACCGCAAAGAGGAACGACCGCCCGAGATGCGTGACCTCGCCCGACACGATGAGAGGCGGTTTCGCCGGGGCCGCCGGCTTCGTCTCGTACGCGGCATAGGCGATCGCTTGGAGGACCGGAAGTGGTTGGAACCGCGGTTCCATCACAGAGGTGAGATTCGCCGCCGCGCCAAGAATCGCGAGGCTCCGTGGCGCGACCCCGGACGCACGATCATAATGCAAGGCGACGCCGCGGGCCGCGGCGCGGACGAGTTCGAGTGGCGGGGCCTTGGCGCGGAATGCCTTGACGGCCGCCTCGACGGCGTCGGGCCGGGAGGCGCCCACCGCGGTCTCGACCTCCGTCAGGAGCGACGGGAGGGCCGCGACCGCCATCGGTCGCGCCCATCACGAGGTGCTTAGAAAAACCTTCTCCACGGACCGCGAGAAGGACCGGGCGCATGATTTCGGATCCCGGCGCAACCGTCAAATCCGACTGACTCTTAGGGTGGAGGGCAGGATTCATGGCGACGCGCTTCGCATTCTGGCGGAAGATCGAGGAAGACGCGCTGGCGGAGAAGCACGCGCAGCCCGGCCTCCTGTCCGATTTCATCCTCGGGAGCCAGGACGGACTCGTCAACGTGTTGGGCGTCATCCTCGGTGTCGCCGTCGCGTCGAGGAACCTCTCGGACCCGATCACGATCATCCTCGCGGGCGGTCTCGCCGCGACCTTCGCGGAGTCCATCTCGATGGGGGCGGTGGCGTACACGTCGACGCTCGCGCGGCGGGACCACTACCTCGCCGAGGTCGAGCGAGAGAGCCGGGAGATGGTGGAGCTGCCGGACCTCGAGCGGCAGGAGGTCCGCGACATTCTCGAGCGCTGGGATTTCCACGGCCAGGAGCTCGACGAGATGGTGGAGAAGATCACCTCGAAGCCGAAAGCGTGGTTGGAACTCATGATGGCCCACGAGCTGAACCTCGCGCCGGTCGAGAAGACCCAGGCCCAGAAGAGTGCGATCCTGGTGGGCATCGCCGCCGTCCTGGGGTCTCTCGTCCCGCTGATCCCGTTCATCGTCATCGGGAAGGATATCCTCCTCGGGGTCGTGGTCTCCCTCATCGTGAGCACGATCACCCTGTTCCTCATCGGTTGGTGGAAGGCGAGGACGACGATTGGGAGGCCGACGCGAAGCGGGGTGCAGATGGCGATCATCGGGATCGCGTCCGCGGTCGCGGGCTTCGGAATCGCGTTCCTCGTCAGCGGCGGCCGAGGGGCGTAGACGAAGCCGGGCCCGAAAATCCCCATGTCGCCGGCCCCAGCGGGCGGGTCGCCGTAGCCCTTATCTCCGTCCGCGACATGGCGCGAGCCGCGCGGTGCTAGTCTAGTCTGGTTAGGACATAGCCTTGCCAAGGCTATAAGGCGGGTTCAAATCCCGCGCACCGCACTCTCCATCGAACGGGGACCGGTTCCGTCCGACCGATCCGCAATGCCCTCTTCTGGGCGTGTGAGCTCGAGGATTGGCTACCGTGCCTCGAAATCGAACTCCACACGGCGCGGACTAGGAGCCGCAATTGTGGCCCAGTGTTTCTTTCTGGACGCGGGAAATGAAAAAACAACCGATGCCTTTATCGCGGAGACGATGGCATCGGCCGCCGAAGGAATGGGATCTTTGTGATGTCAAAACCGCATACGGCATTCATCGTGGCTTTGGGCATCGCGGCCGCCCTCCTCGCGACTTCGGCGATCTCGACGCCGGCCGCGGCCGCGGACCGCTCGATCACGCTGTTCGGGAGCCGCGCCGGAGGTTGGGGCCTGACGAACACGAGCCTCTCGACCCCCGGACCGCCGCTGACTGTCTACGTGGGCGACAACGTGACGCTGAACCTGACCTCGCTGGACGGCTTTAGCCACCGGTGGTTCATCGACTACAACGGCAACAACGTCTCGGGCGGGTCGGAGCCCACATCGCCGAACTTCGGGACCGCGCTGTTGTGGAATTTCACCGTCTCGAACGTGACGGGGACGTACCACTATCGGAGCGACCGGACCGCGGGACCGGGCGACGACCTCACCACGATGTGGGGGAACATCACGATCTCTGCGAGCCCGCCGTCGAACCCCTTGCTGCCGGGCGGTGAGAACACCGTCCTGATCGTCGCGGGTGTCTTGATCATCGTCGCGGTCATCGCATTCGCCGCCTTCTTCTGGCGACGGATGGGCAAGCGGGAGACGCCGCCTCCACCGCCGCCCTCGTGAAACCGGGCGCGGATCGAACCGCGCCCATAGACTTCTTTACTCTCGGCCCCATCCCACGGAATCGTGGCGAGGCTCTCGGACATCGGGGAGCGCGGCGCGATCGACATCCTCGCGCGGATCTTCGACCGAGGACAACCGATCGGACGGCGCAACAGATCGGCTGGTATGCGACCGCCGTGAATCTGAGCGACATCGCGGCGGCGGGTGCGCGGCCCCTCGGCTTCGTCGCGGCCCTCTCGATGCCCGCCGATACCGACGTCGAGTTCCTCCGGGGCCTCGCGAACGGGATGGAGGAATGCGTGCGGGAGTTCGGGATCGCGGTCCTCGGCGGGGACACGAAGGAGGCGGACGTCCTCGCGATCGCGGGCACCGCCTTCGGCCGGGTGCGGAAGGAGCGGATCCTGCTCCGGACCGGGGCGAGGCCGGGCGACGCGATCGTCGTCACGGGGGACCTTGGCCGCGCCGGCCATGCCGCGAAGATGCTCGAGCAGTCGTCCGGGCTGCGGCCCGAGGCGCTGAGCCAGCTCCTGCGGCCGTATCCTCGGATCGCAGATGGCATGTTCTTCTCCGAGTCCGGTGCGGTCACGAGCTGCATGGACCTGTCCGATGGGCTCGGCGCCAGCCTGGGCCAATTGGCCGCGATGACGAAACTCTCGTACCAGATCGATGAGGCGGCGCTCCCCCGGTACGCGGGCCTCACGTCGCTCCCGCCCGCGGTCGCGAAGGAGCTCGTCCTCTATTACGGAGGCGACTACGAACTCCTCGCGACGGTTCGGCCCGATGCGATCCAGACGGTCCTCCACCGGTATTCGGAATCGTCCCTGCGAGAGCGTCGACGGCTCACGATGATCGGCAAGGTCGCGGCATCCGGCGGCAACATCCTCGTGACGAAAACCGGGAAGGAGCCTTTCCTGGGGAAAGGCTGGGAGCACTTCCGTTCTTCCGGGATTCGGTAGCCTGTCACAAAGTGTTTTAACCCGATGGGACCAGTGTACCAGCACACGATGATTTCGACACCGGAAATCCTCGATGTCCGGGAACCGCCGGGCAAGGCGACGGGGAAGGTCGCCGAGCTCTGGAAGCCGGTCGAGGGCACGAACAAGATCATGTGCACGGCGTGTGCCCGCTATTGCAAGATTGGCGAGGGCCAGGTCGGCCTGTGCGGGATTCGCGGCGTTCACGAGGGCAAGCTCTGGTTGTACGTGTACGGCCGGGTCATCACGGGCCACGTGGACCCGATCGAAAAGAAACCCGTGTCGCACTACCGGCCCGGATCGAAGATCTTTAGCATTGCGACGACTGGCTGTAATTGGCTTTGCCACCCTGCAGGAACTCCGATCCTACTTCAGGATGGATCCACGAAACCGGTCGAGGAAGTCCGAGCGGGTGAAACCCTTTGGTCCCTCGCTGACCTCGGTGGTCAAACAGCCCCTGCGATTGTCACCGCGACTGGGAGCCGCAAGGCAGAAAGCTTCCGGGTCGGGGTAATGGGACTTCGCGAACCGCTGCTCGCGACCGCCGAACACCCAATCTTGACGCAACGTGGTTGGGTCACTCCTTCGAGCTTGAGAAGGCATGACCTCGTGCTCTTCGCTCGGGGCGAGAACTCCGATCCGCCGATAGCGAAACCTCTCCATATCCCGGCCCATGGTTCAACTTTTCATCCTCAAGAAATGGCCCGGTTTTCGGCGCTCTTGCCCGCTGCGAGGGGGCCAACACCCCGATTCGCTTGGTCACCCATCACAGGAATTTCCCAAGAGTCTCCGCGCGAATCGGTTTACAGTTTCGAGTGCGTCCCGTTTCACAATTACGTCGCAAGCGATGTTGTAGTCCATAACTGTCGCTATTGCTTCCTCCCTGGGACGCAAATTTTGACCCGGGACGGCCACGTACCAATCGAACAGATTTTCTCGGAGTCTGAACCGACCGGCAACGAGGAAATCCGGAGAGTCCATGATCGGAGTGTTCTAACGCATCGTGGACGGTGGCGTAGGGCTACGAACGCCTTTCAGCACCTTTACTCTGGAAAGATCCTTCGGGTTAGGCCATTCTACCTGCCCGGCTTTGAATGCACACCCGATCACCAGGTCTTTGCCTCGCTCGGCGGGAAACCGGTTCGCAAGATGCCAGCGAGTCAACTCAAGATCGGTGACTTCCTCGCAGTCCCAAGACAGCGAGTGGGGAGCAATCCGGTCATCGAAGTAGACAGACTGTTCGTAGAGCTCGCTGCGCCGAGTTACAAACGCGCAGTTCATCTCGACCTGTCGAACGGACGGATCCGGTGGTCCTCGGAACGCGGTCGCGGAATTCCCAAACGCCTCCCTGTGACTAAAGGCCTCGCTCGGCTTCTCGGATACTATTGCGCTGAGGGATCCGTGAGCTGGCATCGAAAAAGGGCGAACAGTGGCGCCGTGTGGTTCAGCTTCGGCGCCCACGAGGAGGCACGCATCAAGGAGGTCGAACGCCTCTTGACCGATATCTTCACGGCTCGAACACGTCGGTCCCGCCAATTGAACCGAGTCGCGGTAATCGCATCCGGAGCCTCCCTGGCGACACTCTTCCGGAGTCTCTGCGGCGATTCGAGCGCGACAAAGCATGTCCCGACTGCTATCCTGACGTCGCGAAATCAGGAAGTCCTGAGAGGGTTCGTTACGGGATACTTCAACGGCGACGGATACCTGACCAAGCGCCGGGGCGCTGGCTATGTCCTGGGAAGTACGTCGGTTTCCCAAAACCTAACATTCGGAGTTGCACAGGTGTTGCTGAACCTGGGCGAAGTCCCGCGAGTGTACCGCTCTCGGAACAAACCAACCTACGAAATTGAGGGCCGGACTGTCTCGCGTTCCGACGACTATATGATCCACTTGCTTGTTAATGAAGCCTCCCTCGACCCCGAGGAGATCGCTTGGACATCATCCTCCGTCCGGGTGCTCCAAAATTCCAATTATCTGCTGCTTCCCATACGTTCAATCGACGAAACTGACTACGTCGGCCCTGTATACAATATCGAAGTCGAACAGGATCATAGCTACTCCGCGAATTTCATAGCTGTCTCGAACTGCCAGAATGCAGACATCTCTCAACGCCGCAAGGTCGAGGGCATTGAGGTCGAGCCGCAAGACGTCGTCCGCATGACTCTCGAACAAGGATGCCAGGGCCTCGCGTATACCTACAACCAACCGACGATCTTCATCGAATTCGCGCGGGACATCGGCATGATGGCTCGGAAGGCGGGCCTTCTGAACATCTTCGTGTCGAACGGCTACGATACGCCAGAGACCGTGGCGGAGATGCCGAAGTTCCTCGACTGCGTCACGGTCGACTTCAAGGGATCCGGCGAGACGAACTTCGTCCGGAAGTACATCAACATCCCGAACGCGGATCCGATCTTCCAGACGCTCCTCGACACCCGAGACACGAAGAAGATCCACATCGAGATCACGGACCTGATCGTCCCGCAAGTCGGCGACGACCTCAACGCCGCCCGGAAACTGTCGAAGTGGGTGTACGACAACCTCGGCCCCGACACCCCGATCCACTTCCTGCGGTTCCACCCGGACTACAAGATGATGGAGTTCCCCTGGACTCCCGTCGAGACGCTCGAGAAGCACTGCGCCGTCGCGAAGGAGGAAGGCCTGAAGTACGTCTACATCGGGAACGTCTCGGGCCATCCGCTCGAGCACACGTATTGCCCGGGATGCGGCGCGGTCGCGATCAAACGGTACGGATTCGACATCACCGGCTGGTACCTCGACAAGGACAACAAGTGCAAGAAGTGCGGATATCAGCTCGCGATCGTCGGTCGACTCGAGCGGACCGCGAAGGAGAACCGATACTACAGCGTCCTCTACCACCGGTAGCGGTTTTCAAGCGAGAGCTCGCGCTGACAACAACTAAATAACGTCGGGCGCATCGCCGGCCGATTCGGAGGGAGTCGCGTGCCTGTGGCCGTCGAGGCGCTCCGGAAACTGCTCACCGATTTCAACTCCCGGACGGGCGCGAAGATGTCCGCAATCGTCTCGCGCTCCGGCGTGCCGGTGGCCTGGGTCCTCCCGGACGACGCCCAGGTCGACAACTTCGCGACGATGGCCGCGACCCTGCTCGGCGCCCTCGAGGTCATGTACGGGACGATGAAGATGGAGTCCCCGAACCGGATCACGGTCGCCTCGGACAGCGGGATCCTGAGCGTGCACGGCGTCTCGGGGAAGATGTTCTTCGTCGCGATGGCGGAGAAGCAGACCGCCGCCTTCGGCAAGGCGGTGGCGGAAGCGCTCGGGAAAGCGAAAAGTCTGCTGGGCGAAAGTTAAGCGGTCTTTCCCCGAGGCCAATGTGGAATGAGCTCGACGATCCACTTGCGGATCCGTTGGTAGAGGACGACGCGTCGGCTCACCAGCTCCACGAGGAGCGCGATCCCGATCCCGACGAACGCGCCCGCGAGGACGTCGGAGGGCCAGTGGAGTCCGAGGTAGACGCGGCTCAGACCGACGAGGGTCGCGAACGCCATCGCGGCGCCCCCGGCCCGCCAGCGGAATCGCAAAC
>Ga0209235_1001041_pt1 | contig 14835 bp, 15 predicted proteins | sample GraSoi013_1_20cm_4_FD_185817 | JGI IMG/M metagenome (GOLD analysis project Ga0209235, IMG submission 185817) | Grasslands soil microbial communities from the Angelo Coastal Reserve, California, USA - Sample 09_25_2013_1_20cm (SPAdes) (version 2) | ecosystem: Environmental > Terrestrial > Soil >... | reverse complement strand
GATGTACAGATTCATCAGGTTCACCGAACGGTTCAGCAGGAGCAAAGCCAAGCCAATCGGCTTAGCGATCCAGATTAGCTCTTGACCCCATTAGGGCACCGCCGCTATCATTGTAATTCGCCTATTATCAGCCCTGATCTCGAATCTGAACAGCGACCCCCTAGAACTCCCGTTAGCCCACCTTCAATAGCCCGATGAATCGCCAACCGATCTAAGCCCGGATCAGGCTTCGATCGGCCGGACTCGCCCATTATCCATACCAGACAGCGAGAGACCTCAGGAGGAGGGGGGGTCTTAGCGATCGCGTCTCGCGACGCAAGAGTGGTTGAGGGAAAGTCTCGGATTCTAAATTCGCCTATTGTCAGCCCTAATCTCGAATCCGGAAGGTCACACTAACGATCTGCCAAGATTCACTGGGCTAATCACGTTTTTCGCCGAGCCATCGGAGCCAGGATTCACCCCTGATCGCCTGGACTCGCCTGGAATCCCTGCCGGACAGCAAGTGTTCTAGAAAATAGGGGGTCTTAGCGACCGACCCTCGCGTCGCATGAGTGAACAGTTTGGACTGGCCACTAAAAGTAAAACAGATTTAGTGGGACGAGTGACCCGCTTCTAATTTTGTGGTGAAGGCCGTTCTCTTATCTGCCCAGAGCTGCGAGCTGAATATTCTAGGGTTCAGTGATCTTTATTGCTTGAACTGGGCACTGAATCTCGCACGCTCGGCAGAAGATACAGTCCTGTTCCCGAGCCGGGTCAGCCTTCCAGTTCGCCAAAGGCGCCTTCCCACTGTCGTTGGTAACTCCTTTGTCCATCTTCTCCTGTTCTCCAGGTAGTTCCATCCGGTCGAAGACGTTGACGGGGCAGACGGTTATGCAGATGCCATCGGCAATGCAAATGTCAAAATCCACGCCCACATTGCTCCCGTGGACTCCGTACTCCTTGCTGACTCCATTCTTGTAGAGGACCTTGTGCTGAATGTGCGTCTCTTTTGTAGGCCACTGGTTTGGAAAACTAGCGTCTTCGATGAGCTTTCGAACGTTTCCTTCTGCCAAGGTGAATCCTTCCTCATGAGCCCTGTTAACGGCATATAAAACCGTTGAATGCAAATTGTACGTTGGCCGTCCTTCTCTCCCGTTCATTCGGGAACAGGCTTTTGATCCTGCTGAACGGATTAAGTGTGCCCGCGAACTATCGTCGCCCTATTCCATTCTTATCGGCTAGGATTAATCAACGATCTCAACCTCTCCAAGAGTCCCGGAGAACGAGCTAGGTTGTTACAACACACGTATCCACTTGCCTCCAGCCATAACCTGTTCTAGGCCAATAGAACAATGCGCACTCAGATCTCCACGCTGTTCCATGAAACCGTGAACGAATGTTTCCGAAACGCGCTCGACGGCATGGGACCGACAGTTCGCGATGTCATCTACGATCTACTTGCAAAGAAGGGAATTGACCAGCCGGAAATATCCTCCCGGTTTGACGATGTCGTCGTAGTCCTGACGGACTCTCTCGGAGCAAGCGCCCGCGTTCTGATCTACAGGACGATGACTTTGCTCTGTCAAGAATACCAAATGAGAGCGGATTTTAACTATCAAGACTCTCTCAGAGATAGAATGGTCCTACTCCGAGATCGAGTAGTCGTGGACCATCTCTACCCGAAGCGAGTGCAAAGAAATGATCCAATCTTCGCAACCCCTAGCGACACTCTGATAAGTCAGAAGTCCAGCGTGACAACTACAGGCGGAAAATAGAACCCTATCGGATTCCTCCAGATCGCCTACATCGATCTTGAGCTTCGCCGCAGAAACTCGTAAGCCAACTTCAATTCCAGCCACGAGAGATCAGGTTCGAAAGTGGTTTAAGACCGGTATCCTAATGGCGGCTTCACGCCGGGATGGCTGAGTGGTTAAAGCGACGGCCTCGAGATCTCAAGAGGTAAGGGCCAGGACACGACAGCCGTTGGGCGTCACGCCCTCGTGGGTTCGAATCCCACTCCCGGCGCCTGAAGCTACGGTAGAAACAAGAGACTTTCTGACGATCTAGCTGCCCGGACTGATCTATTCTTTCTTGAACTTGTTCCAGAAGTGTTGTTTGTGTTTGGCGATTCTGGCCGCTTTCTCGACTCCAGCATCAATGTCCTTGCTGTCCGACCTTTCGGTTTGATCTTCTGTCGAACCTTCTGACGTTCCTATCGCCGACTTCGCGCTTGTTGAACCTCCGCCAGTACCCGGTTTCACTTCTCCCTTGAGCGGTGCTCCACCGTCGACATCTTTCAGGTCCACTCTTGGCTTTTCCGCTTCTTGTCCATCACCTGTTTCGACAAGGGTGATCTGGAACTCGCACTCCGTTGCGCCTTGCGACATACAGCGGACCTCTTTTGCTTGAACTGTCTTGTCGAGTACTTCGGCGAATATTCCAGCTAGGAAACCGCTGGTGAATATGCAGTTCGGTTCTTCCGAGGACCCGTTCTCCGTGGCTTCAAAACAGTTGGCTACAACTATGTTTGCGTAGCTCTTGTCGAAATCGAGTCCATTGATCTGGATCTTGCCCAGTCCAAGGTTCGTGTCTTCCAGCGCTGAATGAACCAGGTTTTCCAAACTCTGCCTGCTCTGCTCGCCTGTGGAGCCAATGCTTTCTCTGAAAATACTGCCCTCGTGCACGCCAATCCCACTAGCCAGGTAAGAAAGGAATGGCGCTGACTGGTCTCCGACCAGTCTTTCCAGGGCCTCACGCATGATCCGGATAACATCTCTCCTTAGAATGATCATTTTCTGGCCGAAAAAGGACACTTCTCCTTTGTTGTCGTTGAAGCGGAGCTGATTCACTGATCCTACGAGTCTTCGGAGGTCGTAGCCCGTTGAGCGTTTGGGGTTAGTTTGCAATCTTTGTCGCTCCTGATAATTCTCTCTCTAAGGTATCTACGGCTTCGGTTACCTTCTTGGCGAAAGAAGAGTCGGGATTATCCACGACGAATACGGATCTGCTTAGGTTGTTGATAACGTCCAGCTGAAACTCAAAGGCTTGCAAGAATCGCGACCTGAACAACTGGGATAGTTCCTGGCCGACCTTTATGGCGTCCTTGATCCGGACACCGGGCGGGATCATGTTCAAGGTTAGGAATGTGGGCTTCTCGAATGTCTCCGCTAGCAACACCATTACGGCAGTCCCGAACAAGTCTTGCTGATCAACCCTCGACACTAGAACTAGAGCATCGCAACAACCCATTGCAAGAACAGTATCGTTCTCGACCCCGGGATGAGTATCAACGATGATGTAGTCGAGCTTGTTCTGCTCACCAACCTTCTGAATTGTATCCTGAAATACCTCGACTTCCAGACCAGACTTCAGCAGGCGAAGCATGTCCTCTACCTTGTTGCTTGCGGGACAGAAGAACAGTCCTCCTTTCTTGAGGTTGAATCTCTGCGTCAGATCTATCACGACATCTGCTGGGGTTGCATCTCCAAGAAAGATATCCGTGAGCGTTGCCTTGATTTCGCTTTTTTTCACGCCGAAGAGCACGTGTAAACCGGGTCCGGACAAGTCCAGATCCATGACCCCTACTCTCCGGTTCTTGGCGAGTATTGCTGCTAGGTTGGCGGTTAGAGTTGTTTTTCCGGTTCCTCCTTTGAACGAGTGAACAGCGATCACTTTGGTCATTCTTTATCCTTCTTCAACTGGTCTTTCACTGACTGGAAGAACTCCTGGTTCTCGATCCGTCCCGCCTCCGCTTTGACAGCCTCAAGATCAATCTTCAACCTCGCATGTGTCACCTTGTGTCTCCGGAATGCTATGAAAGTGCCTATCAAGAGCGCAGCAATTAACGCTGCAAGTATTCCGAAATAGTACAATGGAAAGGAGACGTTACTACTTGACTGGATCTGTTGAACAGTAATCGGATTAGAGGTCGCAGATACGGTGGAACCACTGTTATCGTGAACCGTCACTGCGATGGTGTAGGTCGCAGAGGGCGTCCCGGTCGCCAATGAATAGGTGTGACTGTCCGTTGTTGGTGGGCCGGATATGGTATCAGAGATTCCATCACCCCAGTTCACCGTCGTGGTTGCAATCGTCCCGTCAGGGTCCGATGCTGAGATGGTAATGACAATCGCTTGTCCTGATGTGGCAGTCGTCGAGGACTGTGTCAGCGTTAGTATCGGAGGTCTATCGGTGATGGTCACCGTCTGGGTCGAAACTTGAGTCGAGCCACTGTTGTCTGTGACGTTGAGCTTCACAGAGTACGTGCCAGCAATGGAGTAGCTATGTGTCGGAGTCGCCCCCGATCCGGTTGACCCATCCCCGAAATCCCACGCGTAGCCAACTATCGTTCCGTCAGGGTCGTAGCTTGAAGTTCCGTCAAAGCTAACAGGTGAAGAGGTGAGAATGGGACCGCTTGTAAAGGTGAAAATAGATGCTGGTATCCGGTCTTGCAATTGGATGGTCTTCGTGGCTTTTCCGGAATTTGCTGGAGATGCCTGGTCGGCCCCGGCCACGGTTAGCGACCATAGTCCTCCAGGTTCGGTACCTGGAGTATATGTCCCAACCCAGAGGTTGAGGGTTGAGTCGTAGACGAGCTGTGTGATCGTATCATTGTGTCCGCCCCCTGAGAATAGGAGGAAGGCGGCTGCTTGGCCTGTTTGATCGGTTAGGTTGGTTAGGTCGGGGTATTGGATTGTGGCATTGAACTTGATCTGTTCGCTTATCGCAAAGTAAGACTTGGAAGTAATCGTGACCGTCAAAGTGGCAGGTTGAAGCTGGGGCGATGTGGTTACGGCTGTACCGGGGCCTGCGTTTCCGAATCCGTCATCAAACCCGTTTACTGCCAGAGTCGCAGTCCAGGTGCCTGTCTGGTTGCCGGGAAAAGTCTTGTAAGTTGCGTTAAAGGTCTGAGCGACGTTGTCATAGACAGTTGTGAGTGAGACGCTGTTTCCGCCAGCGCCTGTTAGAAGTATTAACGCTGTCCCACTATTAGCGTACTGTCCGTCAGGGTAGCGTGCTGTGAGCGAGAATTTCATCGTCTCTGTTCTCTCATACGAGGATTTGCTCGCACTCAAGGCCGAAACCGACATTGACGCAGCTTTTACAGCGAAACCTTGAGCATCCGCCGGGTTCTTTGCAGTACTCTTCCCCGTAATCGTGATCACGTAGTTGTCGAGAACAGCATTTCTAGGAATCTTCCAGGAACCCGTGACCATTCCTGTGGAAGAAGCTGTAGCTGTAGCATTGAGCACCACAGTTGAGGTTGTCTGGGTTCTAATGATTATCGTTGTAGTCTCGGAGGCATTGTATCCGCTCGCTCTTATTCCGATTGTCTCTGTTCTTTGGTATTCTGTCTTGTCGGTGAGAATGAAATAGAAGCCGCTTGGTGTCACGGCGACGGGATTGCTAGCGAGCGCTGGTTTCATTTGGTTAACCCAGCCAACGTACTGTCCTACGAGAGAGCTTGTTCCGCGACCGACAAACGCGGCACTCGGATATGCTAGAATAATCCCGAACTGAGTCTCACCGAGAGACGTTGTGTAGTTTTCAGCGATGGAACCCCATATTTTCGTTGAGGGATCTCGAACATAGAAGTTGAACTGGTATTGTGTTCCAGGAAGAGCTCCCGAAACACTCAGAATCAAAGTAATCGTGTACCCTTCTTGCGATATGAACGGCAACGGTGTGAGCGCGTACTGTGTTCCAGTGGTAGGAGCGTGAACCAATGGCAGGCCCCCCAATGCCAGTGTGCTAAAGGCGGAGAAAACGAATAGGACAGCGTACCTAGTCGCTTTGGCTTGTGGCACCTGACTGCTCCCCGCGAAACAGAACCTGTCGAACGAGAACCAACACGGGACTAAAGTGTCACGTAACTTCGAATGAGAGCCGAAGGTACCGAGCCTCCTCGGCAAAGCCAAAGTGATTTAGTTGCTTCAGCGAACTGAACTGTTCGACGAAGAACCCACTGGGCCTAGGAAGAAACCAATAAAGGGATGCACTCAGTTATGAGGCTCGATCATGTCAAAAATGACGAAACTGGATGATGATGCAAGGAAAATCCTGGAAGGCAAGAACTTCATCTTCCTCGCAACCGTGAACCCCGATGGCTCCCCTCAAGTCACACCGACGTGGGTCGATACTGACGGTCATTACGTGCTCATCAACACGGCAGTGGGTCGCGTCAAGCACAGAAATGTGAAGAAGAATCCACAGGTTGCTCTGGCGATAACAGAACAGGGCAATCCGTACAAGCTCGTGATGATTAAGGGTCGTGTCATCGAAGAGGTAACCGGACATGTGGCAGAAGATCATATCGACAAGATGGCGAAGAAGTATACCGGTGCGGAGAAATATCAGAATAGGCGACCCGGTGAGAAGAGAGTCCTCTTGAAGATCGAGCCGCACCACGTTTCCCGTATGCGGTAAACAATCCTAGAGGAGTAGATAACAACTCGACTCCACGCTTCGGATGGCCAGCTCCTTGGCCGGCAAATTAGCCGTGCGATTCGGAGTTCACGCCCAGAAACGGGACTGATTGATAGCGACTTCTGTGGCAGCTCCGAATGCGCGAGGGCAGTTTTGCACTCGCAGTGCTAGGTGACTTCTATGACGCGTCCGGTTTGGGCTTGATACTGATATCGTATGATTCTTTTCACGCAATCTCCATTCCAGCATTGGTATACCCGATCTCCGTTGGAGAACAGTTCTCGCATGACCATGGGCTTGCCGCATCCAACGCAGTGAAATGCCCCCGAACGTCGCTCGTCGAGAAGGAGACGGAGATCAATACCCCTAGTATCGGCTTCTTTCTTCATGTACTGTCGATAGGCGAGGGTGAGCGCCTGCCAGTAGGCTGCGTTCTGAGGTGTCGTTTCGTACTCGAAATTGCGGCCGGCGACCACGGGCGGGCTGTAGCCTTCTGCGACATAAACCGGGTTCTTGGAATAGGGCACCTTGATCCTTGGGCCCCCGCTAGGAGCTGCATGGCTGGTCGGGACACTGTGGGAATTATCATGATGAACGGGAGGATGATGAGCAGTGGGCACTGTTAGCCCTTCCAGCCCTAAGGCTCCGCCGAGGGCTACTTCTTTTTGCTTGTACGAGGCCTCTCCGACGTCAGTACAGGCACCGGGAGCGGAACCTCTACAATCCCGTCAGGAGTAACTTGGAAGGTAACCCAGTAGGTTTCGTGGGGCGCGCCTTTCATCTTCCTTATCCGGAACTGTTTGACAAGCAGCCCTCGATCCGCGAACCCTGGGTTGAACCTTACATCAACGATTCCATCTACCACGTAGAACAGTAGATCATCCAAATCCGCGTAAGCCCGTAACGGTGTGTGGTGGGAGCAAAAAAAGGGAACAAGACGCTCCTTCGGACCCTTAGCCCTCCACGACTTCACGCCGTCAAGCATGTGGAAGACAAGCGGCCTCTCTTCTTGGACTAGAGTAAACATTTCCGTCAAAGAATCGACGAAAACGGCTCCTCTTCCCATCATCTTCATCTCCTCCATCATCGTATAAAGTGCGCTCGTCACCGAGTGAAGATCCTTCGGATCCTTCACAAAGTGAGAATATTTCGGAGTCTCAGCCGGTTCCATCCTGAAGGAGAAACAGTCCAGAAACCTAAGTTGCCCAGAATCCAAGTATCGGTCGATGTTCCAGCCGAACGATTCCATATCTTGCTGTAATGCTATTGGGGGTCCTTCGAAGTTCATGTAGATGCAGGGCTCCTTTTCTATCTTGAGCATGCTGTAGAGGAGCTGTTCCATCAAGACAGACTTTCCCGTTCCAAGGTCTCCTGCCAGAATTGTCAGGCTGTTTCGGGGTATACCCTTTGGAAGGACTTTGTCCAGGGCATCGATCCCAGTCTCAAACGATTTTGGCAGCAAGAGTACTCCTTTCGAATCTCCCCGCTGGGTGTTGTCGAGATAAAGGATATTGTAACTGTCTTGACGGTCATTCTCCAAGCTAGATTCGCGCGGTTACCGCCGTACGGTGTGGAACTTGCTCTCAGGATTCAGACCTGTATTCTACAGAGACGAAAAGATTGGAACAAAAAATCGGGGGAGATCCGCAGGACTCCAGTTTCAGCGTATCTGAGCCGCTATAGTTCTGATAAAGGATTTGTCAAGAGCGCCAGCCTCGTATAGGTTCACCATCGTGTTGGTGCTGGCCTCGCCGCTCAATCTTCCCTGGTCGCCCCTCACATGTCTCCATTTCAATTGTGTGTGTCCGCTTTTGGAGTTGTAGATGATCCCGAGAACATAGCTGACTCGGACGAAGCTGATATCGTTCACCCGGCCCAGAGTCACCTTGTCTTCAGCCTCAACGTACATTGTCCCTAGCTCGCGGGCCCGTTCCGGGAATACCGAAAAATCCGCGCCGTAGTCATTTGGAATAAAGGAACGACACGTGCTGGTTATCATGAACCTTCGAAAGCTTTCGAGCAAGCACGTTGTTTCCAGTTTAGCCATCCTTTATCCCCTGAACTCTGCGGCTCAAGATAGAAAGCTCTAGTTGAGGCTATTAACTTCACTCCTCAACATACACTTCAACTGGCTCAGGATCAAGAATCAAATCAGGCGGGCGGGAACGTACCAGACTTCTTTTGAACCCCCTAACTTATCTTTCCCGGATACATAGATTTCATTCGAGTCAAGGCGTCGTAGATGGCTATCCTCGTCCGGGTCCCAGTGCCGATTCTAGAGGACCTCGTCGAGGCTGCAATATCGAAACAAGGAAACATCTACCGGGCAGAACTTGCGAAGCTAATCGGTGCTTCCAAAGAATCGCTCGACGGAAAAACCTCCCTGTATTTGATTAGTCTCATGAAGCTCTGTGGTTTCGCGGAAGCAGACATGGCTAATGTATTGAGAAAGTCGAAAATCGTCAACCAGCGAGGAGCAGTAACCCACGACATTTCCGCCGGGGACGAGCTGAAAGGAGTTATCGATAATGCCCTAGAGGGATTCCAGCTGCTGATCTCCGAGAGCTTTAGGCCGATAGGGCAGGAAAAAGGGGGGTTGTTCAACCCCGCGGCATATAGGAAGAAGAATCCCGAAAAGTGACGGTCCACGATCCCCCAGAAAACAGGGGTAAAGCAAACACCCAGTTAACACTTGAACCCGTCCTACCTTAGAGTCTAGCCAAGAGTCTCATCACGAGGAATCAAAGGCTGTTAACGGAAACTGGGCTACAGACGTGAAGATGCGGATAAATAGGTAAAACACGCTAGAGATTGGTAGTTGAAGGATCATTGTCCGCTCAGAGAACGGCCCAAGAAGAAGACCCTGTAGCGACGCTCGCAGAAGGGCTTAGCATCTGGGTTGGAAAACTGAGCGACCTTGTCAAGAGAGTCGTTGACACAGGGCCGATTCGAAATGTGATCAACTGGGCCCGGATGTATTCTCTCTGGCCGGTCAATATCACAACAGCCTGCTGTAGTGCCGAGTTCGGCGCAGCCAGCGGCGCACGACATGACCTTGAAAGATTCGGAGTTCTCCCGATAGGTTCCCTCCGACAGTCAGACCTCATCGTGATCGAAGGGACCATCACTAAAAAGATGGCGAAGCGGCTCCGGATGATCTACGACCAGATGGCGTTGCCCAGATATGTTATCGCGATGGGAGATTGCGCCATGTCAGGTGGTCTATTCCATGATTCCTATAGCATAGTGAACGGCGCACACGAGTTTGTTCCAGTCGACGTCTACGTTCCTGGTTGCCCGCCAAGACCAGAGGCTTTGGAGCAGGCAATCATCATGCTTCAAGAGAAGATTCGAAGGTCAAAGGTGTACGAGCAGGGATGAGCCTCTCTCATGAAAGAGAGGATGATCTCGTCCAGAAACTAAGAGAGAACTTTCCTGCGGACATCAAGGAAACAAATATCATCCGCCGCGGGAGGCTTGAAGTTAGGGTCGCGCCCGAAAAGATCAAAGAAGTCGCGGTATTCTTGCGAGACAAGCTGAGCTTCGATCATCCAAATGGCGTTTCGGCTGTCGACTACAACCGAGAGAACAGGTTCGAAATAGTCTACCACATTTCCTCGATGCGTATCAAGGAGATGCGGGATCTCGTTCTCGACCTGAAAGAGTCTGTTCCCAGAAACGCCCCCAAAGTAGGATCTCTAGTTTCGGTCTGGTCTGGTGTTGAGAATTACGAGCGAGAAAGCTTTGAGATGTTCGGAATACAATTCGATGGACACCCGAGATTGGAGAAGCTGTTTCTTACTGATAACTGGGACGGGCCTCCTCCCCTCCGGAAGGACATAAGATTCCCTACGGACTGAACCTGCAATGTCAGCGCCTCCGAAACCTGTTCCCCTAACAACTGTTGAGTCAACTGAGACCTCTGACTCTGGAGCACAGACGCTCACCTTGAGCGTTGGTCCCCAGCATTCCGGCTCGGGACACATGCGGTTGATCGTGGAGGTGGACGGAGATATCATCGTTAATGTTGCCCCGGACCCTGGCTATGTCCATAGGGGCATCGAGAAGATTATCGAGCTTAGAAATATCATCAAGAGCATACCCGTCATCGAGAGACCTTCTATCATCGACTCTTCCAACCTCAACCATGCTTGGGTGAGATCCATCGAGGAGATTCAGGGTGTCGAGGTTCCGCGAAGAGGACAGTACCTCAGAACCCTCCTTAACGAGATGAACCGGATTATGAGCCATCTCTACTGGCTCTCAATCTATGGCGTATTCCTCGGCCATACTACGATGTTCATGTGGCCCCTCGGAGATAGAGAGCTGTTCATCGACATGGCAGAGAAGCTAACCGGGGCCAGAATCACCTATTCGTATCTTGTACCAGGCGGGGTCCGGCGCGATTTGCCTCCGGGATTCGCTGAGGAGGCTGTCAAGAGGACCGAGTATTTTGAGAAACGTCTCAAGGAGTACGATCGGATATTCTTCAACAACCCCCTGTTCACGTCCCGTGCGAAAGGAATCGGGGTGTTATCGAAAGAGAAGGCGATCGAGCTGGGATGCACCGGGCCGACGCTTCGAGGCTCGGGTGTTGACGCCGACCTTCGCAAAGACGAGCCATACGCAGCCTATCCGGAGCTAGATTTCGAGGTCTCAACGCGGCCCGATGGCGACTCCTTCAGCCGGGCGATGGTGCATATGGATGAGATGCGAGAAAGTTGCAAGATAATCCGCCAGATCGTCAAGAAGATTCCTGCCGGACCAATCAGAAGAAAGGCCCCGATAGTCCTGCCGCGTGGCGTTGCGTATGGGAGGGTGGAATCGGCCAGGGGCGAATGCAGCTTCTATCTCATTGGAGAGGGAGGGGACAAGCCATACCGGGCAAGATACATTACGGGATCATACCGAAACATGGCAGCTATACCTGCAGTTCTTCTTGGAAACCGTTTGGCGGACATGCCCACGGCATGGTGGAGCATCGACTACTGGCCAGTAGAGGCGGACAGGTAGAAAGCGACGGCCCCTATCATTGGCAAGGCGAAGGCGGCGGTCGATATCTCGATCGCGTACCTGACCGGCATCCGACATCTCTTCCACAGACCATATACGCTCAGGTTTCCGCAGCAACGATATGCGGTCGAGAAAGGATACAGAGGACGGCACCTACTCCATCTAGATCGATGTACCGGTTGTGGGATATGCGCTTGGATTTGCCCCGAGAAATGCATCACGATCGTACCACGGGGTCAGCGATGGTACCCGCAGTACTTCTATGGCCGGTGTTGCTTCTGTCATTTCTGTGTAACTCCCGATACACTTGTTACGACGAACCCGTCTGTCTCACCCATAGGCCAAATACAGCCCGGAGACCGGGTCTTAACGCACACTGGGCACTACCGGCGAGTGCGCAAGGTCCTTACCCGAAACTACTCAGGAAGACTCTACAGCATCAAGCCGTTGGGAGCACCTTTCCCGCTTAAGGTCACGCAAGATCATCCCCTCCTGGTCTCTTCCAGAGACATCGTCAATAAGCTAAGACTCGAAAAGAAACCATGTCCCCCCGTCTGGAAGACACCCCTTGAACTCAAACGGGGCGACTACCTTACAATCCCTATCGCAAAGGAGGTCCGGGACACCGGCGTTTATGAACAGGAGATCGAGGTTGGTCAGCCCAGCACAGGAAAACGTCTCAGAAGCAAGCTGAGCCTGATAACGGAGCCTGATTTGTTCAGGCTAATCGGTTACTACCTGGCAGAAGGCTACGTTGTAAGGAGAACTGTTGGCTTCGCCTTTGGCGAACACGAGAAAGAATACATTGCGGACTCGGCCCGACTCCTGGGAAAACATTTTGGCCGCGTAACAAGGAGGTCAACTATACACAATTCGACCCATGTCCTTTTACACTCTGTAGTTGCCCTTCAATTCTTCGAGACCTTTGGCCGGGGCTCTGAAAACAAGAAACTCCCAGACTGGGTCATGTTTGCGCCGACCGAGAAGCAGCGAGAACTCATCCGAGGAACATGGAGAGGCGACGGATATCTTCACATGCCAACCAGGGGCAATCGTTCAACGTTCTTCGAGTACACAACGATTTCCAAGACTCTCGCCTTTCAACTGCAACAACTCCTCTTCCGGGCACGAATCGTTGGCCAGGTTGCACTTGCCAACCACGCTAATCGGAAACCAAACTATGTGGTGACAGTTCGAGGCCGTTTTGTCTCAGCAATGGCAGATCTGATGCAGGTCAAGTTTGAGGACAAAAGGGTCAAGACCTTCTCTCGCTTTGAAATGGACAGAGATTATGTCTACGCGCCGGTCGAGAAAATATCGTCAGTTGAAGTTCTTGATCAGCCCGTTGTGAATCTTTCGGTTGAGGGAGATGAGTCCTACGTGGCGGGAAACGTGATAGCCCACAATTGCACGGATTATTGTCCAGAGTTTGCACTGGAGGAGACGGTGGAGTATGATATTGCAGAGTATACTCGTGATCGGCTTGTATGGAGTCCGGAAAGACTTTCCAAGCCTCCGGTAAAGAAAGACGACAAGTACGTTTTCAGCGTTGATACTATCGGGGGCGCGTCGCAGGTGCCCCAGAAGGAGGAATAGGCAGTGTCAGGACAAACTGCGCAGAAACCTGCAACACAGGTAGCCGTTCCCCAGACTACGCCGCTAAAATCGACTGTTGAGGGTGAAGGCTGGAAAGCGCGGCCGATAAAGCTCAAGATCTTCGGAAATCTCATCCAGGAGGTTGTGAACAAGAACCTCTGCATGTACTGCGGAGCCTGCATTGCATCCTGCCCGATCGACATTCTCTTTCACAGCGAGAAGGAGGAACCGGTCATGCGAGGCACTTGTGCTGCCTGCCAGGTCTGCTATTACAGCTGCCCGAGGATCGAGTTGCCTCTTGCGGAGATAGAGCAGCAGGTATTCGGAAGAGCGAGAACTGCCGAGGAGGCGATTCTCGGGATCCATGTTGGAGCGTACTCTGTCAAGGCGAAAGATCCTGACGTGGTCAAACAGGCGCAGGATGGTGGTGCAGTGACTTCTCTCCTGTTGTACGCGTTGGACCGAAAGATCATTGACTACGCTGTGAACTCCGGCCTTACCTCAGGAAAGCCTTGGCGGCCCGAGCCTCAGATCGCGCGTACAAAGGAGGACTTGTTGAATCATGCCGGGTCCCGCTATACTCCTGGAGGACAGGTGGGAGGATTAGCAGAGGTTGCAATCCCCAACCGATCAGTCGTCAATTTCCAGGAAGAACGGATTGCTCTTGTTGGCTTGCCATGCGAGCTTCAGGGAAGCTGGCGAATGGGCACGCACTGGATAGCCGCGCCCAAGCTCGCGAGAAATCTCGTCTTCACAATCGGCCTCTTCTGTTCGAAAGTGTTTGATTATCAGAAGATGATGGTCGACTATGTCCAGGGCAAGAGGGGAATAGACCTCAAGAACGTTACTAAGGTGAATATAAAGAGAAACAGGTTGCTCGTCTACACGGGCGATAAGCTCGCCATCGACGAGCCCGTCGAGGCCCTAGCGGGCGCGGCACGTGAAGAATGCAACGTATGCGTCGACTACTCTGCTGAACTGGCTGACATTGCAGTCGGTGCGATAGGATCGTCTCCTGGCTGGAGCACAGTGATTACCAGAAGCCCGAGGGGAGACGAGATACTGAGGGGTGCGGTTGAATCAGGCTACCTGGACATGAAACCGCTGGACCCAGTTGGTAAAGGGATAAAGTTCCTTGAGAAACTGTGTGAGAAGAAGCGGTTGCGGGACCCCTCCGCCTATCTGCGCCATGAGACTGCGTTCCCGAAGCCTGAGCCCACTTTGGTTCCGCTCGAGATTCCCCATTAGAAACCCCGACAATCCTAAACTGTCGTGGGGAACCCGTCTAGTCTGAGCGATTTTCTAGATCTCAATGATCTGAACCGCTTCTGAAGATTGCTTTCGCAAGGGTCCGAGGAGGGCTCTCTCGCGTCGCGAAGTCGAATCGCTAAGACCCCCCCTCCTCCGGAGAACAATTTGCTGTCTGGCAGTGATTATGGGCGAGACGGGCGATTCAGGGCACGGTCTGGGGTTAGATGGCATGGCAAATCTTCGGGGTTTCGTCGCCCTGTCACGAACGATTTCTCGGGCAGTCTAGGGAAGGGCTCTCAGAATCGAGATCAGGGCTGAAAACGGGCGATTTCGTAATCCGAAGTGTTCCCCTCAAACCACTCTCGCGTCGCGAGATGCTCTGCTCTTGTCCCCTCCTTTTTTTTAGAGAAAATTTTCCGTCACAACCATAATGGGCGAGTCTTGCGATTCAGGGTTCAGTCCAGCCTTGGATGTGATGGCGAAAAGACCGGAAGTCTAGCGCCATTCTCGAACAATTCTCAGGCTAGTTTGGACCCATGATCCTAGATTCGACGTCGGGGCCTATTCATG
>Ga0209235_1001040_pt1 | contig 14850 bp, 9 predicted proteins | sample GraSoi013_1_20cm_4_FD_185817 | JGI IMG/M metagenome (GOLD analysis project Ga0209235, IMG submission 185817) | Grasslands soil microbial communities from the Angelo Coastal Reserve, California, USA - Sample 09_25_2013_1_20cm (SPAdes) (version 2) | ecosystem: Environmental > Terrestrial > Soil >... | reverse complement strand
AGCAACTCAGTCACGAGCGGTTTCAGCTCACCGTCGTCCACTTTCAGGCGGATGGCCCGTTGCGGGCCCGCTTCGAGCAGGCTGCGACCCAGCTGGTGCGCGTGCCGTTGCGGAACCTGTACGGGCTGGGCGCGATACGTCAGGGGATCCGCCTCGCCAGGTTCCTGGCCCGGGCGCGCCTCGATGTCTTCCACGCGCACGACCTCTACAGCAACATCTTCGGAGTACCGTGGGCGCGTCTCGCTGGGGTTCCTCTCGTGGTGGCGAGCCGCCGCTGGTGGAACCCGAGCCCGACCGCCGGGCGGGCCCATGCGATCGCGAATCGATGGGCCTGCCGCGCCGCCCACCGCGTGCTCGCAAACAGTCCCAGCGTTGCCGCGCTGCTGACGGGAAGGGAGGGGATCCCACGCCGTAAGGTCGTCTGCATCCCCAACAGCCTCGCGGAGGATGCGTTCGTCCCAGTGCCGTCCGCGGAACGAGCCGCCTGGCGCGCCCGCTTGGGCATCCCCGCCGACGCGCTGGCGATCGGGATCGTCGCTCGCCTGGATCGCGACAAGGATCACCCGACTCTCCTCAAAGCGTTCGCGCGCATCGCGGCGACGGTTCCTCGAGCGTACCTCGTGTGTGTCGGTGACGGACCGCAACGCGCCGAGCTGACCGGCTTGGCACGGGCGTTGCAACTGGACGGACGCGTTCAGTTCCCGGGCACTCTCACGCCGACGTTCAACCTCCATCACCTGTTCGACGTGTCCGTGCTGTGCTCGGTCACCGAGGCCTTTCCCAACTCCGTCCTCGAGGGGATGGCAGCCGCGCGGCCGGTCATCGCGACCCGGGTCGGGGGCATTCCCGATGCGGTGCGTGACGGGGAAACCGGCGTCCTCATCCCGGCCGGCGATGCCGAGGCCCTCGCGGCGGCCCTGTGCGCCATCGTCGGGTCGCCCGAGCGCGCCCGGAGCCTCGGCGCCGCGGCCCAGGCGCACGCCCGCGTCGAGTACCACGAGGCTCGTGTCATCGAGCGCCTGAGCGCCTGGTACGAGTCGCTCGTGCGCGGCACCGGGGCGGAGCGGTAGCGCGATGTGCGGCATCGCCGGCTTCGCGGGGTGGCCGCTCGGGAACGAGGAGGCCCGCCGCACGGTGCGCGCGATGTGCGACGCCATCGTCCACCGCGGCCCGGACGACTGCGGCTACTTCGTCGCCCCCGAGGTGGCGCTCGGCATGCGCCGGCTGTCGATCATCGACGTCGCCGGCGGGCAGCAACCGATCGCCAACGAGGATGGCTCCATTCAAGTCGTCTTCAATGGGGAGATCTACAATCACCATGACTTGCGGCGCGACTTGATCGCCCGCGGGCATCGCTTTCGGACGCGGAGTGATACCGAGACCATCGTCCACCTCTACGAGGAGATGGGCGCGGACTGCGTCACCAGATTGCGCGGGATGTTCGCGATCGCTCTGTGGGACGCGCGTAGCAATCGACTGGTCCTCGCCCGGGACCGCCTCGGCATCAAACCCTTGAGCTATTGGCTGACGGGAGACGGTATCGCGTTCTGCTCGGAGCTCCGCTCGCTCGTCGCGCTGTCGCGTTTTCCGCGCCGGCTGGACGAGCGCGGCATTGCGGCGTTCCTCAGCCTAGGATACGTGCCCGATCCACTGGCGGTGTTTGCCGGGGTCGCGAAACTCTCCCCCGGACACATGCTCATCTGGTCTGCGGCCCGCGGGGCCGAAACACGGCGCTATTGGACGCCTGTCGTGCCGGAGACCCGCGTGGCCGACGAAGGTCTGACGGTGGAACGCCTGCGCGAGCTGCTCGGCGACGCCGTGGGGAGCCATCTCGAGTCCGAGGTGCCGCTCGGCGCATTTCTCTCCGGGGGCCTCGACTCCTCCACGGTGGTCGCCCTGATGGCGCGGGGCGCCTCGATCCAGCCGCGCACGTTTTCCATCGGCTTCGACGACCTGAGGTTCAATGAGGCACCGCATGCCCGCCGCGTCGCCGAGGCGATCGGCACGCACCACACCGATCGCGTCGTTCGACCCGACGCGGACCGGTGGATCGACGGCATCGTGGGCATCTTCGACGAGCCGTTCGCGGATTCCTCGGCGCTCCCCACGTACGTCGTGTCGTGGCTCGCGCGCCGGCACGTGACGGTCAGTCTGTCCGGCGACGGTGGGGACGAGCTGTTCGGCGGTTACACCCGGTACCTCGACATGCTGCGGCGTCCCGACCTGCCGGCGTGGGGGCGTCCGCTGTTCCGCCTCGTGGGCCGTGCCCTCCCACACCTCGCGCCGGGCCGGGGTCGCCTGCTCGATCGCGCGCGGCCCCGCGAGCTCGCGTATGCCGGCACCGTTGCCCTCCCGCTGGCCGCCGTCGATGGCGGGATGGCAGCCGCCCGCCTCGTGCCCCGGGACGGCGAGTTCGGCGACGTCCTCGCGGATGCGTTCGTCGCCACCGGCACCCGGGACTTCGTGTCCCAAATGATGCTCGTGGACGTCGCCACGTACCTCCCGGGCGATATCCTGACCAAGGTGGACCGGGCGAGCATGGCGGTGTCCCTGGAGGCGCGCGTCCCGCTTCTCGACCATGCCCTCGTCGAGTTCGCCCTCGGGCTGCCCGCGGCCTTGAAGATCCGCGACGGGGCGGGCAAACACGTCTTCCGCCGCGCGATCCGCGGGCTGGTGCCATCCGAGGTCTTGGAGCACCCAAAGCTAGGGTTTGCGGTGCCGCTCGGTCCGTGGTTCCGCGGGCCGCTGCGCCACCGGATCGACCAGCTCGCGACGGCCGACGGCGGCCTGTACGATTTCCTCGATCGGGCGGCTGTGCGTCGCCTGGCGCGCGAGCATCTGTTGCGACGCCGCGACCACAGCGCCGCGCTGTGGCGCGCGCTCGTCCTCCAGCTCTGGCTGGCTCACTTGGATGCGGGTCGCCTCGCGCGACCCGTCCCGAAGTCACTGATCGAGTTTTGAGGTCACGGCGGCCCGCATGAACGGCATCCTGGCAGGCCAGGTGGTACGGGCAGGGCGACCCGGGCAGCCCGCCTGGACACCGGTCTTCATCGCGTTCCTGGCGTACGCGTTCGTCATGTTGACGTCCCGCGTTCCCATCGGCACCGCCGTGATGGCTGCCGCCCTCATCGGCCTGATCCTGCAACGCCAACCCGTTCGCTTCCCCACGTTTCTCTGGCTGTACGCGGCCTGGCTGGGGTGGTCCGGCCTCGGGTTTGTGACGAGCGAATACTCCGAGGCGGTGCGGCTCACGCTCATCGAGCAGACCAAGGTCCTGCTGGTGGCGCTCGTGGCGGTGAACGCGCTGCGTACCGGGACCCAAATCCGCCATTTCATGACGTTCATGCTCGTGAGCTACGTCTTATTTCCCGTCCGCTCCACATTAGTGAACTACTTCGTCACCGGGAACACGCTGTTCGGGCGGGCCATTGGCCCGTTCATCTACGCGAATCCGAACGATCTGGCAGCGCTCACGATCTTGATGCTGGGGCCGACCCTCGCACTCTGGGCAAGTGCGCCGCGCGGCAGCCTTGCCCGTTGGGCGGGCCTCGTGGGCGCTGCACCCCTCATCCTGGTCATCGTGCTCACGCAGTCCCGTGGTGGGTTCCTCGCGCTGGCCACGATCGCCTTCCCCTCCGCCGTCACGCTCGCGCGACGGCGACCCCGCGCAGCCATCGGGTTCACCGCGCTCCTTGCGCTGGGGTTGTACCTCGCCCCGGCCGGCTTTTGGAAGCGCATGCAAGGGCTGGAGAAGGGCACGAGCGTCGCGACGATCAGCCAAATGGACCCCGAAGGGTCCGCGGGACAACGGTTCGCGGTGCTACAGACCGCCCTCCGCATCGTGCGCGATCATCCGATCCTTGGCGTCGGACTGGGAGCGTATGGCTTGGCGAACGCCCGGTACAATCCCGCCCTGGGGGATTTGGACACGCACAATACCTATCTGAACGTCTTGGCGGAGAACGGCGTGCCGGGCCTCATCCTCTTCTTCGCGCTGGTGATCAGCGTGCTGCGCACGACGCATGATACCCGCCGCCGCGTCCGGCGCGCCTTGCCCGCTCAGGCCGAGATGCTGCGATGGCTGGAAATTGGATTGATCGGGTTTCTCATCGCCGCGGTGTTTGGCTCTCAGTCCAAACTCGCGCTCTTCTACGTTTACCTCGCGCTGCTCTGGTGCACATCGCGAGCCGTGCGCGCGCAGATCCCGCCCGCGAGCCCCGCCGTCCCGCTACCCTTCCCGCTCGATCGCACCATGACCGCAGTTGATCGGCGTCCCGGCCCGGGCGACCCGCGCTCACCGCCGCCGTAGCGACACAACGGTTCGGCTCTGCGAACCGCCGAGAAGACCGCTCGCCGCCCCGCACCAACCCAGCAGAGGCAGCCCCGCACACCCCGACACAATGGGGAGCAACGCGAGGATCACTCCCGTGCCCACACTGGCGACCACCAGCGCCCCGCGTGAGCGCACGGACGTCAGATATCCGAGCGGCCAGAGCAAGACCGCCATCCAACCCGCTGTCAGCAGCGTGGTCCAGGACCCTCTCGCACTTTCCCCGGGCGTGAACAGGCGCCACCCGTCGCCGGGACCGATGCCTGCTTCTCGCATGATGCTTCCAGCGTTCGTCACGATGACGATCCGGTAAGAGAAGGCCCGCACGAAGAGCCGTATCCCCACTGGCTCGCCGGCCATCGCCGGCATGGCATCGCGGAGCCACACCGAGTGACCCCGCAGCCGAGCGTGGTCACTCGCGGAAGCAACATGCAGGTGGAGATCGCGGTCGCGTTGCTCGAGCCACATCCACCCCGGTCCGCTTGGCAACCAAGCGACCACGACTTGTGCCAAGCCTGTGTCGGGCCGGCCCGACAACAGGTCCACCGCGATCTCCACCGCGTTCCGGTCGGGGACATCGAGCCACTGGTGCATCGTTGCTGGCAGTCCGTCGACCCGCACCGCTCTCAGGGAACCCGTGAAGAGGACATACTGTGTTGTGTCGGTGCTTCCTTCGGTCCATTGCAGCGTCCGCGGCAGCGGTACGGCCTGCGTCGCCATCCCCACGCCGAGGCACGCGACCAGGAGCACGCTATAGCCGATCGAGGCGCGCCGGGCGAGCCCGGGCGCTTCGACCACCCCGCGCCGCAGGCGTGGCAGGGCCATCCCCACGGCTCCCCCTAGTGCGTTCGTGAGAATGTCTGACATGCTCGCGACGCGCCCAGGGATGACCCCGTGTTGCAACCACTCGACCCCGATCGTTGTCGCCAGGACGACGGCGAGCGCTCGGTAGGGCGGCAACCCGGCGCCAGACAGCGCCCATCCTAGGGGCACGAACAGCGCGACGTTGGCCACCGCATCGGCGAGGGCGTAGTCGCCGCATCCCAGGCAGAAAAAGGGGATATCGCCACCGCGCATGGCGTGCGTCGGCAGCGGGACCAGCGTGGCGGCGGCCACCAAAGCCAGGGCGAGGGCAACCGGGGCCCAAGCCACGACGCCCGTCCGGGCTGAGAACGATGGTTCCACGTGTTTCGGCTCGATGTATGCAAGAGCGGGACCCGAGCTCCGCGACGAATTGTAGCGCTGCGACTCGACGTTTTGCCTGCTGTGGCGTCCGCGCAACATCCAGGGGCTCAGCGCCACGGACCGGGCTGGCCGTCGGCGAGCCGGTCGTCGGGGGCGCGAGCTTGCAGTGGGCACGCGACTTGCGCTTCCCGCCGCGCGACTCCCCTGAATTCAGGATGGCTCACACAGTGCACCAAGAGAGCGAGGCCTATGAGACGCTAAGCGGCGCCACCGCCGAAGCGGCCCCGCGGCCGCTGCTTGCGGGGCCGCCCCGCCGCGTGAGCGCGCTCTTCGCGCGAATCGGCGTGAGCCCGGCCATGGCCAAGGGCGCCGTGTGGTCGATGGGCGGTTACGGCGCCGGCGCCCTCGCATCGTTCGTGGTGCAGGTCATCCTGGCGAGGGCGCTCGAAGCCACGCGCTACGGCGTGTACAGCTATCTGCTGGCCTGGGTCAACGTTGCGGTCCTGGCAGGGAAGCTCGAGTTCGACACCGTCGCGATCCGGTTCGTTGCGACGTATGACGGGCAGCGACAGGACGGGTTACTCCGCGGATTCTGGCAGTTCGGATGGCGCGTGGTCAGCCGCACCACGACCGGTATCGCGCTCCTGGCCGGCGGGGCGGCGTGGCTCCTCCGGCGACAGCTGCACCCGGGAATCGAAGCAGGAATCTGGGCGGCCTGCGTGTTGGTGCCGCTCTCCGCGCTGCTCGCGTTCAGCGGCTGTACGCTCCAGGGCCTCCGGCGCGTGCCGCAGTCGCAACTGCCGCAGCTCTTGCTGCGGCCCGTCTTGTTCGGCGGGGGGGTTGTGCTCGTCGGGTCCGGTCTCGGGGTCCAGCTTGGCGCTGGCGGCGCGGTGGCCCTCAACGCTGTGGCGACGGCCGTGGCTTTGGGGGTCAGCCTCTTCCTTCTCCGCCGCGCCGCTCCGTCGAGTGCCCTCGCGGCCGCACCGGCGTTCGATACCGCGACCTGGATACGCACGATTCGAGGCTACATCATCATCTCGGCCGCGCAGCTCGTCCTGTCGCAGCAGTCAGATATCCTGGTCGTGGGCACTGTCCTCAGCGCGCGCGACGCCGGTCTCTACAGCGTCGCCAGTCAGCTGACCGGTCTGGTCGGGTTGGGCGCTGCGGCCGTCATCTTCGTAGCGCTCCCGGCCGTAGCGGACCTCCACGCCCGACAGAGGCGAGCCGAGTTCCAGCATCTCGTGGTCCGCACCGTGCAGGCCTGCGCCGTCGTGACCGTTCCGGTGGTCCTGCTGCTATTCGCCGCCGGTCGCATGGTCCTCCGAGTTTACGGACCCGCCTTCGTCGACGCGTACCCGGTGCTATTGCTGTTGAGCATTGCGGGACTGATGGGCTGGACAATCGGACTCCCGGGGAGCCTGTTGCCCGCAACGGGGCATGAGTGGCAGGCGAGCCGGGTGATCGTTGGCACGGCGCTCCTGAACCTCGCGCTCACGTTCGTGCTCACGCCGACCTTCGGCGTCGTGGGCGCGGCGACGGCCACAGTGGTGGCCCAGCTCACCAGGGTGGCAGTGTTGCGCTGGTACGCGTGGCGCTATCTGGGGGTCACCACGCTGCTTTGGCTCCCCGCCGAACGGCGCGTCCAGGAGGGCGCGTGACGAGCGTTCAGACGAGCCCCCAGCCTCGGGAGGTCTGCCGGGGCGAAGTGCTCCGCGCCGGGGGGGCCGAATGGGAGACCTGCGAGCGGGCGCTGGCGACCGCAGGCGTGCGGTTACCGCTGCCCCATCGGGCTATTTGGCGACTGGCGCGCCGGGGCAGTGAGCCGCTGTTCCTGGCCCTCCGCGCATCGGACGGTCGCTGTGCCGGGGGCTTCGGCATTCACGCCGCACCGAGCCGCGCGTTTCCGGGCTTTCGGGTGCTGCGCGTCGAGCGCTTTGGGGAGGCGGTCCCGCCCACCCTGTGGGCCGCCGCAGTCGACGCGCTCACCCAGGTAGCGCGCCAAGAGCCTCGCGTGCTGCGCTTGACCGTGGAGGTGTTCTCCCGCTGTGCGCAAACTCGGGCCGGGATCGCGGCACTCCTGCAGCAGGCGGGCTTCGGGCGGGCAGCCACGGCCCGGAACTGGGGCACGACGTTCGCGCTCGATCTGCAGCCCAGCGAGGGTGAGCTGTTCGGGTCCTTCAGCCCAACGGTGCGGCGCGCGATTCGCTCGGTGGCAAAACTCCCCTTGCAGGTGCGCTCGATCGACGACCGCCGATTGGCGAGCCGGCTCGACGCGCTGTCGAGCGAGACCTTCGCGCGCACCGGGGCGCACTACCAGGAGATGTGGGATTGGGAGGGCGTGATCGAGCTGTCACGCCGCGCGCCCGACGCCTCGCGGCTGGTCGGACTGGTTCGCGCCGACCGGGAAGGCCCGGAGGCCCTGCTCGGCTTCGCCTGGGGATGGTGGAACGGCGAGAGCGTGAGCTATTTCGCCGGCGCGTCCTCACGCCCCAGCGACTTGCAGGGCGTGGGGATCGTGCACCCCCTCTTCTGGGATCTGATCGTATGGGCGAAGCGAACCGGCGCGACGTGGTTCGATCTCGGCGGCGCGACGGCCGGCACGGCGGGCTCCGGAGACCCCCTGGGTGGGATCTCGGAGTTCAAACGGCGGTTCAGCAAGCAGACGGTGGACGTCGCAGAGGATTGGGTGCTCGAACCTCACGCGCTGCCGGCGCGTGTGGCAGCGCTGGTGAGCAAGGGCGCAGCGTGGCTGCGACGGGTGGCACGTCACTAGCATGTCCGCGACCCTGAGCCTGTCCCGCCGCTTCCTGCTCCGGGTGATGGGCGCGGAGATTCTCGCGCCGGCGCTCCGCACGTTCGGGCGCGGCCTCCTCTCGATCTTTACGCTGCATCGCTTCGCGGACCCGAGCCTGGGTGTCGAGGGGCACGACCCCGCCCTCCTGCGCGATCACTTGGCGTACCTCCGGCGCCATCGCTACCGGCTCCTCAGCCTGACCGACGTGGTCAGGCGGATTGAGAACGGCGGCACGGGGGTCGAGGGGGGGGGCGCGCCCGCCGTGGCCTTCACGGTGGACGACGGCTATGCCGGCTTCGCCCGCATCGCCGCACCCATCTTCGCCGAGTACGACTGTCCCGTGACGTTGTTCGTCACGACGGGCTTTCTCGACGGGCAGCTCTGGTTTTGGTGGGATCGCGTTACCTACCTCTTCACGCACACCCAGCGCTCCTCGCTCGTGCTCGACTTGGGAGCCCAGGAACGCTCGTATCAGTGGTCGACCTCGGGGGAGCGGGACCAGGCGCAGCACGACCTGCTCCGCCGCCTCGAATGGATTGACGCGGCGCAGCGCGAGGCGACGATCGCGGGGCTTTCCCGACAGCTCGACGTGGAGGTACCCGCGAGCCCGCCGCCCGCGTGTGCCCCCATCAGCTGGGACGACGTGCGCCGCACGGCGAAACTCGGCGTGACGTTCGGTCCTCATACGGTGACACACCCGATTCTCAGTCTGGCGAGCGAAGACGTCTGCCGCTGGGAGATCGAGGAATCGTACCGTCGGTTGCGCCAGGAGACCGATGCCTGGGTCCCCGTCTTTTGTTATCCGAACGGCGAGCCGCGTTCGTTCGGGCAACGGGAGCTCGAGGCCACGCAGCGCATGGGCTTCCGAGCCGCCTTGACGACCGTGCGCAGCTACGCTGCCACGCGTCACGCTCGTCCCCACGGAGCGCTGGAGCGGTTCGCTCTCCCCCGCTTCCCCTACCCGGACGACACACCCCACTTCGTGAACGTCGTCGCGGGCCTGGCCCGTCTCAAACAGAGGCTGCACCGGCTGCACGGTGGCGTTCTCCGGCCGCGGCTAACCTTAGGGTAAAGGGAAGGCTCATGTCCCAATCGACAGCGTCCCAGGACCGCTTGACCGAAACGGCATACTGGGATTCGCTGTACGACCCCGCGGCAGCGAGTGCGGCCCCGAGACCGCCCAGCCGCACGAAGGCACTCCTGCGCAGGTTGGTCGGACCGAAGGTGCGCGAGCTGGTGCAGGACTATCGGGAGTATCTGGTGTGGAACATGGTCTACCCTAAGTACCTGTCAGGACGGAAGGGGGCCAAGGTCCTGGAGGTTGGTAGCGCACCCGGCACGCATCTGGTTCAGCTGCACCAGGCCTATGGCCTGGAGTGCTACGGCGTGGAATACACACCGCGAGGAGCGGAACTGAACAAGCGGGTGTTTCAGCACCATGGCCTCGATCCGGCGAAGGTCATCCAGGCGGACTTCTTGTCTCCCGAGTTCCAAGCGCGGTATCGCGCCTGCTTCGATGTTGTCTTCTCGCGGGGCTTCATCGAGCACTTTCGGGATGTCGACGGAGTCGTGTCTGCACACCTCAACGTCCTCGCCCCGGGAGGGTTGCTCTTTGTGAGCATTCCGAACCTCCGAGGCATCAACTACGGGCTGGCGTTGCTCTTCTGCAAGGAACGGCTGCCCCTTCACAATCTGACGATCATGAAGCGAGAACGCTTCTCCAAGCTCTTCGACGTGCAGGGGCTGACGCCGCTGCAGTGCGGCTACTTCGGGGGAGTCAACCTCCACATCGTCGACACGACCACTACCAGGCTCAAGCGTCTCGGACTTGCTGTGTGCGCGAAGGCGCAGCTTCCGGTGAATCTGGCGTATCGCATCCTGCGCGAGCGCGGTGGAGCGGAGCACCCCTGGTTCAGCTCCCACTTGGTCTTCCTCGGCCGTAAGGAGCGCTGAGGGACTATGTGCGGAATTGCCGGCGTAGTCGGGTCCGAGAACCCGACCGTGGCGCTGGAGCGGGTGCAGCACATGACTCACGCGCTGGCCCGGCGAGGGCCGGACAGCGAGGGTATCGAGTGTTGGCCGGGAGTCGTGCTGGGTCACCGGCGCCTCGCCATCTTCGACCTCAGCGACGCGGGGCGGCAACCGATGCTGTCGCCCGACCGATCCCTGGGAGTCGTCTTTAACGGCGCGATCTACAATTTTCGCGCTCTGAGAACGGAACTGGCCGCCGCCGGGGCGCAGTTCCGGAGCCGGACCGACACCGAAGTGCTGTTGCATGGATACCGTCGGTGGGGAATCCAAGGCTTGGTCGTCCGGCTGCGAGGGATGTTCGCGTTTGCGCTGTGGGACAACGCGAATCGCACGCTCTACCTCGTTCGCGACCGCTTGGGGATCAAACCCCTGGTCTATGCCGCGCGAAACGGCAGCGTCGCCTTCGCCTCGACCGTCCGTGCGCTGCGTGCGGGAGGCTGGGCCGGTGATCTCGACGAGGAGGCGCTGGCGGAGTACCTCGAGTTCGGCTTCGTGACCGATCGTCGCGCCATCTACCAAGGCCTCGCCAAGGTACCGGCAGCATCAATCATGCGGTGGCAGGACGGGGTCTTGCAAACGGACGAATACTGGACGCCGCCCACGGCGCGAGCCGGGGGCACTCCGACGTTCGAGGAAGCGGTCGCGGAAACCGAGCGCCTCTTTCTCGCGGCGGTCCAGCGACGTCTCGACGCCGATGTCCCCGTCGGCGCCCTGTTGAGCGGCGGCCTCGACTCGGGCCTCGTGTGCTGGGCCGTGACCAAGCTCGGAGCGGACCTGACCGCCTTCACCGTGGGCACGCCCGGCGACCCGGAAGACGAGACAACCGATGCCTGCGCGACCGCCGCAGAGTTGGGCATCCGGCATCGCCTGGTGGGATTGCCCGCGTCCGACAGGCCCGGGGTCGAGGAGCTGGCATCCGCCTACGCGGAGCCGTTTGCGTGCGCCTCGGCACTGGGTATGCTGCGGGTATGCAAGGAGGTAGCGAGCTCCGCCAAGGTGCTCCTCACCGGAGACGGCGGGGACGACCTGTTCCTCGGGTACCCCCGTCATCGACATCTCTGGCTGGCCCAGACCCTCGCCCGGGTGACGCCGCACGTGGCGAGCGGCTGGTGGCGGTCGGCGCGGCGAGGCTTCGAACCCGGGCCGTTCCGCCGGGCGGTCCATTTCCTGGACTACGCCGCCGGTGGGCTCGGCGCGTTCATCGACGCCCACGACGGTTTGCCCACCTATCACCGGCAGGGACTGCTGGGAGAGCGGCTTGCCGGGGTGACCGTCGAGCAACGGCGCATGCCATGGTCGGGCGACTCCGCTCGCCGAGTGCTCGCGGATTACCTGGAATACGATCGCCGGACCCAGTTTGTCGCGGAATATCTGACGAAGGTGGATGGCGCCGCGATGCATTACGGGCTCGAGGCGCGGTCCCCGTTTCTGGATCAAGACCTCTGGGAATTCGCCTGCACCCTTCCGCCCGCCATCCGCCTGCGCCGCGGCGGTCTCAAGGCCGTCCTGCGGGAGCTCGCCCGTCGGAGGATCGGCGACCGAATCGCACGGGGCCGCAAGCGGGGCTTCTCGATTCCAGTCGAGCGGTGGCTCGCGGGGCGCTGGCTCCCCCACATGGAAGCCACGCTGCGCTCCTCGCGGCTGGTTGGCGACGGGTGGATCCGATCGGAGGGCTTGCGCGCGGAGATCACGGCCTCAGCCCGGCGCGGCTGGGTGCGCCACCAGCTATGGTATTTGTATGTCCTGGAGTCCTGGATGCGCGCCGAACAAACCGACCAGCCGGCCCCTCGGCCCCCTCGCTACCAGCCGATCCATTGATCCGCGCCGTGGGCGCGAGCCACGTTACCCCGCGACTCGCGCATGAGCGACCGCCGGGGCTTGCGGCATCCGCACATCCTCCTCGCCGTCCACGAACCTCCTCAGCCACAGCTCGAAGTTGACCAGCGCCCACAGCCGCTCCATGTGTTCGGCGCGCCCCGACACGTGCTCTCCAACCAGGCGGCGTACCACATCGGGATCGAAAATGCCCCGTCGCCTCGCACGCTCGCCCAGCACCAGCTCGGTGACCATCCCACGCCACCGGCCGCGGAACCAGGACCCGACCGGGACGGGGAACCCCACCTTGGGGCGCGTGAGTATGCTCGGCGGCAGTACGGTTTTCATGCTCTCCCGCAGAATCCGCCGTGAATTCGACCAGCCGGTGATCGAGGAACGGCACGCGGCTCTCGATCGAGGCGGCCATGCTCATCTGGTCCTGCTTCATCAGCAGCTCGTGCAGGTATGTCTTGATGTCGAGATACAGCAACCGGTCGAGTAGCGTGCCGGCGTCGGTACGCTCCAGGTGCTCCCGCATGACCCGGTACGGGTCGGCACCTGCCACCTGCTCTTTCGTCGCGGGGGTGAGCAGTTGCGCCTGCAGGGCACGCGGGAACACGGCGAAATTGTCGCAATAGATGCTGGGCAGATCTGGCGGAATACACAAAAACGTGCGCTCGAGCTTGCGCCGGGCTAATGACCCCACGCCCAGGTGCGCCACCGCCCCGCGCATGGCGCGGCGGAGGCTGGCCGGCACGATCCGGTGGTAGTGGTCTCCCAAGTAGACGTTGTACAGCGTCTTCGCGTAGCGCTCGTAGCCGGCGAGCAGCTCGTCGCTGCCCTCTCCCGTCAGCACCACCTTCACGTGGTCGGTCGCCAGGCGAGCGACGAAATACAGCGGCACGCTCCCCGCGTGACTCAAGGGCCTGTCCTCGTGCCACACCAGCGTGGGTAGCGCATCACGGAACTCGTCGGGGCTCACCACGACTTCGTGATGGTCGGTGCCATAGGCAGCGGCGACGGTTCGGGCATACTGGAGCTCATTCGCCTCTTGCTCCGCGAACCCAACGGAGAAGGTCTTGATCGGCTCATCGACGAGCCGGCTCATGACCGCCGCAATGGACGCCGAGTCGATGCCACCCGAGAGGAACACTCCCAGAGGCACGTCCGACATCAGGCGCATGCGTACCGATTCGGTAAAGCGCTCGGCGAATTCCCCGATGAGCTCCTCGTCCGTCTGGTTCGCGCGGCGGGCGGGGGCGAAGCTCAAGTCCCAGTACTCTCGAATCTCCAATGCTCCGTCTCGCCACCGCAGCGTATGGCCCGGCGGCAGCCGCTGGACGCTGGCGAACAGCGTTGCGGCCCCGGAGGCAGCGCGGTTGGCAAGATAGTCCGGCAGCGCGGTGTAATTCAGCTGCGGTCGGATCGCCTGGGCCGCGAACAACGCCTTGATTTCCGACGCGAAGTAGAGCGACCCGTCATCCGCGTGCACGTAGTACAGCGGCTTCTCACCCACACGATCCCGGGCGAGGAAGAGCTCCTCGCGGCTACCGTCCCAGATGGCGAAGGCGAACATCCCCCGGAGCTGGTCGACGGCCCGAGGGCCCTCTTCCTGGTACAACCGGAGGATGGTCTCGGTATCGCAGCGAGTGCGGTAGCGATGGCCGCGGCGCTCGAGGGAGGCGCGCAGCTCGGCATGGTTGTAGATCTCGCCGTTATACACGATGTGGAGCGATCCGCTGTCGTCGTGCATCGGCTGATGCCCGCCCGCAACGTCGATGATCGAGAGACGGCGATGCGCCAGTCCGACGCATCCCTGGTTGAAGATGCCGAAATCGTCCGGGCCCCGATGCGTCATGGTATCCCGCATCCGGACGAGCTCGAGGGCATCTACCGCGCGCCGCGAACGCGCCGAAAACGCGATTCCGCAAATCCCGCACATACGCTTCAGCTCACCTCCACGGGGGCCGGCGTCCCGCTCGAGGGACCGCCCCTTCCAACCGACGCGGCACGGCGTGCTCCCACGACCGCGACCGGGGCAGTCGAGTCACCGCCTACGACGATCCGATCGGCGCCCAGGAGGTCCAGCTCGCACCCGGCGACCGCATCCACCTCGACGTGGAGGTCCCGTCCCTGCCGGCGGGCAGCGATGTAGCGCACGGGGACCTCGGCCTGCACGAGCGGCCGGCCACGCCACCGCAGACCGCGACCATGTAGCATGACGAACTCGGATGGCCCCTCGCCCCGTCGACCGGTGCGTACCCAGGCCCACTGTGCGTCGGAAGACAGGTCCCCACCCACAGCCTCGCCGCCTCCCCCAACCAACACGATGTCCTCGGCACCAGAACCGCCGATCACGAACGCGCGCCCATTCGCCGCGGGCTGCTCCTGGATCTCCACCGCCGCCTGGTTGCCGCTTCGCGGCACGAAGAACGACACCACGTCCCGCGGTCCCGGAGCGCGCGCCGTGAACACGCACGAGGGCGCGGGCCTCAATGCGCCGTACGAACTCGACACCCAACCCTGGTCCGTGCGCATCGCCCCCTGGTGACCGAAGATCCCGATCTCCAGTGTCTCGCGCCGCGCGTCCGAGGACGAGCTCCCCACAGCCCGGCTCGGGGATAGGATCTCAAGAGCGATGCCCGGCGCGAACTGCAGATGCACCTCTACGTCATGGTCGCCGTCCGTCGAGATG
>Ga0209235_1001039_pt1 | contig 14855 bp, 17 predicted proteins | sample GraSoi013_1_20cm_4_FD_185817 | JGI IMG/M metagenome (GOLD analysis project Ga0209235, IMG submission 185817) | Grasslands soil microbial communities from the Angelo Coastal Reserve, California, USA - Sample 09_25_2013_1_20cm (SPAdes) (version 2) | ecosystem: Environmental > Terrestrial > Soil >... | reverse complement strand
CTTCCTCGGGCACGAGTTTGTGAACTCTCTCGACGAGGACGCCCTCATAGTGGCTACGGTTGAAGACTACCAGTTCTCCTCTCCCGGGCACCCACTTGTGATACCGCCAAAGGAAATCGTGGTCTAGCTCTTCCGGAGTGGGTATTCCAAAGTGTGGAACTTGGACCCCCTGAGGGTTGACCCCCTTCGAAGACTCGGTGAAGGACACCGTCCTTGCCCCCCGTATCTAGGGCCTGGAGAATGACTAGGACCTTCATCTTATGCTCTGCGTAGAGCATTTCCTGGAGTTGTCTCAGCCTCTCGTTGAGCCGCTTGGACTCAACGCGCTCTTCATCGCTTTTCCCGTCAAAACCGGAGGTATCGTTGGGATCGAACTTGTCTAGGTGAACCTCTTCTCCTGGCTCGATTCTGTAGCGGCCAGTGTGCAGACCTCCTGTCAACGTGACGGGGTTTTCGCAGACGAGTTCTTAAGATGTTTTTGCATGCTTCTCCCACACCGGGCCGGTTGATGGCGGTCCAGCGTAGCGCTCAAAACCTAGAGATGCGCTATGGTTAGCTGGGTCTGCTGTGCCGAAGCTCAAGTTCAGCAAAAAGTACCTTGAACGTTTGACGAAGCCGATCGCTAAGAAGGAACAAGCTAAGAAGGAAGAGACGATGGCTGAGGTCCAGTCTCAGCCGAGGCATGCAACCGGATTCGTACAGTTCTGCGGGACTTGCGGGAAGAATCGGATGTTTCGGGTGGATACTCTGGGTTGGAAGACATGTACGGTCTGCCGTAGCGCTGCGCCCGACCGAAGCCAGAGTCCGATATGAGAAACCCGCTTCCGTGCGCGAGACTCGAGTAGGCCCCGGGGGGCTAGAAAAGATTCTGCGCCAGGGTCAGGATCCTTTTTGGTCTAGAAGGACCTCTTGCGTCACGGTTTTGAACAATTCGATCTTACAATCCATTTCCGAAGACCGATTTGCATTAAGGTGCTTGCTCTTTCACTAGCCCATTCGCCTGTCGAATACTGATTAGCGTGCGAACTTCTCTCCTGTTTGATTCTGGCTTGGTTGTTCATAGGATATCTTTCAGGTCATATAGGTGGGCTGACCCGCGTGCTGAATTCGGTGCTACGCCATGGGGAGGCCAGCTTGGGTCAAGACTCCAAGAATCGCTTTCACCAGCGTACGAGCGGATTCTGGACTGAGCTCTACCGCTACTCTCGCACTAGGACCCTCATTAGGGTTAACGAAGTCGATGTTCAATGCGTGCTCAAATGAAGCATCATTGGGATGATCATAGGAGACGTTGACGTGCTCCAGCTTGAACCATCCACGGGGACCCTTACCGCTACCCGACACTTCCGCGGTCTCGACTATTCCAGTGCACATTTTCTATCTCCCCCTTCCAGATGTTTCAAGATACTTCTCGAAAAACGTGAACATCTTCTTCCAGCCGTCGACCGCCGCCTCTGGACGATAGGCCACACTGGGATAGTAGAAGAAGCCGTGCCCTGCGCCAGGGTACATGTGAAACTCGTAATTCTTCCCATACTTCTTCAGCTCCTCCTCCAACTGGTGAACGTTCTCGGGTGTCGGGTTCTTGTCCTCTTCTCCAAACAGACCGAGTAGTGGACAGGACAGGTCCTTCGTATATTCGATAGGTGCGACCGGCTGTGCCGGCGTCAGCTTCTCCTTTGGCTGTACGACATTTCCGCCCCAACAATTGACCGCTGCATCGAAGGACTTTGTCCTGCACGCGACAAGGAAGGCTTGACGACCGCCCGAACAGGTCCCGAAGACTCCGACCTTCCTATTGCTGAGCGGCGAGGACTTGAGGAAGCGGGCAGAGGCGTCGATGTCTCCGACTACGCTCACATCAGGTACTCCTCCGGACCCACGAACCTTTGCCGAAATATCATCAGGGCTACCGTGGCCGAACCGGGAGTAGATGTTCGGACTGATCGCGAGGTAACCGTGGTGGGCGAACTTCCGCGTAAACTCGCGATACAGCTCGTCCCAGCCCGGCATGTGATGAATCAGCACCACCCCGGGAAAGGGTCCGGGACCCAGTGGTCGCGCATAGTAGGCGTTGATTATCTCTCCATTATGGCCCGGCAGCATAATGGTCTCGGCAAGCATTCCCTCATACATGTCGGTCGTATACTGATGCACGCCCCAGCGCTTACCATCGACGCAATTTAAGGAGAACCAAGAGGACGAGGGGATTACGGTCTGTTAATTCTTTCGAAAAGTCGAGTCTTGTGCCGCGAGGAGCAACTACTTTTCACATTTCTCGAATGGTAACGGGTCTGGTAACCGCAAATGGTAACAAGTGATCTTCGATGTCTGGTCTCAACGGGTTCCGGGAGAAATGCCCACCAGAGGGACCTGTTGCTCGATTCTGGAACGGCCTTCTCCGAAACGATATCTTGTTGATCCTACCGAGAAAGTTCTAGTTGCATGGAGGATCCCGGTCGTCATATTCGCCGTCCCAACAATCCACTAAAGGGTTGAGACTCAGCGTGGACAAGTGTACACCATTCACAAGAGCATGAACACAATATCCAATAGACGGCTTCCATTATCAAGCCGTCCAATATCACGTCGTGTTGAAATGGGCATGGCTTGTTAGGAATAGATGGTGGAAATTCCCTTTTCATTGTCGCGACAATGCCCGAACATCGATAAGGGGGCAATGGAACCAAAGGCACGAAAACGGGGTCAATATGTTCACGGTCCCGAGGGTGAAAGCACGAAAGAGGCGTTCATGACTTATGCCGATCTGTGACGCCCCAATGAGTTACGTTTCTACTTGGACACAAGCACCCAAGGATCATGCAGAACATAGAACGCCCCGCCTACGGCCACTTTGCCAGAAACCCACCCCACACCAGATCCAATACCGACCAGACCCCGACTTCATCGACAGAATCCTAGTGTGCGAGAACTGCGGACAAAGAAAACTCGAACCACTAGGACCAGGCAGTTGCTGCCAAGACTGCTGACAAGATCTGAGACCTGTGGCTGATGGACCAACGAGGACCCGTGTCAAGGTGAGTGATCCCCTAAGAAATAATGCACTCCTGTTATCGAGAAAGACCTACGGACTGGAGGAACCTATTCACTACTCCACGAACTTGGTGCGTGCATCCTTGCCCGGTTCACCGTAGATGACGCATCTTCGATGAATTAGCTTCCACGACCCTTTCGATTCGATCATACGCTTCAATTCCCGTTGAGACTTTGTGAGACGCCTCGCAGCACGTGATGAAGCTCGCGGTGCCTTCACCTCCACAGCAACAAGAGTGTCTTTCGCCGGATCGATGACTAAGATGTCGAATGACGCGCTCGGGTCCATCAACAGGATCGTTGCTCCGGGATACTCTTTCTTCAATAGCTCGAATGCGTTCCATACGCCACAAATGCTCCTCAGCCTCTTCTCTGCTTCGGCGGTTTGCATTGGTAAGTCCGAGATTCAGGACAGCTTCTCGTGAGGCACTATTGCACCAGCATCGACTCTTACCCCATCCTTGAGTTTCTCATAGTAGATTATTGGAATTCGAATCGACTCTGGAAGGCCTAGCTTGGACTTGTAGGTCTCAGGCTTTGTCGAAACCTTCTCTTGCCCAATGTACCCATCAATCCCTTTGACTCCTCATCGGGCCGAGCGATTCAAAAGGTAGTTCTCTTCATTTTGGCTACTCGGCTCAAGATCGCCTGTTGAAAATGAATCCCTGTGAATGACTTCGCGATAACCAAGTCTTCCACCCACGTCTTGATCATTGTCGTCAATTAGTACGATTGCAGCCCTGAGATTGCCGACCATCGTCTTGATTCTCTGTGTGGCGCCAGCGATCGCGTTGGGTTTCCTGGAAAGGTACCACTGTCTCCATTCCTTGTAGGTCTTGTACGGACATTCTTGAAAAAGTTCACTCATTTATCCCACAACAGATGGCCTCGTTCCTTGGGCGTTCTGGTTGCAGAGGTTGAGGATCTGGGTAGTATATTTCGGGAAAATCTTTGTGTCTCCTACGAGCTCCTCAGCTATCCGCCTCCTGGATAGGGATATTCCTGCTCTACGAACCTCCCGTCAAAGGAAGGTTTTCGCGCAGAATGGTCCAGCGGTTCTAGTAAGAAAGAAATACTGACCCGCGGTTTTGGCGAGTCGGTTATTGCCAATGGTGAGGGTGCATAAGGCGATGCCGAATGCCCCCGGCATGGAACAGTCCGAGGTCGACATTTTTCTCTCCACTTCTAAGACTCCGTTGAGGCTGGGGACCGTTGATTCGAAGGGTGATCCTATGATACACCCGGTCTGGTTCCACTACATGAAAGGCAAGGTCTACCTCATGAGTCACAAGGATACTAGAAAGGTTCGAAACATTAGGGGGAAGAGGACGGTCTACTTCTCGGTCGACACTGATGCGACTCCAAACAAGGGGGTCAAAGGAAAAGGGACCGCGGTGCTCATCACAGACGTCGGAAGATCTGTGCCGGTATCCGAGAAAATAGTCGCGAAGTATCTGGGAGATCTCAAATCGCCCATGGCGAAGGGCATGATCGACGCAGTTAGGAAACGCTCAGAGGTTCTGGTCGAGATCACTCCACTCTACTTCTCAACCTGGGACTATTCCAAGATGAAGCACTAGACCGAGCTTTTAAGAAAACGGGAGGGATTTCTCATCGCAGTATGCGCCAAGTTTGACGGAGACCCCGTTCTGATCGACTTGTATGTCTGCCCTCAGTGCGGGAAGACGCAACAATTTGCTAGCGAGAAGACGAGGAGAAGATTGAAGCAGGGTACACTACGTGGACCCTAGGGATTGGCGCATCTCGTTTCATGGGCAATGGTTTTTCCCATTGAGTTTTGAAACAAGCACTCTCTGGCTAGTGAGAGAGTCTTGCAGGGCTACTCGCAACGATCTCTTGGGGCGGCGTTATCCATCTCTCTCCCCATACTCTAAGCGCTTCAACGACCGGCTCCAGTTGCCTACCTTTCTCTGTGAGAGAATATTGCACGGCAACAGGCTGTGTACTCAAAACGTCTCTACGAACAATCTCTTCTGACGCGAGATATTTCAGGACCCGCGAGAGACTCTTTGGATCGAGGCCCTTAGCGACATCGAGTATTCCACTGAATCTCAAGGGCCCTTGGATCAATGAGCTAACTACGGCCAGCCGCAATTCATTTCCCACCTTCGTTATTGATTCAATCGCAGGACAAGCAGTGTGGTTTCTCGAAAGGCGATTCGCCGCCGCTCTCTCGCTTACCGTCTTCCGTGGTCTTCTTCTAGCAAGTGACATACGAGCCACTCACTCACACGTCAGCCAGCGCCAAGTTATTAGTTTGTCTCTAGCCTTGTACGGTTATGTCCACATTACAAAGTCAATCCAAGATTGAAGAGGCCAACAAGGAACTTGTCCGGAGTTTCACGCGAACAGTGTTCGTTGATCATCGCCCAGACCGGGCTGTGGCATTCTTCGATCCGAAAGGAAAATGGCACGGAGGCAATTTCGGTACCGTTGAAGGAGCGCAAAACATTGCAGGACTACTTACAGCGGTTGTGGGCGGTTTGCCTGACATAAGAGCGACGGAACAGGACATCATTGTCAAAGATGACACTGTCGTAGTTCGCTTGGTGGTCGAGGGCACCCACAAGGGCAATCTCTTGGGTTTCCCCGCAACCAACCGCCGAGTCCGCTGGGATGCGATCGACATGTACAAGATAAAGAACGGCAAGATCATGGATGACTGGGCCAGCGAAGATGGAGTCAAGATTCTCGCAGATATCGGAGCCTACACTCCACCCTGGATGATGGGCGGAAACCAAACCAAGTGAACTTCGGAAAATTCGCGAAGCTGAGGATGCTCTGAACGACAAGTTTTCCTATAAGAGACCAAGTAAACGACCATCTTCTCACGCCAAAGAATGCGGCGATGATCTTCATCGATTATCAGCCGACGCAGATTTCCGCGATCTCGTCCATGGATCTCCAGCTTCTAGTAGACAACGTTGTGCGTGTTGCCAAACTAGGGAAAATATTCGATCTTCCAATAGTCTTGTCCACCGTTACGTGAAGGGTGGTCAGAAACCGACTGTCCCTCCATTAAGACAGGTACTCTCGGATCAAAAGGAGTTAGACAGAACCACGATAAATGCGTGGGAGGACAAGGAGTTCTTAGACGCCGTCGAGGCAACGGGACGAAAGAAGCTCATCATATGCGCGCTCTGGACTGAAGCGTGTCTGATCTTTCCCTCATTGGATGCAATGAAAGAGGGCTATGAGGTCTATCCAGTTGTAGACGCTGTTGGCGGCACTTCACTTGAGGCTCATCAGACTGCATTACAACGCATTGCTCTCGCTGGTGGAAAACTTGTGAGCTGGGTGCAATTATTGACCGAGCTTCAAAAGGGACTGGGGACGGGCTGACACGATCCAACCTGTGCGACAGATTGCGTTTGACCCGTCTTCGCCAATCGCCAAGAACCTACAGCGACCGTTAAACATCAAGGGAGTACCTGCTCCTTAGGAATCTGATTTGGGGTAGGAGGCGCATGTATGTGGTCATGGGCGTCCACCATCCGAAACCCGGCATGGAGAACGCCCTTCTCGAGGTACAGGAGAGATTCGGAAAGGCTCAGCAGGGGCATAGGGGGCTAATCTCAGCCTTCGTCTGGAAGGACGAAAAATCCGAAGTGATCATAGGAATCACTCTCTGGGACACCAAAGCAGATTATGACGCGGCGCGGCCCGACATGGATAAGGCGCTTGGCGGTGCCGATTTTAGAACTCTAGACTCTTCCATGGAGATATACCGCGGATCCCCGGTGATTTGGTCCGCATGAGGGGTCATTCTATTCCGAATATCGCAATCGAGGAACCATATCTTGTCCCCTAGTCCAGCAGATTCCATGCCGAGCGCCGCCGTTCTCACGAACTACGGGTCCCCGAGCGTTCTTCAATGGACACACGTTCCCATGCCGGAACCCTCAGAGAAACGAGTCCGGATCAAGGTCCGAGTCTCCGGCGTAAGTCCCACGGACTTGAAAATCCGTCGCGGCGACCTCAAGGCGGTCTTTCCTCTGCCGGACCCCGCAATCTTCGGGTTCGAGATCGCCGGCGTCGTTGACGCCGTTGGAAGCAAGATCAGCAGCGTGTCGGTAGGAGACGAGGTGGCAGCTTTGCTACCATTTGGTGGATACGGCGAGTATGCGCTGGCCGGAGCCTGGACTCCCAAGCCGCCTCAAGTGGCCTGGAACGACGCCGGTGCGCTCCCTCCTCGGCTGAGGCCGCGGTCGGAGTGCTACGCCAGCTCAAGGTGGCTGAGGGCGAGACCCTCTTGATTCTAGGCGCGGGTGGATCGGTCGGGACTATCGCTACGCAACTGGCGATTCGGCAGGGACTCAAGGTCATCGGAGTTGTAGGCCCGCGGGACGAGGCGCTGATCCGAGGGTTCGGAGCCACGCCTGTCCTTTACGACGGTAACCTGCTTTCCGACGTGCGCAAGGTCACCGACCGAGTCGACGTAACCTTCGATGCTGCTGGTAAAGGCGGACTCGAAGAGGCGATCACACTTACTGGTGGAACCGACCGCGTAATCACTCTCGCAGACGAGCATGCAACAGAACTTGGCGTTCGGCTATCAGCCCCGACACCCGAACGGGCACCAGACGCGGTTGAGATTGGCATGAAGCTCCTGGCCGCCGGCCAACTGCGCCTGCGATCGCAGCAGTCCTTACCGATGTCAGCCGCAGCCGAGGCCCACAGGCTCCTTGAGGAAGGAAAGATCCACCACAAAGTGCTCCTGACGACAGGCCACGAGCTACCATCCAGTCATCAAGTTCAGAAATCGCGTAAATGATGAACGGTAACATGGAACGTCCTACAAGCGCAATTTGGTCAGAAGGAGAATTGAATCTGAGCTATCAATTTGAATGAAGATGCTTCGATTAGATCGCAACACCATGTTTAGAGTTTGTTTCCATGTTGAGTCGAATGGATTTACTCTAGGTTATTTTCACAAGTGATCACTGACTTGAAAAATTGAATGCGGATTACTGCAAAAAATACCTACCGTGTAAATACGTACGGCCAACTTTATGACCAAGAAGCAGGGGCATAATAAGAAATGAGCCAGCTCTCGAACAGTCCTTCTAGCGCGGTACAACATGTACGGTTGATCTTCTTCTTAGTGATCATCGCGTATTTCATGGATATTATCGACGCTTCAATAGTCACGGTTGCCCTGCCCTCCATCCGGCTTGAGTTCGGCGCTTCGATTGCCAACAGCCAGTGGATCTACGGAGCTTACGCGATCACCCTCGCGGGCTTCCTTCTGCTAATGGGACGAGCAGGAGACATTTACGGGCAGAAGAAGATCTTCGTCGGCGGACTGGTCATATTCACTATCGCATCGTTCACAGGCGGAATCGCCCCCTCCCTCCTCTCCCTGATCATCTCGAGATCCGTCCAAGGGATCGGGGCGGCAATGACAACAGTAACCGCCTTCGCCATTTTCATCAGAATATTTCCCGAAGGTCCTGAACGTAACAAAGCGCTCGGATACATCGTTGCTGTGCTTGCCGGGGGATTTGCGGCAGGCGCTGTCGTCGGTGGAGTCTTGACAACGTTCCTAGGGTGGAGATGGGTCATGTTCATCAACGTCCCGATAGGAATCGTCGCCACGATACTCTGTCAGAGATACTTTCCGGTTGGGGGCGGCTGGCTACAGAACCAGCACTTGGACATTCCGGGCGCCTTAACCGTGACTTCAGGGACAATGCTTCTGGTCTTCGGGCTGACCAATGCAGCTGGCCTAGGCTTCACATCCGTCTTGACCTACATCCCACTCATCGCATCAGTCTTGGTTTTGGGTCTCTTTCTATTGATCGAGTCTCGGTCCGTGTCTCCGTTGGTGCCGCTTTCTTTCATCCGACGAGGATCAGTGCTCACAGCAAACATCTTGGCATTGGTCCTCACCTCGGTCGTTGGCGGGGTGGGTTTCATCATCCCCGTGTACTTCCAGAATATTCTCGGCTACTCTGCCCTCGACTCTGGTCTCTTGACTCTGCCGCCCGCGCTGATCTTTTTCGTAGTCGGAGGATTCGTCGCATCTCGTCTTGTCAACAAGTTCGGCGCCAAGAAGATCCTACTAGTATCAAGCGGCCTTGTCGCGATAGGAACCCTCCTCCTGACCCCGATGTCGCCCAACGGCAACCCCTTCATCCTGATGCCCGGACTGCTTATCTGGGCTCTCGGGGCGAGCATCGGTTTCCCAGCGATCAACATAGCCGCGGTTGCAGGGACAAAGCCGGGCGAAGAGGGATTGGCGTCGGGTGTAGTCAATACTTCTTCAAGAATGGGATTCCCGATCGGACTCGCAATACTTCTCACCGTGGCGGGAGCCTTCGATCCGCCTCCAGCAGGCACTCCTTCGCCGGCCGGGATAGTTGCAGGATTTCAAGTAGCAGTCATAACAGCATCTCTCATCGGAGTCTTGGGATTCCTGATAGCTCTACGTCTCAAAGACGTGAAACCACCATGGGCGTCGCGAGACTGGAAGCCGACGAGCTGAGCCCCGCAATAGACCAAGACCCGAGAATCAGATCAGAAACGTGAGGCTTCCAAACAGGCAGAACGACGAAGTCTTCTCGATTACTCCGTGAATTCTCTGGCGGTCCAAGCACGTCCGAGGAAATCGAGAACTCTACCTCCAGACGTGGTACAAAGAATATGAGCTAGTGGAATGTTTTCAATCACAGAATGTCCCTATTCGAGTCTAGGGTAGTCAAACCGGACAAAACTGTAAACCGATCCTTTAGGATAAGCGAAAAGGCGTACAAAGCGCTAGAAGAAGGCGCAGCCAAAGGAAAAATCAGTCTGAACACCTTCGTAAACCAGCTTTTCCTAAATTATGCCGAATTCGATCGGTATGCCAGTAAGGTTCAACCCCTCGACCTACCTGGCCCTCTGCTCAGGCTGATTCTTGATGCCGTCCCAGAAGAGAAGATCATGACCGTTGCGAAGGCATGGGCAGAGAGAAATCTAGGAGAAACCGATCAGGCTAGTTCTTGCAGGGATATGGGTTCGATTTTTCTATAGACTTGGTGGGGTTCCAGATGTTTATCAGCGACAGTTAGGAGATCCCGAGCAACTGATATTCCGAACAATCTCTCGTTCTCTTCCAAATACGGCAGAATCAGGTCCCAGTCTTTCCGAGTGAAATCTGCCAATCGTCCACCGTTGAGCTGGTCCCTCGACACTTTCCTGTAAGGATCTCGGATGAATACCGCTCCACCGGAGGCCAATGAGAACAAGTTGCCTCCTGGATACGGATATTCTTGTTCAATGAACTTCCCGTCAAACGATGGCTTCAACCCATTGACAACTACGAACCCTCCGCCATTGTACGGATCACCTGCCATGAAAGATTCTGCCAGATAGTCTAGACACGTCCCGTTGATCACAACTCTCGGCCTACCTACCGCGTTGATGAGTGGTCGTCCCGCTGCGTTACCCAGCACGTACACGTCACCCCCTTTCGCCGCATACATGAAGGCCTGACCCACATCGCCATGAACCACGAGCTTACCGTACTTGAGAATCTGAGCGGCTTGATCTTGAGCGGCACCATGGACCGTTATTTCACAGCCGTCAATTCCCGAAGCGACATAATCGCCTACATCGCCGTAACAGTCAATCTTCAATCCATTCGTTCGCGGACCCAGCCCGCTTCCGATGAACCTATGGCCTCGCAAGTTGTACAACAATATGTTCTTCCAGCCCTGGTCGTGCGCGTCGACCACAGACCTGGCAGCGCTCTCGTCTCCCTCGACCGGAAATTCGAGAGCATCAACCACCAGTACCTGCGAGTCCAGTCCCGGATGCGCAAGTCTCAACCTGTTCTTCCAGTCCAGCCGAGTGTAGACGTCGTAGTTTGACAGTGGGACGGAAGAGAAGATCTCGTTCAGAGCCTCATGATACATTTGCAACAGTGAGCTGTGCTTCTTGTAGCCTGTATCATAGATTCTGTCGAATAACAGTGAGAGGGTTTGTATTGCAAAGCCTCTTGACTCTCGTCCCTTCAACGCGAGCCTCTTCAGCTCCTCGAGAATCTCTCCGGCATACTGGAAGCCAGCCTCCCTCAGCGCGGGACGAACATACTCGTAGAATCCCAGCGGGTCCTGAGTCTTTGGACCCTTCCCTGGTAGTTGCAGCGCGACGCTGACGTTTAGAGCGAGATCCGTTCGGGGTCCGTATAGCCATTCCTGTTCTGGAAGATCAATTTCCTGTCCAAATTTGTCAGCACATCCCAGTTCCTTTCCATCCTCTCCATCTTTTACACTGAAGAGGAACGCTCCGCCATCTGTGTGGCTCCCACCCCGAGCGTTCCAGTAGGAGTCAGCAAACCTGCTCGGAATCTTACCATCCTCTTGTAATCGTCCCAGTACTGCGTTGATCGCTTGTCTCTCAGACGCAATGACTCCAATCTTAAGCGGACCCTCTTGCAATGCGAAGACTTGCGGTCGGAGCATCGACGTGTCGGTAATCCCCAGCAACTGCCAGGCATTCTTCTCTACGTCATTTCTAGCGACGATGAAGAACCATGGACCATCCGGGGACCCATGGATGTGAGAAGTCTGGATCAGTCGATAGATCTTTTTCTTCTCCTCCGGAAGCATCTCGAAGTCCCGCTCGGTCGTCGGTGCCAGCGCTTCGATCAGATACTCCAGGGGATACTTGTAGACCCGGCTGATCAGATCGAACAATAGGACAGACACTTCGGTATCCGTCAAGAACAATGGATGGATGTTCCGCTGAGCCAGATACTCCATTATCGAATGATAGTTCGCGAAGTCGCCGTTGTGGACAAGTGCCTCATGCAATCCTACAAACGGGTGGGCGCCGCCGGGATGCCAGACTCGGCCTTTCGTTGGGTAGCGGTGGTGACCGATCCATATGTGAGCCTTCAAGTCTTCTAGCCGGTAATATTTTACAACATCGTCTCCATAGCCGACCAGTTTGAGAACGATCAGGTTCTTGCCGTGGGAAACGACGAATGCTTTCTTCTCGCCCAGCGATGAGTAGTATTGGAGGTTGAGCCGGTAGCTGTTCTGGTAGACGAACTCGTCTTCGAGCTCACTGCTCTTATGCCCAGTAAGATCGTTCTTCCGGGCGAAATCCTCTAGAACCCCCGGCTTGACCCTCACAAAATATCTGTAAACTTCTGGAGGCTCTACTTCGAGACCCGGAATCGACCGATAATCATCAACCGCTTCAACCCTCGACTCGTAGTCGACGCGGAAGAACGGGCGGAGATGCTCGTCTTCCACCTGTTTCCTAACAGACTTGTCAAGGTAGGCGACCTGGAGGATGTAGTCTTCGTCCAGAATCTTCTGTGATACTCCTAGCTGTTTGGGGAGGAGTCCGAGAGCAGCAATACCGCCGCCTTTGCCGTTACCCCTGTTCCGCATCTGCATAAGCGATGGTAGGAGATATTTTCCCTCCAACGGGACGTTGGACGCGAGCCCAACGACACCGCAACCTCCCTCCGCCTCCTGTTTCACAGAGGGCGTGTCCGTGACTGGCAATGTTTTTCGAGAGTCAATAATCGCTTGACCAGTCATCGCAGGCTCACTTGTATCGTACGAGTAGGTCCTTTCTTCCTCGAAGCTCCCGGATACTCTCGAGTCCGAACTCTGCGAGTATTATCCGTAGACGTTTCGACCAGGCGTTGAACAGGTTGACAATCCTCTTCTCTCCCCACTCAGGATCGATGAGCTGAGATAGCTCTGGATCAGTTGTCGTTATGCCGACCTGGCAACCTCGTCCCCGCTCGCAGTTCCCACAGTGCGTGCAGCCAACCGCAACAGCCTCAGCAGTACCAATGACACATCCATCCGCTCCCAGCGCAATCGCCTTTGCCACATCGTCCGCAGTCCTGATCCCACCGCTCGCCATCAGCGTGATCCGCTCCCGAACCCCTTCGGACACGAGATACTCGTGGACCTTCGGTATCGCGTATTCGACCGGCATTGCAATGTTCTTCTTCGCAATCTCCGGCGCCGCCCCGGTCCCACCATAGCCACCATCGATTTGGATGATGTTCGCGCCAGCATAGTAGCTCCCGATTGCTACCATGTCGACGTCAGTAGGGGTCGAGACCTTTACTGAGACAAGCGCTCGTGGATTGACGGTCTTGATCCAGTCAACGTGCTTCTTGTGATCCTCCACAGAATACACGCTGTGGAATGGAAAGGGCGAGTAGAGACTCGTGAACATGGACGACTCTCGCATCTTCGCAACTTCAGATGTCACCTTGTCGGCGAGGAGGTGACCGCCCAGTCCCGGCTTTGCGCCCTGGGCATACTTGAACTCGACAATCGGTGCGTACTGGATCGTCTCTTCTCGGACGCCGAACATGCCTGTGGCAACCTGAGTAATCACGTGGTGCCGGTAGGGCACAATCTGATCCGGATATCCTCCCTCACCGGTCGAAGTGTAGGTCTTGAGTTTTCTGGCAGCTCTGGCGCGCGCAATCATGAAGTTGAGACTGATCGACCCGAAGGACATTCCCCCGCCGTAGATCGGTAGCGGGATCTCGATTATCCTACCCTCATGTCGCTTGTTCAGTGAAATTGATAGGTCGGCACTATCCTCGTCGACCTTCGCAACCCCTTCATGGCGTTTCCATCCCAGCACGTCGAAGCCGCCTCCTGAGTTTCCAGTCTTGTACTCTAGACCATTCTCTGGAATCTCTCCCGTGAGCGCCTGCTCATACGTCGCAAGGATCAGCTCGCCAGTCCACCGCTTGTTCCCCAAACCTTCTGGGACGCCATGCCTTAGCGTCGGCAACACTTCGAGGCCGTGGTGAATCCGTTCGGTATGCTTCTCGAGGATGAGCTCTAGGTTGCCCATGCTATCCCCTTGAACAACTGTTCCCGCAGTTCTGAGTCCATCATCGATCGACCGATGTCTCCTCTTAGACGTCGGACGTCCCGCATGCCCATCGCGCTGAGAATCTCAATCAGTTGGTCATGCCAGACACCGATGAGGTTGATCAGGCGCTGCGCTCCCCATTCGGGGTTTATCCTCCGCGGCACCAAGTGATGGTTCGCCCTGTCTCCGGTCTCGCCTTTGAACTCGGCCTGCAACGCCACCAATACTGTCGTATCTATCGCGACCAGGTCTGCACCACAAATGATCGCCTTAGGAACGTGTTCGGCTAGAGTGATCCCGCCACTGGCGATGAGTGTAACCCTGTCTCTAAGCCCTTCTCGGACAAGTTGCTGATGCACATCCTTCAGCGCTATCGAGATATGCCGGGCATCCCTCGAATAGTCCTGGCCGTGATAGTCAGCATACAAGTGCAACCCGTGTACACCTTGACGGACTAGTTTGCTCGCGGCGTTTCCAGAATCTTCCCTAAGGGGTAGCCTAGCTATGAGAATCGACCGATCGAAACGCGCGAGCAGTCTATCCAGGAGGCCTGGTGTCTCCGCGTCAAACTCGGCTATCTCTGGCTGATCCCGCTCCTCATTTTCTGAGATCCCCCTTTCGTCAATTATCGGCAACAGATTGTCACGTCCTGTCTCTCGGTGCCTAATGTCCCGGGAAATGTTGAGTGTGCCGATCTTTTCTGCTGATAGGCCCACCGCAGCCCGAATGTCCGCGGTATCAGTGCCAGTGGGAAGCTCGTCGAAGATTATCGGAACCGGGATCTCCAACGACTTCGGCTGATAGTCGATCTTAGCAAAGTCGATACTGGTTGGTTTACGTCCAATGTCGACGCTTGTCGAGATGTACTCCCGACCATACACCCCATCTCTAGTTGGGCGAACTATCTCTGACATGTCGGTCCACATTCC
>Ga0209235_1001034_pt1 | contig 14906 bp, 13 predicted proteins | sample GraSoi013_1_20cm_4_FD_185817 | JGI IMG/M metagenome (GOLD analysis project Ga0209235, IMG submission 185817) | Grasslands soil microbial communities from the Angelo Coastal Reserve, California, USA - Sample 09_25_2013_1_20cm (SPAdes) (version 2) | ecosystem: Environmental > Terrestrial > Soil >... | reverse complement strand
GCTCCCCAACGTCGAATTGTTTCAGCGCTACCAACCAGCGCCGCTGCCCGGTGGTTTTCTCTCTTCGGGTCCGCATAGTATTTATTTCCAGACATTGGAAGAACAGGGTTTCGTGGGGCTCGGTCTCTATCTGTCGCTCGGCGCGAGTTGCTGGGCGAGCCTGTTCAATCTGCGACGCAGAGCCCTCCGGTCACCCTCTACTCATTGGATGGTTCCGTATACTCACATGATTGAGGTTTCTCTCTTTGGTTTTCTTGTGAGTGGGGCGTTCCTCGGGCTCGCTAATTTTGACCTCTACTATCAACTCGTCGCCATGGTGGTCATCCTCAAGGTCATTTATCAGACTGAGATGCGGACCGCCCGCCCGGTTCAGCCGAGCCAAACGGAACCCGTCGAGGTGACGGAGGACACCCTCGTGATTCAAGGTGCTGTGAATTAGATCGTAATGCCGACTGACTTGGAGAAGTCTCAAACTGGGAGTGAAGTATGCTGGAGCTGTCCAAATTTATGTTGAAGCATTTTGGCCGATGCTGTGTTCGGGCGTCGCTTGCCCTGCTTTTGTTCAGTATAACAGCGCGTTCCGCTGGCGCGCAATCATGGAATTGGAGTTTTGAAAAAGTTGACACGGGAGCAAGATTCACATCGCTCGCCGTAGATGGCCGCGGAAGCGTGCATGTCAGCTACACGGATAATACCGCCCATGTCGTCAAATACGCTTTTCGTTCGGCAGAGTCCTCCCGCTGGTACACGCTGGTAATTGACAAGAATTTGGGGAATGCGACGACGCGCCTTGCTCTCGATTCCGAAGGCAATCCGCATATTTGTTATCCGGATTGGACGAATCTCAAGTATGCCTACTGGAATGGAAAGCGCTGGATAAATCTGGAAATTTCTCCTGGAGGCGCGAAAGAATACACGTGTTCGCTGGCTGTCTCCTCCGATGGCAAGCCCTACGTTTCGTGGTATCAGGTGCGTGCTCCTAACGGCACTAGCTACTATCACATCCGAACGGCCGTCCTGCAGGATGGGGTTTGGCTCGCGCGCACCATCGATTTTGACGGGGAAGCCGGCAAGTGGAATTCGACGGTCGTGGATAGTCAGGGAACGGCATTCGTCAGCTACAGTATTTTCCCGACTGGCGAACTCAAAATTGCTCAATTTAACGGCAAAGAATGGCAGGTGAGTTTCATCGACTCTATAGGGAGAGATTCTTCGAAAGGCGTCCGCGGCATGGGCAATTGCCTTCGCGTAGATGCCCAGGGGATACTTCACGTCAGTTATTTCAGCGACAAGGAACTTCGTTACGCCGAGCAGCAGGGCGACCGCTGGGTGGTCCAGAAGGTGGACGATGTCCTCCCGCTCGGAAGCTGGATCGGATATCTGAGCAGTCTCGGTTTTGACCACGCGGGCCATCCGCACATTAGTTACGATGATGGTAGCACACTAAAACACGCGTACTGGGACGGGACCAGATGGCACATTCAAATCATTGCCCGTGCCGGTAGTGAGCCTTATCGTTACAGCTCCCTCGGTGTGGGGCCGGATGACACAATTTACATCAGCTACCGCGATCCAGAAGACGGTTCGCTGAAAGTCGCGGTGGGCCGGCCGACGGCTATGCCCTCGCAGGCGGCCGTGCCGGCAGCCTCCCCCAACAAGAATTAGGCCCGAATCGGCGCGTAGGACTTCGAATCTGGTGAAAGATGGAATTTCAGTTTGAAAATGTGTTCTGGCTCTGCGCTTTGCTGCTAGCATATGTCTACGTTGGCTATCCGGTTCTCATTGGAATTCTTGCGCACTTTTTTTCTCAGCCAAAGAAGTTCTCCGATGGAGATGAGCCATCCGTCTCTTTTATCATTTCTGCCTATAACGAAGCATCGGTAATCGCTGCCAAGATCGAGAATTCGCTGGGGCTTGCAGTCCCAACGGAACGTTTGGAGGTCATTGTTGTCTCCGATTGTTCCGATGATGGAACCGACGAAATCGTCCGGGGCTCAGAGGGGCTGGGCGTGCGGCTGCTTCGGCAGAATCAAAGATTGGGAAAGAGTGCGGCGTTGAACTACGCCGTACCGCAGGCGCGTGGGACCATATTGGTTTTTTCTGATGCCAACGCTCTATACCAACCTGATGCCATTCGTCATCTCGTTCGACATTTTTCAAACCCCAAGATCGGCTATGTCGTCGGGAACGCGCGGTACTCCGAGAAAGACTCGGGATCATCTTCTGCGGAGTCCGAAGGGCTCTACTGGAAACTTGAAACGTATTTGAAGAAGCAGGAATCCCTTTTTGGCTCGGTGGTCGGCGGCGATGGCGCAATTTACGCCATCCGCCGCGAACTTTATTCGCCGCTCTTGCCTACCGACATCAACGACTTCTTGAACCCGCTGCAGATTATCGCTCGTGGCTACAACGGGGTGTTCGAGCCGTCAGCTGTGTGTTATGAGGAGGCTGCTGAAAATTTCAGCCAGGAATACCGCCGCAAGGTGCGCATTATCAGCAGGAGCTTGAATGCGTTGCGCCGGGTTCCTGAAGTGCTGAATCCTTTGCGCAACACGCGCCACTGGTTCTCGCTGATATCGCACAAGGTGCTGCGTTGGATTGCGCCGTTCTTTATGATTTTCTGCTTTGCGTCAAGCCTGGCGCTTTGGCGGTCTCCGCTTTACAAAACTGCCGCCATTCTGCAGGCCGCTTTTTATGCGCTCGCGCTGATTGGCTGGAAGTGGCGGCCCGAAAACAAAATCGGCAAGCTTCTTTCTCTGGCTTTCTATTTTTGCATGGTCAATCTCGCATCGCTGGTCGGCTGTGTAAAGTGCTTCCGCGGCGATCTTTCGGGAATATGGGCGCCGCCACGGCAAAAATTACAGAATCAAGCGTAGTAACAAATGGTGCCGGAAGACTCATTCTTGCGTTGGACGCCGCCAAAAAGCAACTGCCAGGATACTGGGGAGATTTCGTGGAATCGGGAATGAAGACGGAAGCACTGCCGGGCAAGGCGCCGGCAAAAACCGTGCGGCCACTGCGCGTCCTCCATGTGCTCGATCACTCCTGGCCCGTGCACACTGGCTATAGCATCCGCAGCCTTCATCTTATCGCCGCACAGTATCGGCTGGGACTTCGTCCGCAGGCTCTGACCGGTCCCCTCCAGATGGTCGATGATCCAGACGCGGTGGAAACCGTCGTGGAAAATATCAGCTATCGCAGGACGCCGTTCCGCGGGAAGTTTTCTGAGTGGGCCATTTGCCGGCGGCGGCCAATCTTGCGCGAAGCTGTGGTCGTGCGGCTCATTCGAAACAGAATCTTAGAGCTTACCGCGAATGAATCCGTCGACTTGATACACGCGCATTCTCCAGCGCTCTGTGGCCTGGGCGCCTTGCAAGCCGCTCGTTCGAAGGGCATTCCTTTCGTCTATGAATTGCGCGCGTTCTGGGAGGATGCCGCTGTCGATCAGAAAAAAACTGCTGCGCTCTCTCTCCGCTACCGCCTGAGCCAGAAACTCGAGAACTACGTCGTGCATCGCGCCGATTCGGTTGTGGGAATCGCGCAATCAATTCTCGACGAACTCAAAAAAAGAAGAACAGATCCCGCAAAACTATTTCATGTTCCTAATGGAGTCGACGTCGAGAAATTCTCTCCGGTTTCCCGCGATGAAGGCCTGGCGGCGAGACTCGGGCTCGGCGGTGAGCCCGTTCTGGGCTTCATTGGGTCGCTCTATCGCTGGGAAGGTGTGGCTTGGCTGGTACACGCCGTCGCGGAACTTCGCGGCCGTGGAACTGCATGCAAATTATTGATCGTCGGCGACGGCGAAGAAATGCCCGCCGTCCGCGAAGCGGTGCGTCAATTGAATGCGGAAGATTTCATTCAAGTTTTGGGAAGAGTGCCGCACGGCGAAATCGAGCGCTACTACTCCCTGGTAGATGTGCTGGTCTACCCGCGGCACAGCATCCGATTGACCGAACTCGTCACGCCGTTGAAACCGCTGGAAGCGATGGCGCTGGGAAAAGCGATTCTCGGAAGCGACGTGGGTGGAATTCGTGAACTGGTGGAGCCGGAAAAGACCGGCGTCCTGTATCGTGCTGATAATGTTGAGGATTTCTGCGTGCAGGCCAAAAGGCTCCTGTCACAAACAAGTTTGCAATGCAAACTAGGCGAGGAAGCTAGGAAATTCATCTTGCGTGAGAAAGACTGGAATGTCCTCGCTCAACGTTACATAGACGTTTACGATTTTGCGATTCGCAATCACTGATGCTCCAATTCATTTTCAATTGGCTCGTGCGTACCGACCCTGCCGCGCACGCCGATACCATATTTGTTCTCGCCGGTCACAAAAGCCGCAAGGTTTTTGCCATCGGCCTTCTACGCCAGGGAACAGCGCCGCGTCTCCTGTTTAGCGTCGGCCGGTTTGAGATTCGCCGCTTTCCGGAATTGGGCTTGCCACAGACAATCGACCTGCTCCAAATGGCGCAGAGCATCCCGCCGCCGCAGCGTCATTTTTTTGTTTTGTTTGAGAATCAGCAATTCGCGGTGCAACGTATTCCCGTCCGAGCGCTGGGCACACTTAGCGAAATCGATGCGCTCTCGGATTGGCTAGGGGCGCGTCCTGGGGTTTCATCATTGATCGTCGTCAGCAGCGGCCCCCATTTACGGCGCTTGCGGATCTGTTGCCGTGTCTTAATACCGCGAAATATACAGATCGCTTTTCTCGCTGCCCCTGAAGAAAACGCCGCACCAGATCAGCGAAATTGGTGGAAAGATGTTTCAATCCGCAAAATGGTGTTGGCGGAATGCTTCAAGATTGCATGCTACCTAGTCTTTCTGCCGCTCTGGAAATTAGCGAGGTCATGGCGATCGAAAACAATTTCATCAATCGCGCCTAACTGAATATCGAATCTTGCCATCGCGATTGTTACACTTTCGACTTGAGATAATCTTCGACCTCTGCCGCGACCGCATTCCAGCTGCGCGATTGCGAGTGCCGTGCAATTTCCACTCGATTCCACGGTTTCGTGAGTGCCTGCTCCAGTCCAGCCGCAATCGATTGGACATTTCGTTCGACAAGCATGCCGAATTCGGGAGTGGTGATGATCTCCGGGATGCCACCGACGCGCGTTGCTAAAACAGGCGTGCCACACGCGAGCGCTTCGGAAACGACATTCGGCCAGCCCTCACGCGAACTCAGCAAGCAGCTCACGTCGGCCGCACTGAACCACAAGCCCAACTCTTGATTCGGCCGGTTACCCAGCAGAAAAACGCGGTCCTGCAATTGTTTCTCTCGTACGAGTGCGTCGAGTTCCGCGCGGTAAACGCCCTCGCCGATCACGTACAGACGGACCTGCGGCAATCGCTCCATAAGTTTTGCGACGGCTGCGATGAGCAGGTGATGCCCTTTGGATTCGATCAAATAACCGACAGAAACAGCGATGGCGTCTTCTTCTGGAAGTTCCAATTGCTTTCGCGCTGACTTTGCGTCGAGCAGTTGAAACCGTTCAGTGTCTACTCCATTGGAAATGACCTGGATCTTCGTTTCGGGAATGCCGAGAGCAATCATTTTCGTTTTCAAATCGGCCGAGACGGCGATGACGCCTGCTGCGTGCATCAGCGTCCAGCGCAGCATCGGGCGAATGAGACGAAACGAGGGATAGAGGTTGATGTCCGTGCCGCGCGCGGAAACAACGACGGGTAGATGCAATTTTCTGCCGAGACGGACGGCGGCAAATCCATCAGGATAAACGAAGTGAGCATCAACGCAGTCAAATCGTTTTTCGCGGTGCAGGCGCTGCGCGATAGGCAGCGATGCCAGGTACATGAGCATTCCGTGCGCGGGCATGCTGATTTCCGGGAGAAACGGATAGCGAGGATGGTGGATGCGCATGCCATCGATTACTTCTTCTCGCGGGATCTGGCTAAACTGCTGCCAGCGCCGGATGGGCAGCCATGAGGGAAAGTAGGGAACCGGGGCAATGACTTCCAGGAAATTGCCGGGGCGGCGCGCGAGATGCTTCACGCGCTGATGGATGAAGATTCCCTGGAGCGGATTGACCTTGTTGGGATAAAGAGCTGTGAAGGTCAGAACTCGCAAGCACAATCCATTGAAACTAGATTTGCTTCCACGCGGTTGCAATGCCAACGCGTCCGATAATCGCTTCGAGCCGCAGGTGATGGAACGACATTTCGTTTTCGCGCCGCAGGAGCGAGACTAGCATACTCGGGCCGAGTTGGATGGAACCATCCCAGCTGATGTTCCTCGCAGTAGGCGGGGTTTGCTTGGTAGCTGCACGAAGCTCTATTCACAAAATTTTGTGTGTACAATTTGTGTACAATTAAGGGTGCGGTTGCGCTCCATCTCTTTGAGAAGATGAATGAAAAACGCGCTCACGGTTGACCTTGAGGACTATTTCCACGTTAGCGCCTATGTGGGCAAGGTGCGCCTGGAAGAGTGGGATTCGTATCCGAGCCGGGTCGCGGAAAACACCGACCGGCTCCTGGCCCTGCTCGCGGAGCACAACTGCCGGGCGACTTTTTTTGTTCTGGGATGGGTGGCGGAGAAAAAGCCGGAAGTTGTGGTGCGGGTTGCAGCCGCGGGACATGAGATCGCCTGCCACAGTCTGCTGCACCGGAAGATCTTTGATTTGACGCCGCAAGAATTCCGGGAAGATACGCGCCGCGCGAAGGCTGTCATTGAAGATGCCACCGGAAAGCAGGTTATCGGATATCGGGCTCCAAGTTTTTCCGTCACCAAAAAATCATCGTGGTCTTTGAATATTCTAGTTGAAGAAGGATTTCAGTACGATTCGAGTGTCTTCCCGGTGGAACACCCTTCATACGGAATTCCCGACGCGCCGCGGACCCCGTACTGGATCAACACCGCCAGCGGGCGAATTCTTGAGTTTCCCCTGCCAACGCTCTCGATTGGATCGAAGCGGGCGCCAATCGGCGGCGGAGCCTACCTTCGGCTACTGCCGTACAGCTACACGCGTTGGTCGATCCGGCACCTCAATCGGCACGAGAATCTTCCGGTATGCGTCTACATTCATCCGTGGGAGTTGGATCCGCAGCAACCCCGAATGGGTGGCAACCTCTCAGCGCAGGCGCGGCATTATTTTGGCTTGCATGGGACGGAAGCCAAACTCAAGAAGCTGCTCCGAGACGTGGAGTTTTGTCCACTTGCTTCGCTCATTGCACAGCTCAGTCCCGTCGAAGTTGCACTCTCGGTCTAGCTTTGTCGGAGCCATAAGTTTTTTGTTTCCCATCGATTGGGGGTACGGGTCGGAAGCAATGCATTAGAACCGACCTAGTCTACCCCCACCCCCTATTTTTGCTAAAGAGTTCGAAATTGACTGATTCTAAAGGAGTTAGCAAAAAGGTCCTTGCAAAAGAGTGCGTAACTGACTGATTCTAAAGGGTTGAATATTTGCGTCAAAGCACATTACAAAAAAGAGTACACAATCGATAGAAAACAAAGAGGATAATTCACATGACTACAAAAAAAAGATTCGTAATTCACCGCCGGAGGGGTCTAGAGCTTTGGCGAGACTGATAAAGCTCTCTAGATTGAATTATAGCGCGCAAGAAGCGGATGTCAAAGGTCAATTTAGCCTACGGCGAATTGCTCAGTAGTGAGGCGCTTGAAGGCCTTGAGGTTCAAGAAGCTGCGTGGCAGCCGAATTCCTTGATCAGGACCGAAGAGACGGCGACCGAGTGAAAATGGGTACCGCTAACGGGAAAGGGGGTGGACGTAGCGTTTCGAGGTCCGTCAGAAGACAACTGGAAAATTGCATAAGTCTTTTCTGTTCAATGGTTTAGAATATCTGACCAAGAAGCGCGGGTGTCAGTCTGCTTAAGACGTATGGTACCAGTGCAACGGGGCACACTGATTCGGCGGGAGGCAGTATTCGGGCACGGTCGCCTTTGAGACCCAGCGAGGTGAGGAAAAGCCTCGAGAATCCAGGAATGATGGAATGCGGATACTGATTACAGGACACAAAGGCTATATCGGAACGATAATGGCGCCGCTGCTGGCGGACGCCGGGCACGAAGTCGTTGGGCTAGATAGCGACCTTTTCGAGCAGTGCACTTTCGGGGAGGCGCCGCGGGAGTTTCCCTCGATTCGCAAGGACCTCCGCGACGTGGAAGCTGCGGAGCTCAAGGGATTCGATGCGGTAATTCATCTGGCAGGGCTCTCGAATGATCCCCTGGGAAATCTGAATCCGAACCTGACGTACGACATCAATCACCATGCCTCGGTGCGGCTTGCGCGGCTTGCAAAAGAAGTTGGGGTCAAGCGCTATTTGTTTTCCTCCTCCTGCAGCACCTACGGAGCGGCGGGCGACAAGATTTTGGATGAGACGGCGGAATTCAATCCAGTTACTCCGTACGGGCGCTCGAAAGTGCTGGTGGAACAAGAAGTGTCGCAACTAGCCAGCCCGGAATTCAGTCCGGTATTTCTGCGGAACGCGACGGCCTATGGAGTATCACCACGGCTGCGATTTGACCTGGTGCTGAACAACCTGACGGCATGGGCGCTGACCACCGGCCGCGTGTTCATCAAGAGCGACGGTACGCCCTGGCGGCCAATCGTGCACATCGAAGACATCTCCCGCGCGTTTTTGGCGGCGCTCGAAGCTCCGCGCGAGCTAATTCACAATCAAGCGTTCAACGTGGGCCGCAGTGAAGAGAATTACCAGATCCGTGACCTTGCCGAGATCGTGAAGGAAACGGTTCCGGGTTGCACGATCGAGTTTGCAGCGGATGCGGGTGCCGACAAGCGTTGCTACCGCGCGGATTTCTCCCGCATTGCGAAGGTGCTCCCGGCGTTTCAGGCGAAGTGGGACGCCCGGCGCGGCGCGCGCGAACTTTACGAGGCGTACAAGAAAGTTGACTTGCGCGTCGAGGACTTCGAAGGCGCACGTTACAAGCGCATCGATCACATTCAGGGATTGCTGGCGTCGGGCCGCTTGAATTCCGAGCTGCGCTGGCAGGCCGTGGAATCCGAGCACGTGCTGCAAGCGAAGAATTCCTGATCTGTGCTCGATGAGCGGCTGGTGAGACTTGATTTTCACGGAGACTAAGCTGGCCGGCGCATTCGTGATCGAACTGGAACGGCGCGAGGACCAGCGCGGTTTTTTTGCCCGGACATTTTGCCAACAGGAATTCGAGGCGCACGGTTTGAAGACGCAAGTGGTGCAATGCAACGTTTCCTTCAACAAACGGAAAGGGACACTGCGAGGAATGCATTACCAGGCAGCGCCGTTTGCGGAAGCAAAGCTGGTGCGGTGCACTTCGGGATCGATTTATGACGTCATTATCGACTTGCGGCCGGCTTCGGCGACATTCAAGCAGTATTTCGCGGTGGAACTCTCCGCGGAGAACGGAAGAATGCTGTACATTCCGGAAGATTTCGCTCACGGGTTCCAGACTTTGCGGGACGACACCGAAGTTTCCTACCAGATGGCGCAGCGCTATTCGGCGGAACACGTGCGAGGCGTGCGCTGGAACGATCCAGCCTTCGGGATTGAGTGGCCGGAAGGCGAACGCATCATCATTGAGCGTGACCAGAACTATCCCAACTTTGTTTCATGAGAACGGCCGGAAAGACTTGAACGGGCAGCAACTACAAAACGGATTCGATCATGTGGCTGAAGGCCAGGCGATGAGTCGCTTGATCGCGGAGCTGTATCCAATCTGCCGCAGCATCACGGGCGACGGATTGCGAGAGACTCTTCGGCTTCTGCAGAGGCAAATTCCGCTGGAGCTTCGGGAAGTTCCTACGGGCACACAAGTGTTCGATTGGACGGTGCCGAAAGAATGGAACATCCGCGACGCCTATGTGAAGAACGCGAGCGGCGATCGCGTAATCGATTTCCAGAAGTCGAATTTGCACGTGGTGAATTACAGCGTGCCGGTGCGGCGCCGGATGAGGCTGGCGGAATTGAAGGAGCACCTCCACACGCTGCCTACGCATCCGGATTGGATTCCTTACCGGACGTCCTACTACAAAGAGAGCTGGGGATTTTGCCTGTCGGAGAAGCAACTGGCGAGTCTGAAGGACGAGGAATACGAAGTGTGCATTGATTCATCGCTAGAAGACGGGCACTTGACGTACGGAGAATATTTCTTGCCAGGAGAGACGCGGGACGAAGTGCTGATCTCCTGTCACGCATGTCATCCCTCGCTGTGTAACGACAATCTTTCCGGCATTGCGCTGGCGGTATCGATCGCGCGAGCGCTGCAGCCCGCACCACGCCGGTATTCGTACCGCTTTCTTTTTATTCCCGGGACAATTGGCGCGATCACCTGGCTGGCGAAAAACGAAGACAGGATTGCCAGTATCAAGCATGGATTGGTGCTGACCGGCGTCGGTGATGCCGGTGCGCTGCACTACAAGAAGAGCCGAAAAGGCAGTGCGGACATCGACCGCGCTGCGGTGCACGTGTTGAAGCATTCCGGACAACGGCACGAGATTCTGGAATTTTCGCCCTATGGCTACGACGAGCGGCAGTACTGCTCACCCGGAATAAATCTTTCAGTGGGAAGGTTGTCTCGGACACCGCACGGTACCTTTCCGGAATACCACACTTCGGCGGACAACCTGGAATTCGTGCATGCGGATAAGCTGGGAGAAGCACTGGCGGTCAGCCTGGAAATTCTTTCGGTCCTGGAAAACAACGGCGCGTTTGTGAATTTGAATCCGAAATGCGAGCCGCAACTGGGTAAGCGCGGGCTGTATCGCATGGTCGGCGGAACCGCGGATGCGGGACTAAGCGAGATGGCGATGCTGTGGGTGCTGAATCAGTCGGACGGAAAGAATTCGCTGTTGGACATCTCAGAGCGTTCGGGCATGCGTTTTGAGGCCATACGCAAGGCTGCGGACGCTCTCGAGGAACACAAGTTATTGCGGAAAGAATTGAAGGCAGTGCCGCAGGCGGCGCGTTAAGCCGGCGGAAAGGACAAGACTTATGAACTCGCTCATCATTGATGCACCGATCTCCGAGGAGAAGAAGCGGGAATTGCTGTATCGTGGGCAGCTGCTGGTGTATTCGCCGACGCCGAATTCGCTAGCACTGGTGGACTTTGCCCGGAAGATGGTAGAGGCTGCGTTTCATCCGCTGGAGCCGGAAACGGCGCAGTTTCATCTGCCCGTTGAGAAATACGCGGCAATTCTTTCGGAATTGAAACCGAAATTCATTCATGCGCCGGAATCGAAGAAGTGCATTCAGGGAATGCTGGGCGACCTCGGCTTCAGTTTGGAAAAGACGTACTTTGACGTGCCGCGGATGCGCTCTTCGACCAGCGATGATTTTCTGACGTCCGGGATTGCATATGTCTTTCACCCGCATCGCGACACGTGGTATTCCGCACCGATGTGCCAAATCAACTGGTGGCTGCCGATTTATCCGATCGTCCCGGAAAACGCGATGGCGTTTCATCCGCGATATTGGAGCCAGGCGGTGGGCAATGGTTCGGCGGAATACAACTATGCAGAATGGAACCGCACGAGCCGGCAGAACGCCGCGCAATTCATCAAGCAAGACACGCGGAAACAACCGAAGCCGGAGGAGCCGATGGAGCTTGATCCGCAAATCCGAGTGATTGCGCCGCCGGGAGGCGTGCTGCTGTTCTCCGCCGCGCACATGCATTCGAGCGTGCCGAATAATTCCGGGAAGACGCGGTTCAGCATTGATTTTCGTACCGTGAACGTGGACGACGTGGCGACGCGACGCGGGGCCGCGAACGTGGATTCGGCTTGCACGGGCACGACGATGGGAGATTACCTGCGCGGGACGGACTTGGCGCACTTGCCGGAGAAATATTTTGAGATGTATGAAACACAACCGCCGATCGCGAAGCCGGAGGAGTTCGAGACGGCGACAAAGGCCTAGATGAACGAGGGCGGAGATCTTACTCAAGGCCGAACAGGAATATTCATGACTGCGACGAAACAATCCGGCTGCCGATTCTGCGGGACAAAGCTCGAACACACGTTCGTGGATCTGGGTATGTCTCCGCTTTGCGAGAGCTTTCTACCCGGGGAACATTTGAATCAGATGGAAGCGTTCTATCCGCTGCACGCGTACGTTTGCGGGAATTGCTTCCTGGTGCAGTTGGAGGCGTACGTCACTGCGGAGCACATTTTCAGCGACTATGCGTATTTTTCGTCGTATTCGGATTCCTGGCTGGCACACGCAAAAAAGTACACGGATCGGATGGTGGAACGGTTCGAGATCGGAGAAAAGAGCTTTGTAGTGGAGCTCGCCAGTAACGACGGGTATTTGCTCCAGTACTTTGTGGAGAAACGTGTTCCAGTGCTTGGGATTGAGCCGGCGGCGAATGTTGCGGCCGTGGCGGTGAAGAAGGGTGTGCCGTCACTGGTGAAATTCTTCGGAAGGGAGACGGCGTGCGAACTGGCGACCGCCGGGAAACAAGCGGATTTATTGCTGGGTAACAATGTTCTCGCGCAGGTGCCGGACCTGAATGATTTTGTGGCGGGGATCACCATGGAGTTTCCGCATCTGCAACGGCTGATGGAGGAAAACCAGTTCGACACGATTTACCATGAACATTTTTCCTACTTCTCATTTGTAACCGTGGAGAAGATTTTCGGTGCGCACGGGATCGCGCTTTTTGACGTGGAGGAACTGCCGACGCATGGGGGGTCGCTGCGGATTTACGGACGGCATGCGGAAGATTCATCGAAGCCGGTGACGGCCCGCGTTGCGGAATTGCGCACACGCGAAGAAGCGGCTGGAACCACGCGGCTGGAGACTTATTCGCGGTTTGCGGAGCAGGTCAAAGAAACGAAACGGAAGCTGCTTGAGTTTTTGATTGCCGCGAAACGGAATGGGAAAAAGATCGCAGGGTACGGCGCACCGGGAAAGGGTAATACGCTGCTGAATTACTGCGCGATTCGAACGGATTTCCTTGATTACACGGTGGACCGCAATCCCTACAAACACGGCCGATTCCTGCCGGGGACGCACGTTCCTATTTTTTCGCCGGATCGCATCCGGGAGACGAAGCCGGACTTTCTGCTGATTCTTCCGTGGAATTTGAAAGACGAAATCATCGAGCAGAATGCGTTTATTCGCGAGTGGGGCGGGAAGTTCGTTGTGCCGATTCCGGAGGTGCAGGTTCATGAGTGATGCACCCCGGACCAATACCGTCAAACGCATGAGTGCAGCGCAATGGATCGAGTTGGATTCTGGCCGAATAATTTGCCGAGTCTTCGAACAGTGAAGGAGTAACGCACATGAAGGTCGTCATCTTTTGCGGGGGGCTGGGAATGCGATTACGAGAATATGCGGATAACGTTCCAAAGCCCATGGTGCCCATCGGCTACCGGCCGGTGCTGTGGCACGTGATGAAGTACTACGCGCACTTTGGCCACAAGGATTTTATTTTGTGCCTGGGCTATCGCGCTGACGCCATCAAGCAGTATTTCTTGCATTACGACGAGTGCGTTTCGAACGATTTTTCGCTTTCCAAAGGCGGCAAGGATCTGCAACTTTTCAATAGCGACATCCACGACTGGAACATCACGTTTGCCGAGACGGGCATGCACTCGAACATCGGGCAGCGGCTCAAAGCGGTGGAAAAATATCTCGTGGGTGAGAAGACATTCCTCGCGAACTACGCCGATGGCTTGACCGATCTGGATCTGCCGAAGCTAGTGGATTTTGCGCAACAGCATGACAAGATCGCCACGTTTGTCTCCGCTAAACCAAACTTGACCTATCACATGGTTTCGGCTGCACCCGATGGTGTGGTGAGCGATATCCAATCCATTCGCGACGCCGCTCTGCGGATCAACAGCGGCTACTTTATCCTGAAGCAAGATATTTTCAAGTACATGCGCGAAGGCGAAGAGCTGGTCCTCGAACCCTTCAAGCGCTTGATCCAGGAAAAGCAGTTGATGGCTTACGAGCACAACGGCTTTTACGCTTCGATGGATACGTTCAAGGACAAACAGCAGTTGGACGATTTGTACGCGCGCGGTGACGCGCCATGGGTGGTTTGGAACTCCAAGGCTTCGCAAAGTGCAGCTCCGGCAACGGAGCCCGCGAAATCGCCGGCCGGCGAACCTGCCGGCTATGTGGCGAGCCGACGCGATGGTTGATTTGCGCTTGGGTTCCGCAGAACGTCCCCTATGCCGGATCCTGTGCCTGGGTTCACACTGCGACGACATTGAGATTGGGTGCGGCGGAACGATTCTGCGGCTCTTGCGCGAGCATCCGAAAGCCGAAGTCCATTGGGTGGTGTTCAGCTCGACTGCGGTTCGAAGGAAGGAGGCGGCGCGAGCGGCGAATCTGTTCTTGGCGCCAGCAAGCAAAAAGAGAGTGGTGATCCGCAACTACCGCGACAGTTTTTTCCCTTCGCAGCAAGCGCAGATCAAAGGCGAATTCGAAAAGCTGAAGAAAACATTTGCGCCGGACTTGATTCTGACGCACTACCGCCACGATCTGCACCAGGATCACCGGGTGATCTGTGAACTGACTTGGAACACCTTTCGCAGCCACCTGATCCTGGAATACGAGATTCCAAAGTACGATGGTGACCTTGGCGCCCCTAATTTCTTTGTGGGGCTGGACCGCGCCACGTGCGAACAGAAGGCCAAGCACATTCTGGACGCGTTTGCGTCGCAGAGGTCTAAGCAGTGGTTTACGGCAGATACGTTCATGGGTTTGCAGCGAATCCGGGGCATCGAGGCGAATAGTTCTGGCGGATATGCGGAGGGTTTTCATTGCAGGAAACTAGTGTGGTAATCAAGGAACAAGAGGAGCGCCCCCCGGTCGCTCAGCAGCGCGAAGAAATCAACGCTGCCAAAGGGGAATGGATGTCGGAGCTGTGGCATTTCCGCGAGCTTCTGTACTTCCTCGCGTGGCGCGACGTCAAGGTGCGTTACAAGCAAGCCG
>Ga0209235_1001032_pt1 | contig 14921 bp, 14 predicted proteins | sample GraSoi013_1_20cm_4_FD_185817 | JGI IMG/M metagenome (GOLD analysis project Ga0209235, IMG submission 185817) | Grasslands soil microbial communities from the Angelo Coastal Reserve, California, USA - Sample 09_25_2013_1_20cm (SPAdes) (version 2) | ecosystem: Environmental > Terrestrial > Soil >... | reverse complement strand
GTCAATTCTTATGGGTGATGACCCGAGGCGGGCTGCGGCGGCCTCGATCCTGATTTCGAAGAATCGGCCCAGCTTCGAACTCCTCGAATTCCTCTCGATGAGGCACGGCTTCGCGGAGAAACTGCTAGGCCTCCTAGAGGCAATCAACGATATCTCTCCCGCACATGAATTCAGTGACGCAATCTCGGCTTTCAAAGAAAGGGGGATCAACCCAAGGAGGGTGGTGGATGAAGGACAGATCAGGAACCTGATGGAACTCTATGTCCCGCGGACAGGGTAGACTTGTCCATCAGTTCAAAACAGCTCGTCGATTTCCTGGATGAAGTTGGGAAGACGCTGGATCGGAAGATTGTCCTCGTAGCAGCAGGGGGAACAGCTCTTACCCTATACCGTGCCAAAGCTTCCACCATAGACGTCGACTTCACTGGTCCGGCCAAGGACGTCGAGTTGTTTCAGAAGGCCGTGAATGCAACCCAGCCAGGGTTCAAGGTCCATGTTTGGCCAGACGGTCAGGTATTCAGCCAGTTTCTCCCTGATGACTATTTGAGGAAATCAAAGCGGATCCGTTCCTTGAAAAACATCGACCTGAGAGCTCTGGCTCCTGCCGACATCGTCGTCACCAAGACAGGACGTCTCGACCTGAGGGACATTGATGACATCGAAGCCTTGCATCAGAAAATTCAAGCTAACCAGGAATTCAATAGTAAGACGTGGGAAACAGGTCGAGTATGTGGGGAACCAAGATGTCTTTGACTACAATCTTGAATCTGTGACTGCGAGGTTCTTCGGCAAGGGCGCGTACAAAAGAAACGGAAGAAGTCGCCTAGAATCGACACCTGCTTTGTCTAGTGCCGTATCGCATTTCTCGAATGGTAACTGATCTGGTAACCGTAAATGGTAACAGAAAACCCGTTATCCTTAAGTCCGCATGACGTTCTGTGTTTACAGTCGACCTAGGCGTAGTCCACGAATCCGAGTCAGGAGTCGATAGAATCCGTCATTGCGGTACAACGAACCTTCAGATTCATCTGTCAAGCGTCTACGCCTCAGTACGGCACAGACTCTAGTACTCCGCGCCGAAGCGGCAGAAACGATCGCCCTTCAACAATATGATCTTGCTCTCCAATCAGAAACCTCGGCGATCTTCAAACAACGAGTCAACTCGGCTCTGTCGAGCGAAAAGCGGGCGAAGGCATTTTTCGAAAAAGCCGGGCCCAGATCAAGACCGAGATTATTGCGCGCCCAAGCAGTGGAGGCGTTTCTGAGCTCTTGGTTGTCCAGGGGCCGGAACGATAGAAAACGAGCCCTAGAACACACCTGGAACCTTGCGAAGAAGGCGCTCCAATCTTTCCATGCGGCCGAGGAATTCCGAGAATACGCTGATACCTACAACCTTCTCTCTTTCGCTGTGGCATCGAGTATTGAGTTTGAAGGCAATCAACGACTTCGCAGAAAAAAGCTCGGAGAAGCGGCGGAGCATGGACGCAGAGCTGTGGCTATCTGGCGGTCGATTGGCGACAAAACAGAGCTTACGAAGGCCCTGATCAGAGCCTCAATTTTCCTGGATGGACTTGCTGATGAGACATCTTCCAAGATCCTTCGTGTAGACAATCGTCGAGAGTCCCGCCGCATGTGGAAAGAGGGCATGAAGGTGTCCCGGAATGTAGCTCTTCATGAAATCACACATCCTCTGGCCGGATATCAGTCACTTGATCCGAAAGAAAACCTGAAGGTCTGCGAAGAAGCTCTGGAAATCGTAAGGCCCACAAAAGACAACTTCGCAATTGGTCGACTCAACGAATTCCTCGCCAAGCACAATTTCTATGCCGCGGAATCGAGTGGAGGCGGAGACCCTGTAGCGGCCACACGAATACACGTGAAAGCTTTACACTACGCCGAGGCTTCTGCCGACTTCTACGACATAATCAACTACACTAGTCCGATAGCGGGAGTCCTCTGGATTCACTCGCCATACTGCCAGCACTTTAGCGCTTTAGCACGCTACGAATCCGACCCGGACAGGTGCGCGCTTCTGGAAGAGAAGAGCCTCAGGTGCATACCCGAGCTACTCAGATCGGCCAGAGAGAAAGGGAGCCCCCGAGTACGCTTCTATGCACTATACACAAGCTACAACGTTGAATCAGCAGCGGCGGCGAAAGAAAAGACCCGGAAACGGCAGAGACGTCTCTTTCAAAGGGCACTTTCCCATAGAATGGAGACGGATCTACTAGTAAGTCGTGTCTTCGCAAGGATAAGCTGGAATCGGGCAGTTGCAATCAGAGGGCTCGCTGATCTTCAGTCAAGACTTGCAAATGTAGAAAATGACAGGAAAAAGAAAAACCGGCTGTTAAGCCAGGCCATTCGAAATCAGCTACTGGCTATCAGGGTAGCAATTGCATATGTTCGTCAGCTTGAAGCTTCGGGCGATCATTTCAACACGGAAGGCATCGCTCGACTCTTTGTAGGATACGGAGACCTTCTCTCAAGAATAGAACCAGTTGGAGACAATAATGTACGAAAGGCGGCGAGAGCATATTCAACTGGAGCTGAATGGAACGAAAAGATCCCTCGATATGACCGGTCAGCCGCTTGCTACTGGAAGTCCGCCCAAGCCTACGACCAAATTCAAGCACATACAATTGCAGCGGAATACTTTACGAGAGCCTCACAAGCATATGCTCAATTCGGCCGCCGAGTTCCTTCACTAAGGCATCTCGCCCGAGACTATTCGAGCTATCTCAAAGCCTGGACAAAGATCGAACTAGCAAGATCCTTTCATGCGAAGCAGCAATTCGAGCGGGCTGCAAAATCATACAGACAAGCTGCAGAACTACACAAGTCGACAAAGCGATGGAACCTTCTCGATCAATACTACCAAGCCTGGTCCAAGCTTGAATTCGCCGAAGCACTCAGCAGGAAGGGGCGGTTTAGAGCTGCGGTCAAAGCGTTTGGCGATGCAGGCGGGAAGTTAGCAGAATCAAAGATTCTAATCAAGAATCAACTTTCACCAAACAGCAGACCAGAAGAAAGGGCGATTTTGGAGAAACTAGCGAACTCCTCCATAGACTCCTACTGCAAGGCTCGCGCAAATCTGGAAGAAGCAATGTTCGCAGAAAGCCAAGAGGATTATCATAGAAGCTTCGAGAAGTTCGGTCTCGCGTCTGAAGTATTCCAAGAAACCTCCACCTTATCCGAATCTGCCCAAGAAAATAGAGAGGCAAGCTTCCTTTCTAGCTTATGCAAAGCCTGGCAGCTCGCTAGCAAGGCCGAACTGGAGAACTCGACCAAGCCTCTGCAAATGGCAGTCTCTGTATTCGAAAGGGCCATCAGGCTCAGCCCAAACGAAAAATCGCTCAAGCTCGCGTCCGGCCACAAGGCGTTTTCAGAAGGCCTCATTACATCACGAATATTTGCAAAAACACTCGACCCATCGCTTCACGAAGAAGCAGCTAAACACTTGCAACTCTCGCGCAAATTCTACCTTGAGGCCGGTTTCAACACCGCAGCGCATCATGCAACAGCCCGCAGATTACTTCTGGACGCCTCTTCGTTATTGGGTAATGCGAGAAACGCCAAAGATCCTAACGTGAAAATCGAACTCTACGATCTCGCAAACGCAAAGCTACTCGAATCATCAATGGAGTTCAAGAGAGCAAAACAGAACATTAGGAGAGCCCAGGTAAAACAAATTCTGCAAGAGACCACGAGCGAAACCAAGGCCCCACTTCGCATAACTGACACTCTAACCGCACTGACTTACTCGTCTACTAACGCAGCCGTCTATACATACGCACAGGGAAACGAGAAATCATTTGGATTGGAGAGATTCGAACAGGCCGACATTGAGGTGAAAACCGCCAATGTTGGTAGGCTGATGGGTTCCAAAAGAGATGTGGAACTCGAGCTAGAGATTTCTAATATTGGAAAGCAATCGATCAAGCTTTTGCGCCTTGACGATGTGTTTCCCGAAGGGAGCGAAGCGGTCGAAATCCCAGATTCATGGAAGGCGCAAGGTCAGTCGGTCATCAATGGCTCGCGAGTTATTGCACCAGCTGAAACAGAGAAGCTGAAATTTGTCCTCCGTCAGAAAGAAGAAGGCTTGCTGATTATCCGACCGACACTGGTTTTTTCTGATGAGGGGGGAGCGGCGTCGGAGCGACCCGTCGCTTCAGTGATCGTACCCACTTCGACGATATTCGACTTCCTAGTCTCATCCTTCGTTAAGGACAATGCGACCCGACTGCGACCCGACATGTGCGGTTGGAAGTCCAAGATGGAGATTGTAAAAGACCTGAAAATTCCCAGAAGCCATGTCTACGGCGAACGAAGATACGGACGAGCTTTCGGAAAACAGCTCGACTCTCTGGTCAGAGCCTCTCTGGTCGAATACCGGATATTTCCCAAGGAGAGAGGCAGAGGAGGAAACATAACTAGAGTCAGGATCCAACTTGAGAACGAGAATGTCAGAGAATACATTCAAGAATTGACGTCTGAGAAAGTGCCTGTCGAGAAGCCAATCTTAGCGAGCTAGGCCAGCAATTCGAGCTAGCCCAGACAATGCCTCCATGTGCCCAACTAGAGGAAGCGTTGACGAGTTACCGACAGCGACGCATCTCTGATGTCGTGAGCGGAGGAGGCGCCTGTGACGCTTTCATTTGTCGAGAGACGGGAAGGTGAAACGGGCGTTTCAAGGCTGTCGAGCTCTGTCTTCGGTCCCTCTGATGCGGCCTGTGCGATACCTCCATGGTGAATTGGTGCCAACTGATTGCATGGTGTCCCGCGCTGGCAGACGTTTACTTCGACGATTGTAGACTCGACGAGCGAGCCGATCGTGCCTGTTACATTGACAGTGTAGCCTCCCACCATAGTGCCGACGACTCTCAACCGGGAGCTATTGTGGGAGCCGAAGGCAGTTACCATGACAGTGTTCGGTGTCAGAGTGGCTGTGAGACCAGTCGATGGGGTGATAATTGTCGACATTGTAATGCTTCCAGCCAATCCATCGAAAGGCCAGATCTCAATCGCGGTATTGCTAGATCCCCCAACGAAAAAGCTCAGAAAAGAATAGTCAGGGAACATCGAGAAATCTCCAACATCCACCGTGATCAAGAACGAGTGCGAGAGCGCCCCGCTAGTAATCGAGACGTTCACCGAGAATATGCCCCGTGTAGAGGAGCTTACCGTGAGGGTGGAAACAGTCGAACCTCCAGAGGTCAGAGTCGCACTTGTAGGGCTAAGCGTCGCACTGACAGTGCTTGAAGTAATTGTCGAGAGACTAACTGTTCCCGCAAAACCGTTTGCGCTGGTCAAAGGGATGGCCATAGAGGAAGATCCTCTGACTAATACCAGCAGTGGAGTGTTGCTTGCCGAAACAGTGAAGTTGGGTATGAAGTCTGTCGCAAGATAGTCTATCGCAGCCGTGGCTAAGTCGGTTATGTCGACTAGGCCGTCAGCGTTCAGATCGGCTCTTGGATTGTAACAGGTTTGTCCAAGGCTGCAACCGTTCGAGGCGGAGATTATGTTGAGATCTGCCCTGTTTACAATTCCATCGCCGTTGATGTCCGGGGTTCGGTACACCGAGACAGTATCGCTGGCTGTGCTTCCTGACAGAGTAACCTTGTTGACTGAAGCGAGCGGATAAGGTGTAACGCCGACGTTGAGCAGGAATACCGATCCAACGGGATACTTCGTTATGGTGTAAGTCTTGGAGAAGAGCAGTGTCCCCGTTGTTGCATTTGTGGCGGTTACAGAGACCGTTCCGGAGACGGTTATCGAGCTGGATGGGGAGTCAACGGACAGGGTGCCAGCTGTAACAACCTTCACTCCTGTGAAAGTGGCCGTGTTGTTGATGTTCACTGAAATTGGCGTTACGACCGTCGTTAGTTGAACCGTTGCGGATTCGGAGGCGTTCGTTCCAGCTACTGTAATTGTGTAGACCCCGGCGGCTGTGCCGGATGGCACCGAGACGGTCAGGATGGACGAATTCGAGCCTCCGACGGGGAGAATGACTCGTGGTGAGCTGAAGCTAGCTGTTGGCCCAGTAGGAGAAACGGTCACCGACAGTTGTACATTTCCGCCGAAACCGTTGGCGCTAGATATCGCTAGCTTGGATGTGCCTGAGGATGCCGCTGGGACCGCAAATGATCCTGGATTTGTGGACATAGTGAAACCGACGACGAGGAGGGTCAAGGTCGCTGCGTGTCTTAGCGAGCCTTTTGTTCCTATGACTGTGATTGTAAAGAAGCCGGGGGCGTTGGAATTAATGGACAGTGTAGATGTTGCTGTTCCTCCAGCTAATAGTGTGACACTGGCTGGCGTGAGAGAGATCGACGGACCCGCGGGCACGGACACTCCCGAGAGAGTTATCGTTCCAGCTAGACTGTTCAAGCTGGTTAAGGTGAGAGTTGAAGTGGCGGTTGACCCTGCTTGGATAGAGATGCTTGCGGGATTTGCTGTTAGTGTAAAGTCGGGTCCGACGGTCAGAGGGATCTGGAGCTGCTTTGAGACTCCGGTCCCGGTCGCGGTTACTGTGATCGTGTGTGGTCCGACTGGTGTTGTGGATGGGACTGTTATCCTGAGAGTTGAATTAGCGTTGGCACCGTTTGACAGTGTTACGCTGGACGGGTTAAAGGAAGCCGTTGGGCCATTTGCAGATGAGATCGTGGCGGAGAGAGAGACGATCCCCGAGAAGCCCGCGCTTCTCACGCTGATAGTCGAAGTGGCCGAGGAGTTTGTGGCAATGTCCAGATAGGCTGGGTTCGCGGAGAGCACCAGCTTGGGTGTCATGGTGATGCTGCCGATGACAGTGGACCAGGCCGAATTGGCGTTGTATTCCCCGCCAACCCATACAAGCGTTGGATCCGATGGATCCGGTGCGGCTCCGAAATAGTCGCCATATCTACCGCTTGAGTCGATGGCGCTTCCTACCTGCAGAGTGATCGGCTGGGCGACTGCATTAGCAGGATCCGTGGACAGTTGGCCGGCGACGGCCAAGCTTGGATAGATTGTTGAGGATGAGTATCCGTAGATTGCTTCCATGTTTCCATTTCCGTCCATGCTGACGGCAGGGTAATAGTAGTATTGTCCTGGTGCGCCGAGGTCGAAGTCCTGAGCAACATACTGGCCGGCAGTGTTAATTTCGGTAAACCTCGCGCAGGATCTGGAGGTTGTGTCTCCAGATGGGACGCAACTGTCGGTCAGACTGTACCAGAGATTATCTTGGAACCAGACTGCTCTCAATACTCGATGGTCACCAGTGTTAATCGTGTAACTAGGGTTAGGCTCAGCGCCTGCTGGTGGATTGAAAACAGAGGATACTGTGAGTGAGACTTTGTTGACAGTGACAGGTAAGGGCGGTGTGCCGGTTATGGCGAAGAGCTGAACGAGATTTGAACTGGAAAAGACTTGCCCAGCTCCTGTGGTGACCATATACTGTGTTGTTGTCGGGCTGAGCGACTGCGCTGGGTGGACTGATTCGAGGCTGCCATCTGGCCCGAAGGAGTCTAGGTCGATAGCAGAGGATCCTGCGACCATCTCGTTCTTGTTCAAGACCCAGTACTGGGCTCCGATGAATGGACCTACAAATCCATCAAAGTCGTTAACGCTCACGACGAACTTGTCGTCGCTGACGCCTATGACGGGCTGGTCTGGGAGGACCTCTCCAATGCGGACGCTGTAGACTTTCCAGGTGCCAGTAGGGTCGCTGGAGCCTGATACTGCTATTGTCACATTGTTATACGAAAAATCTTGGGATCCTACTAACACTATTCTAAGGTCAATAATGGAGGCAAACCAGCGCTGGCTCTGAGCGTCGTAGAGGACTTGTGGGTCCGACATCCTGTGAGATTGAGTAAGTGGACCAGCGAGGAAAAATGAGGCCAGCGGGAAATTTTCAATCAGGGTTCCCTGTTTGGTGAAGATTTCGCCTGCAAGATTGACCATCTCGACTATGTGGCTGGGTCCGGCCGCGTCTACTACGTCGGGAGGCACGTAGCCTCCCCCCTGGGTCTCGTTGAGACCTTGGAAACTCGTAATGGTTCCTACGGTCGAGGAGCTAAAGCTGGCAGGGACCATGGGTCCTGTCCGGGGCTCCGATCCCGAAAGAATCCTGTTCACAGCCGACTGCTGATTAATCTCCGACTGCTTCACCAAGGAAGATAATGCTCTCACGTCAACACTACCCATAAGAGACGCGCTCCCAGGAATAGGACTCTCATGGTATGGGGCTGGAAGGGTCGATTGGGCCGCAACTGACCGGGAAGCTCTAACGCCCTGGCTTAAGCCTGGGTGAGTAAGCAATGCGCTTGAGAGGGTTAGGGTGACCATGAGGACAAGTAGCCACATGTTTCTGCTTGTCAAATTGACTCCTTCGAAAGTCCAAGAGCCTCTGAAAATTATGATAGTTTTTTTCAGAGTTTTCGCTAGTCCTTCACAAAGGACATCATCTAACGAGTTTGAAGAATTAAATGGGGATTGCCTCTAAGCGCGCGGGGAGATCATGGGCCAACTCATCGTTAGTGAAATGGTATCCCTGGACGGCGTCATGCAGGCGCCCGGCGGACCGGAAGACACGGAGGGCGGCTTCAAGCACGGCGGCTGGCAGGCGCCTTTACTCGACGCGGAGTCGTTGAGCCTCATCACCAGGGACATTGGGCGAATGGACGCCCTGCTCCTGGGTCGCAAGACCTACGACATCTTCGCCGCGTACTGGCCCAAAGCCACCAGCGACAACGAGATCGCGGACAAACTCAACAACGCACCCAAGTATGTGGCCTCCCGCAGCCGCCGCAGACTCGAATGGAACAATTCCACTCTCATCCAAGGAGACCTGTCCAAGGAGGTGGCTCGCATCAAGCAGAAGCACGGCGAAGTCCACGTGATCGGAAGCGGCAACCTCGTCCAGACCCTGCTGCGGCACGACCTGGTCGACCGGTTCAACCTATGGGTCTACCCGCTACTTCTCGGCACCGGCAAGAGACTCTTCGGTGAAGGGACCCTGCCTGCGGGTCTGCGCCTTACCAACTCTCAGGCGTTCCCCAGAGGCGCGATTCACCTGGCGTACGAGCGCGCCGGGAAGCCCACGTCCGATCCCTCGACCTAATCCCTACGTTCTTCGGTCAGAGTCGGGGCAGGCTCCAGTGTAGCATACCGGTTTCCGGGTCTTCCCAGTAGCCCATACCAGTTAAGACTGGTAGACTGATCCTAGCCTGCCCTTTCGTAAGGATCACGCTGTCGCTGGCTCTATGCCCTCTCAGCTCGAACAGCACAAGACCCGCAGGCTTCCGAGTTTCCCAGTGCTTGAACAGGGGCTTCACGCCAAGTTCCTGCCAGGCCGCTTCGGGGAGCTTCGAGATGAAGGAGTGCGTATCGATGATTGCCTCTTGTCGCGTGCCGATCTTCGGATGGTCCCACTCGCAGACTCTGACAGTTACATGGTCGCCGTTTCTCAAGCCCTAATTTTCTCCCATGTCTTCGAGTCACCGACTCTTTTTCGTCTTCTGGTTGTCCTGTCTACGTATCCAGTCGGGAATGATTAGAGCTCGGATCAGCTCTTGGACTGATACACCCTTCTCCTTCGCAAGACGGCTCAGTTCAATGTACACTTGCGAGTCGAGAGATTGCATAAACTTGGATTTGACCGTAAGCATTCAGCCGCGGGAGGTTGGCATTCGAGGCTATATGTGGACCTGACTGTTCGGGACCTGCTTTGGAAAGCACCTTGAAGATTGGCCATCCTTTCTGTCATGTTGGGCTCTGGCGAGAGGTGTGCGGACCATCCCACGCGTTTCTTGGCATTCTCATTCTCCGGGAGTTTGAGCCCGTCGATCTTCTGGAATAATGAGAACAAAGTCATTCTCCCGAGAGACTCGGCGGCAACGGTATCGAGTCTTAGGAACAGCTTCCTCATCGAGGGACCAAACTGATACACGAACAACAACAGAGCGGGCGGTACAAAGATAGAGCCGAACAGGATAGAAGCGTACTGTCCGATATTGACGGTGAGGCTAGCGGCAACTGCGATAAACAGTATCAGGGGAAGCATGGCTCGTAGCATTGGTTGTGCAACGTACAAGGTTTGACGAGGCTTGTGCTGAAGGTAATGCCAGCTTAGGTATGTCTTCCAATCTTCCAGCTCTAGTCTCCCTCGAAGACCAGCGGAACCCAAGAGTATTGATGGTTTCCTATAGCTTTGCCACTTGAATCGAAGCCAATCCCAACGTTGTGTGTCCGACCAAGCAAGCGTCGCGACGTTACGCAGCCGCTTGGCCACTCTTCTATGGGCGAGAATTTCTCGAGTTATCTCAAGGATACGTTCTTCTTCTAAACCATGGCCAATCTCCAAGGATTTAGCACGTTTCACCTTCTCGCGCCTAGGATAGGCGAAGAGTGAGGCGAAAGCCCGATACCCACTTACGAGGAACAGAAGCCAACCCAAACCCTCTGGAACTGCACCCAGCAGACAACTTGATGAGCAGTCTGCGGGATTTCCGCGGAAGCCGATGAGTGCCAGATAGATGCCTGAACTCCAGACTATGCCGAAGCCTACGAGCGCGGCTACCGTGTAAAATCTGAGACCTAGACTAGCCAACGTCTAACGTTGAGCAACGATCTCTCGGTTCTCAAGATGAATATTCCGAGACATACTCCACGTGAAGATCGGCACAAGAACCAGGTAAAATTGATCCGGTTCAAGATTGCCTTTGAGAATCTTCAGACTATAGTACGTCACTCTGGGGTAGACGTGTCTATGTTTTCATATTATGAACCGGAGCTGTTCGCGTATGCTAAAGTGGTCGCTGAGCCCAGCCGATGCTTTCAGTGCTGTCCTCATGAGAGTTTTGTTCCTTCCGGTTTTTCGAATAATCCGTTTTCCCAGCCAGTAATTGAAACGATTCTCTGTTGTGGTCAGTCGAGCGGTCCTATCTGATTGTCGTTGGATGAACGTGGTCTGCTTCCGTCTCGCATTCTCGTAAGCCTTCATCCTGTTTGCGCTGAAATCGCTGGACTGGAAACATCGCTCAATTGTATTTGCGAGAACCGATGCATCTTGCAACGTCATGTTGGCACCCTGAGCCCAGGACGGGTCAACAGCATGAACAGCGTCGCCAAGAAGCGCGGCACGATCTGTCACCCAATGACGAACGCCAACACGTTTAGGTGCAACATACACTATGTCGTCCCATGATGTTAGACTATCAAGCGGGCCAGAAATTTCGGGCATGATATTTGTGAGGTCAGTCTTGAAACGGTCTAATCCTCTGGCCTTCAAGTCGTTGATCCTTCCAGTTGGAAGATAGTAGAAAATGTAGGTTCCTTCGGGTACGGGAAAGAACCCAACCATCTTTCCGCGACCAAAATATTGCCTCGCTTTTTCTTGAAGCACATCTAACGGGCCGGCCAGCATGAAAAGGAAGTGATCTGGACATTCTCTGATCTTCGTTGGCAAACGCAATCCATTTCTGACCCTTGAGTTTTCCCCGTCCGCACCAACGATGATACTCGCAGAGAATTCAAGAGACGATGCGTTGCATTGAGCCCTCAATTTTACGCTATCGTGATGCACCACGACTTCTTTGAAGGATGTCGATTCCTGGATTTCTCCGCCTCTACGGGAAAACTCGTTTCGGAGAACTCGCTCCAGCTCGCTCGGCACAAGGGTTAGAAGATAATTGTAGGGATGATCCAAAATTGAATAGTCAAGCTCTGCTAGCAGAGTTCCGTCGATTTCGTAACATGCTACGTGACTCGTCTTACCACCAGTTGGGGTGACTCTGTCAAGAAGATCTAGTTTCTGTAAGGCCTCTAGTCCATTGGCTTGAAGCGAGAGTCCTCTCTTAGACGGGACAATTCCTGGTCTTGCCTCAATAATTAGGACATGATGCTTCTCCGCGAGAGCGCATCCAAGGGCCAGGCCCCCAACTCCGCCGCCTACTATCGCAATATCATAGGACCCTGTGATTGTCATCGCCTTGCTGCACCCCCGTGTCTCCTTTTATCGTCCTAGCAGTTGGTAGGGCGCTGCTAATTTACAGGCGAATTTCTTGCTCACTTTGTGAAATAACGCAGCCGATTCGCCATTATCCCTATCCATTGAAACGGTGCAGCGAGAAAGAATCGTTGCAACAATCCCACATAATGAAATGAGGTTAGGACAGCAACAGAAAATGCAATGAAGAGCCCGATACTCGCCACTCCGGTCACAAGGGAATATGAACGATAAGGTGTCCAATGTTGATCCTGGTTCAGACCGATTCCAATTAAGATTGGGAAGAGGGCCATCGCGCCAAAGAAGACTACCGCGATTCCTGTGTGAATTAGCTGGGAAGAAGACCCCATAAGAGGACATCCGGGGTCGCAGGGAAATATTCCGGTCGCTACTTCTCCTACGCCAGCAATTGCAAGGAAGATCAAACCGACTTGCGACCATTTTCCAGCATCGATATTTTTCAGAAGACCGAAGCAGAATATCAATATCAGCAAGCCAGTTACGACAAAATTAGCATTCATGACGAGAGAATTCGGACCGGCGCCTAGCTCACTACCCTTCTGCGTCAACTGGTCATAACCGGGTCTTAGAATACTTGCGAGTGTCCACAGACAAATCATGACAACTGGTGCAGCCATTCCACAGGTGGCTGGAATTGCTAGTTCTTTCCTCAAGGCAGTGATGCAAATCACTTGCCGTCAAAGAACGTGAGCGCAGGCATTGTACGCAACGGAGCCGTTGCGTCCCGCGAAGATCCGTTACCCATACTAATGGGCAATGCTCTCCAACAAATGTAGATTAGTAGAATATCGAACGGAAAGCCGGAAAGCGCAAGAATTGTTGTCCTTAGTGTTGGAGCGGACGGGGGCAGGAACCCTAACACGTCAGGAATAGTTGTGCCAATCCCAATGATAACGAAGATAATGGCTAGCAAATATCCGCCTAGTCTTCGGTAGTAGATGAGCGTGAACCCGCTTATTCCGATAGCCATGGCGTAGGAGTACCATACGGGTCCCAGGAAAAGAGTCGAAAACCCACTCAGAGAATATTTTCTGTCCTCTCCAATACCTGGAATCAACACGATCGCTTGAACAAAAATCACCAATAGAACTACCAGAGCGTAACGCCGATACTTATCAGGATTAAGCGAGGGAATGATCGTCTGACCAGGCATCTTTGGTTTCAATCTTCTCAGCCACCGAACCCATCTTGTGGCCTGCACGTTGTTTTTCGATGCGAAAAGACCAGACTAGACACGAAGAGTAAGACACCAAACAGGAAGAATACTGTCCCTATCGAAGCCTGAGCAAGACCGATTGGAGCCGAACTCAAATCAAAACCGATCGAAGGGGAACATAAGATACAAGCGTTTCCTGTAAGAATCAACACAGGAGAAATCAGCCACAAGCCAAAACCGCCTGCTACAGGCGCAAAAGACAGAAAGAGGATTGCCACCTTGAAACGATCGGGAATTTTTCCGAGCATGATGCAGCCATTGAACGGACCTCTCATATGAAACCGTGGAACGAAAACGTCGTAGCTGCTCCCTATGAGATCCATTCTAGTAGTTTTCTACCGTGACGCCTTCTATTCCGGAATAGTGTCTGATGTTCCGGGTTAGGACCTTTTCCGAATTCACCCTAGCTATTCCAGCGATCATGGCATCCTCAGGGTCAATTGACTGACCTGTCCTAATCTTCTCGCCATGGATCAAGCCTCCCGCGCTTGCGGATGGAGAATCCAGGACTAACTGTGGCAGAGAGGAGAGGATCGTGCTGATTTTTGATTTTTCCTCTTCAGCCTTCCTGCTCAACGCTATCCCGGCGAACATTTCGAAGATGGTTGGCGAGCTTACCGAGATGGTTACACCGCTCTCCTCGAGCTCGTCTGCCTTCTTGACAGCCTTCTGGTCCCTTATCATGAGGTCGATGATGAAGGTCGTGTCAGCGATCAAGAGCCCCGTATCCTTCGCTCCGTCTCGGCGGCTCTCTTCCTACTCCTGGCTCGGATGTCCTGAATATTAGAGCGGAGTTCGGCTCCTTCCTTAGGCGTGAGAAGGCCGACAAGGTCGAGCACCGACTTCTTACCCGCGAGTCTGTTTATCACGTCAGTGAAGCTCTCCTTCGGCCCCTTCATTGCCGCCAGCTTCGAGTAAGCCTCGTCCGAGATGGATATGTTCCTCGTGCCCATTGCCTACACACATATGTGTGTGTATAGACGCCTACTTAGGCCTTCTGGAAATATGTTTGACACTGGCCAACAAACCGGAAGTGTTGTCATAACCGCGGGACAGATAGGTCAGAGTTTTGCGACATGTGCTTGGAATGTGAACTTGTAGTGGCTGATGACTGGATTAGAGAGACGATGAAGGGAATACGAATCTAGGGCAGACTTGGCCGGGACCCAGTTGTGAAGGCGATCGTTTGCACAAAGTATGGACCCCCTAATGTTCTAGAACTTAGGGATGTAGAGAAGCCTACTCCAAAGGACAACGAGGTTCTAGTGAGGGTCCACGCCGCGTCTGTAGCGATGGGGGACTGCGAGCTGCGCGGTCTCAAACTTCCTTTCGCATGGAAGCTTCTTCTCAGAATTGGGTTTGGCATCAGAGCGCCAAGAAGGAAGATTCTCGGCCAGGAGTTAGCCGGAGAAATAGAATCGACAGGCAGAGATGTAACGCGGTTCAAGAAGGGCGACCAGGTTTTCGCCCTCACAGGCCTGCATCTCGGGGCATATGCCGAGTACGACTGTCTCAAGGAGAGCGCGATACTAGCTATCAAGCCAGCGAACATGTCCTACGAAGAGGCAGCAGTTGTCCCAGCAGGCGGACTTCATGCAATCAATTTTCTCAGAAGAGCGAACATCCAGCCCGGACAAGAGGTACTGATACGAGGCGCGGGCGGAAGCATAGGGACTGTCGCAATACAGCTCGCTAAAT
>Ga0209235_1001026_pt1 | contig 14954 bp, 19 predicted proteins | sample GraSoi013_1_20cm_4_FD_185817 | JGI IMG/M metagenome (GOLD analysis project Ga0209235, IMG submission 185817) | Grasslands soil microbial communities from the Angelo Coastal Reserve, California, USA - Sample 09_25_2013_1_20cm (SPAdes) (version 2) | ecosystem: Environmental > Terrestrial > Soil >... | reverse complement strand
TGATAAAATCCAGGAATGAGCGGGCGGTCTTCACATCCTTCGTAGCCTTGAGCACCACCGCGCCCTGCTCGAGCCGTGGATAGGCCTCGAGCGGGACTTCCCAATATGAGCCCGACTCCTTCATGGCCGGAGCAACGGCGAGAGACAGGGCGATGATCCCGATATCGGCGCCGCCCGTCTGCACGAACTGCGCCGTCTGCGAAATGTTCTCGCCCAATACCAGTTTGTCCTTCACCGCATCATGCACTTTGAAGTGCTCCATCGCCGCGACAGCCGCCCGCCCGTAGGGCGCATGCTTAGGGTTGGCGATCGCGATCCTTTTGATCGAGGGATGCTGCAGGGCCTTTATACCAAACGATGCAACGTCAATGGGCGAACCCTTGGGAACCCAGACCACGATCCGGCCCACGGCATACATGTAGAGAGTCCCCAGCTCTGCCAGCCCGGCCTCTTCCAACTTCTTAGGATAGGCGATATCCGCCGAGAAGTAGAGGTCGAACGGCGCGCCGTTTGAAATCTGCGCAAAGAAGTTCCCCGAGGAACCCAAAGACAGCTTCACCATGTTCCCGGTTTTCTTCTCGAAATCCGCGACGATTTCCTTGAATGCAAAGTTCAAGTCCGCGGCAGCGGCAACGGAAATCTCACCAGCCTGAACAGGGCTACCCAAGATTCCTCCGAGAACCGACATCACGATGGCTCCCAGTAAACCTACGATCCGTGACATGCGCCCTCCGGGGTCTTCTCCCATTTCAAAAGGGGAAGCGTACCGTCAATATCCATGTATGCTCCTGGATGTGGAAGTCAGTTATGGGGACCTGATATCCGAGGCCGACGACGGCTCTCACCCTGTCCCAGATCGGGAATCGGCCAAGGATCAGCCCTGGTGTTATTGTCCATTGGTTTTTGTTTTTCGTCGTGTCCGGGCCGTCTATCCAATGGGTGTAACCGAACTCGACTTCGGGCCAGAAGTACTTGAAGCCATATAGCTGTAACGCTGTATTCCAGACGATCGGCACGCCGATTGTCTTTTCGTGTCCGTCCGGAATGCTCGCGCTCACGGTGCTTTGAATGTCGAAGCCCTCCCGCCTCGTTCCCCAACCCTTACCGGCAGCAAGAGTCGGGGTATAGACGATCTGTTTCGTCGTGAACTCCTCACTTCCAGTCGGAAGGGTCATGCCGAGGAAGCCCGTCAGGATGTAGTTTCCGTGTTCCTCGTTGGCGGCCAGAAACCGGTACTTCAGGAGGAGATTCTCATCCGCCCAGCCTACCTCCTTGAAGGGCTTGTTCGGTGTTCTGAGCATTTGGTAGGTCGGAATGCCGATAATGATTTCGGTGTTCTCTGTCGGGATCAGTTCGAGTCCCTTTTGCCCGCCATAGTTAGTCAAGTAGCGTCCGTTCGGCCTTGGCTGCCAAAGGAAATCCTCGCGCACTTCTTGTTCAAGTCGTGGAGTGACGGTCACAATTGGCGTCATCCAATGTGGCTGCTCTTCTTTTGCCTTGTCCGATCGGACAAACCAGTTCCGAAAATAGCCTCCGTCATTGTCCTGACCAGCCGACGCCGTCCCCACCGCCACAATCAAAAGTCCCAATACAAGTCCGGCTATCCTGCGACTCATTGGTTCCTCCCCAACAGATGCTGTGGCCAACATCAAATACTGGAGAGGATGATATAAAAATCATATTATACTTGTCAATAGTAGTTGTATTTTATCATTCAGGAGACAAAAAATATATTTCTTGCAACGCAGTCAGATCCCCCAGCCGCCGCTGAGGTGGATGTTCGCGCCCGTGACGTAGCGCGCCTCGTCGGAGAGGAGGAAGCGGACGGCCGCCACCGGGTCCTTGAGCTCACCGACGTAGCCGGCCGGGATTTTCTTCATCATGCCGACCAGCTCCGCTTCGGGGGCACTCCCCGAATTGACGAAGCCGGGCGAGATGGCATTGACGGTGATGCCATAGGGCGCCAGCGCCTTGGCCAGCGTGCGGGTGAGGATCAGCACCCCGGCCTTGGCGATGTAGTGGGCCGTCACCTCGGGCTGCGCGACCATCTGATCGGCATTGGCCATCGAGAAGGTGACGATCCGTCCCGCCTTGCGGGCCTTCATGCCCGGCGCCACCGCCTTGCTCATGTAGAAGACGGAGTGCAGGTTGTGGGCGAACATCTCGGTCCACCCGGCTGGCGTCTCGTCCAGGATGTTGACGCGATGGTAGGGACCGGCGCAGTTGATGAGGGCGTCCACCGCGCCTAATTCCTTCTCGACCTTGCGCGCGAAGGCTTCAGCGGCCGCCGGATCGGAGACGTCGCACCGCTCGGCGATCGCGCGCCGGCCGGCTTTCGTGATGCTCGCAGCCGTCTCCGCAGCTTCGCGTTCGGATGTCCGGTAGCACAGGGCGATGTCCCAGCCCGCCGCGGCCAGATCCAACCCGATCGCGCGGCCGATCCCCTTCGCCCCGCCCGTGATCAACGCGACTTTGGCCATAGCAAGGCCTTATAGCACTCCGCTCCAGCCATGACAACCCTCCCCCGGAATGCTTGCCCATTGACTTTTCCGTAAGGCCTCACCCACTATACGGACCCATGACACAAGCCGCCAAGCTCCGCGAGCTGATACGCCGGCCGGGGATCATCAAGACGGTCGGCGCCCACGACGCGCTCAGCGCCAAGCTGATCGAGGAGGCCGGGTTCGACGCGATCTGGGCCTCCGGCTTTGGCATCTCGGCATCGCTCAAGTGCATTCCCGACGGCAGCTTCCTCACGATGACGGAGCAGCTAGAGGTCACGAAGAACATCGTCGAAGCAGTCAGTATCCCGGTCATCGCCGACTGCGACACCGGGTTCGGCAACGCCCTTAACGTGATGCGGACCGTCCAGGAGTACGAGAAGGCCGGAATCGCCGGCATCTGCATCGAGGACAACGTGTTTCCCAAGCGCTGCTCGTTCTATGCTGGCGTCCGCCGCGAGCTGGTCTCCGTCGACGAGCACGCGGGCAAGGTTCGCGCGGCCAAGTCGGCGCAAGCCGCGCCCGATTTCGTCGTGATCGCCCGCACCGAGGCCCTGATCGCCGGCTGGGGCCAAGACGAAGCATTGAAGCGCGCCACGGCCTACGCCGACGCCGGCGCCGACGCCGTGCTCATCCATTCCAAGTCTCCTACGTTCGACGAGCTGCGCGCCGTGTCCCAACAGTGGTCCGGTCGCGTCCCGCTCGTCGTAGTCCCCACCATCTTCGGCTCGGTCACGGCTGACGAACTGGAGCGGCATGGCTTCAAGATCGTCATCTTCGCCAATCAGGTCATCCGCACGTCCATTAGGGCGACGCGCGACACCTTGGACGTGCTGAAGCGCGAGGGCCGCGCCGAAGCGGTGGCCGACCGCATGGTGTCGCTCCAGGAGGTCTACGATCTGGTCGGCGTGACCAAGCTGGAAGAAGACGAGCGCAAGTTCCTCCCGGTGGGCACCGAGAAGATCACGGCCATCATCCCCGCGGCGGGCTTCGAGAAGCAGCTTCTGCCGCTCATTCAGGACAAGCCCAAGTGCCTGCTGGACATCAAAGGCAAGACGATCCTCGAACGGCAGATCGGGGCGTTGAACGAGGTCAACATCAAGGACATCGCCGTCGTCCGCGGGTACCAGAAGGAAAAAATCGCCTTCCCCAACCTGCGGTACTACGACAACGATCGGTACGAGGACACGGGGGAGCTGACGTCGATCTTCTGCGCCGAACAGGAGCTGAAGGGGCGCTGCCTCCTCCTGTACTCCGACATCATCTTCGAGACCGGCATTCTGCTGAAGCTCCTGAAGAGCCCCGCCGACATCACCATCGTCGTGGACCTGGCCTGGGCGGACCAGCGTACGCTGCCGCGCCCGCACTTCAAGCCAGACCTGGTGCTCCTCGACAACCCGCCGGCGACCGGCTACCGGTTCGTCCCTCCGGACGGGCCCAACCAGCTGGTGAAGATCGGCCAGCACCTGGACCCGGAGCGGGCGCACGGCGAATTTATCGGTCTGGCGATGCTGTCGGAACGGGGAACCGATCAGTTCAAGTCAGTGTACAAGCGCGTGGCGAAGAACTCCGAGGCCCCCTTCCACGAAGCACCCTCGCTTACGAAGGCCTCCCTCACCGACATGCTGCAGGAGCTGGTGGACCAAGGGCACGACGTCTCCTGCCTCACCATCTACAAGGGCTGGATGGAGGTGGATACGTTCGAGGACTACCAGCAGGCCTGGGCGGATCTAAAGAAATAGGCGAGACATGCCCGAGCCGGGTGGAACCGCAAAGCTCGTGGGCGAAATCCTTCCCGGCGTGTATCGCTTCACGATCCATGACGACCGGATTGATTTCGAAAGCGACAGCTACGTCGTCATCGAGGACGGCAAGGCCCTCCTCATTGATCCCCTACCGATGGCCGACAAGGACTTGAAAAAACTGGGACCGGTGGAGGCCATTTGTCTCACGGCTTCGTGTCACGAGCGGTCCGCCTGGCGTTATCGGTGTGAATTAAAGGTCTGGGTTTACGCGCCGCAAGGCGGGGTGGACTTCGAGGAAACCCCGGACCGATGGTACAAAGCCGGCGACCGCCTGCCGGGCGATCTTCTGGCCGTCCACTCGCCAGGTCCCACGGAAGCCCATTACAGCTTTTATCTAGAGCGCGAAGGGGGGGTGGTCTTCTGCGCCGACCTGCTCACTAACGCCGGCGTGGAGGGTCTCGCCTTCGTGGCGGGCGAGTACCAGGACGAGCCGGCGCGCACGCGTGAGAGTGTCCGCCGGTTGCTGGACCTGAAGTTTGAGACCCTGTGCACGAACCACGGCGATCCTGTGACCGTCGGTGCCAAAGAGGCGATTGTCCGCGCGCTAGCGAACGACGCAGCCCGGGGCGGGAAATAATCTATCCTACTGGGGCCTGAGGTCCGGGAAGAAAGCCGCCAGCTTCATCGCCAGCCCCAGATCCCCCTCCATCTTCAACCGGCCGCTCAGGAACGCGGACACGCCGCTCAGACGCCCGTCGAGGATCGCCACACAATCTTCTCCCATCATCCGGAGCGTGACGTCCGGCGAAGGATGAAGGCCAGGCGAGACCCGGCAAGTCTGATCTGCGATGTGGAGCTGGTACTGCCCGCCTTCATTCCCTGACAAGTCAAACTGATACACGGCGGTGACGCCCTGCGCGGCCGCAGCATGGAACCGTGATGGGAGCGCATCGAAAAACGCCTGTACGGCTGACCCGCTCATTTGACAAGCCTCATTTCGCTGTGCGAAAAAACATCATGACCTGTCCCAAGTGCGAAAACCCGACCGTGCCGGTGACCCGGAACGGCACCACTACGCAAGTCTGCGCCGCCTGTGACACCCCCGATCGGGCCTGCACCTGGTGTAAGGTGCCGATGATCAAGCGCCTGGTCGGCAATGGCAAGTATATGCACTACCTCTGTCCAAAGTGCAGGTTCCAGCATACTGCGAAGTTCTCTTAACCCCTCATCTGAGGAGGCGAGTCACCGCAAGGAGCAGCACCAGCCCCGCCATCCCGACGCAGAAGGGAAAGACCGAATAGGTCAACACGCTCTTCAGCAGGCGCTGATCCGGCCAGTCGGGACGGCGCGCCTGTAGGTCACGATACACAAACTCGTACGCCAGAACCAGGTTGCTCATGAACAGGACGAACGTGCGGAGGGTGCGTCCCCACGTATAGTTGCCGCTGAGCAGGAAATCCAAAATGAAAAACCCGCCGGCCGCATGGACGGTCGGGATCACGACGACCAGGAAGACACCGCCGAATGATCGCAGGCTGGGAAAACGTTCCGCTGTCGCCGGCCCGCTCATGAGGCCGGCATCGGCATCTTCTGAGCGGGACGGACGCGACCAGCTCTACAATCCACGCAGACGCGAGGACGATCCTTCAGGAATATCCCCCCGCTGAGGCAGGCGTAATGGACGACCTCATTGCACTGGGAGCACCGGGCCCACCCGCCGGTGAGGAACGTGATGTTCCGATAGAGGCCCTTCCGGCAGACCGGGCAGGTAGCTGGCTGGATCTCCAAAGTCTGGGTTTCAATGCCTTGCTCAACGCGGCGCCATCCCATAGCGCGCTCAGTATAGACAAGCTCTTCCGACCCTGCAAGCTTGACAGCCGCCACCCGTCTGGGTACATACCGCCCATGAGGCAAGTATGAGGACCTTCCTGGCTTGCGCGCTGATCGTCATGTGCGTTGCGCCCGTACGGTCACAGGCCATCGAGCTCCACCCGAGCGCCCAGCAGGTCGCCACGGCACTGGAACGCGGCCAGACCGCTGCCACCGCGCGCACCCCTCCGGTCGAGCTGTATTCGTGGTTCGGGCCACCGCGCGATGACGCGAACGAGTTCCGGCCCCGTGGGTTCCTCATGACGAAGCTCTCGGGGCTGGCCGTGCTGTCGGCCCACTTCGCGTTGCGCGCCCAACAGCCGAACGATCAGGAGATCCGGCGGATCCTGGACGACCAATACCTTCAAGTATCCGTCACGCTCTACGGCGACCGCCGTGACTTCGCGCAGAACACCTTCGTCATGCTCGTCCAGGGCGATAGAAAGATCATGCCGGTGCGAATCCGCGCGGACGACACGGCTGACCGCACGTCCGCCTGGCCGAAATCCCCGGCCTACCGCGCCAAGGTGGTCGCATCCTTCACGTACGGCGACTTCGATCCGCTCGCGAAGACCCAGCTCTCCGTCTTCCCGCGGACCGGCGGAGAAATCTCATTCGACCTGGACTTCGCGGCGATACCGTAAGACATCTTCATTGCGGGTGGCGCCGCTGTCGCCGAAGGCGAGCGGGTGACACCGTATGGGCGCCCAGATACAGCGTGGGGCGTACAGCCGGGTCTGCGGGGCTTCGACGGCGAAACGCCCAGCTGCGCTGGGCTATGCGGGGGCAGGACCCGCGAGCGCAGGCGACAGCTCCCCACTTACGCCGTTGCGTTGACACCCTTTACAGGCCTTTGCTAACCTGCGCAACCGTATGGACATCAAGACCTACCTGGAGCAAAAACGGCAGGATGTGGACCGTTTCCTCGAATCCGCCATGCCCGCCGAGGACGCCCCGCCCGCGACGCTCCACAAGGCCATGCGCTACAGCCTGTTTGCGGGCGGGAAGCGCGTGCGACCCATCCTGGCCATTGCGGCCTGCGAGGCCATCTGCGGCACCTCGCCGCTCATCCTGCCCCTCGCCTCGACGCTGGAACTGATCCACACCTATTCGTTGATCCATGATGATCTGCCCGCTATGGACAACGACGACTACCGGCGGGGCAAGCTGACCAACCACAAGGTCTTCGGCGAAGCCATGGCCATCCTGGCGGGGGATGCGCTGCTCACCATGGCCTTCGACCTCGCCAGCCGGCTTGAGCTGGTCAACGGCCTCGATCTCCGCGCGCAGGTGCAGGTGATCCACGAACTCGCCGCCGGATCCGGCAACGTGGGGATGGTGGGCGGACAGGTGGCCGACATCGAGGCCGAAGGCAAGGACATCGATCTGGCCACGCTGGAGGGCGTGCACCGTTGGAAGACCGGCAAGCTCATCCGCGCCTCCGTCCGCATCGGCGGGATCGTCGGCAGGGCCACCGACCGACAATTGGACCACCTCACCGCCTACGCCGAGGACATCGGCCTGGCCTTCCAGATCGCGGACGACGTGCTGAACGTCGTGGGCACGCGAGAGGAGCTCGGAAAGGACGCTAAGACGGACGCCTCCCGGGGAAAGAAGACCTACCCGACGTTCTTCGGCGTGGATGGCTCCCGCAAGCTGGCCGAGGAACGCGCCGCCTCAGCCATCGCCCATCTCAAGGACTTCGATCGGAAAGCCGATCCGCTCCGCGAGCTGGCCCGCTACATCACCGCTAGAAAGAATTGACGGGAAGGGGCGCGTCCCATGGGAAAAGAGCCTGTCCTGGCAGGATCGGGGTGCGGCGGGTGCGATAACGCCTGGGGAGGGTGGGTGCAAAGGTTATGAAAGCGCTCGTCACGGGCTCCACCGGATTCGTCGGCGCCGCCGTCACCCGGTGCCTGCTCGAACGCGGTGTGGACGTGCGCGTCCTCGTGCGCCGCGATAGCGATCTGCGCAACCTCGAAGGACTCAAAGTCGAGCAGGCCTACGGCGACCTGCGCGACGTCGCGTCCCTACGGCAGGCCCTGGCCGGCTGCCGCCACCTCTACCACGTCGCCGCGCACTACGCCCTGTGGGCGCCTGACCCACAGATCTTCTACGACATCAACGTCACCGGCACGCGCAACCTCATGGAGGCGGCGCGGGACAGTGGCGTCGAACGGATCGTCTACACCAGCACCATCGGAGCGATCGGCCTGCCGCCGGGTGGTGGGCCCGGCACCGAAGCGACGCCGGTGTCGCTGGAGCAGATGGTGGGCCACTACAAGCGCTCGAAGTTCCTGGCCGAGCAGGAGGTGCAGAAGCTGGCCCAGGCAGGGCTACCGGTCGTCATCGTCAATCCCAGCGCGCCTGTCGGGGCCCGCGATATCAAGCCGACGCCCACCGGGCAGGTGATCGTGGACTTCATGAAAGGGAGGATGCCGGCCTACATCGAGACCGGCATGAACCTCGTGGACGTGGACGACGTCGCCGTGGGTCACCGCCTGGCCATGGAAAAAGGCCGGATCGGCGAACGCTACATCCTCGGCAACCGCAACCTGATGCTCCGCGAGGTGTTCGCAATCCTGAGCCGTCTGACCGGCGTGTCCGCCCCGACTATCAAGCTTCCGCGCTGGAGCATTCTGCCGCTGGCCTACGCCAACCAATTGCTGGCCGACTACGTCACCCACCGGACTCCGCGCATCCCGCTGGAGGGCGTCAAGATGGCCAAGTACGTCATGCATTATGACTGCTCCAAGGCCCTCCGGGAGCTGGGCCTCCCGCAGACGCCGGTGGAGGTCGCGCTGGAGAAGGCGGTCCGCTGGTTCCGAGATCACCGCTACGCCTAAATGGAATTCCTGGGGCTCCTCGGCAAGACCCTCCTGCTCCGCCCGTACGTCTTTCTCTTTCTGGCCTTCGCCCTTGCAACTTCCGTTTGGCTGATGGGACCGAAGCGGACGGCGATCTTCTTTCTCCTCACCTGGGCGACCGCCTTTCTCTGCGAGTTCTCCTCCACCCGCACCGGCATTCCGTTCGGCTGGTACTTCTACACCGGCTCGACCCGTAACCAAGAGCTGTATCTCAGCAATGTGCCGTTCATGGACTCGCTGTCGTTCTCGTTCCTCCTGTTCACGAGCTACTGCCTGGCCCTGGTCTTCCTCCTGCCGGCCCGCGGCCACAGGCTGTCCTTGGAGTTTCGCGACAACCCGGCAATACGCCGGTCAGGCCTGGTCCTCGTGTTCACGACGCTCTTTTTTGTGCTGCTGGACGCGGTCATCGATCCTGTCGCCCTCCGAGGGGACCGCTGGTTTCTCGGCAAGATCTACTACTACCCGGAGCCGGGCGTGCATTTCGGCGTTCCGATTGCGAACTACCTGGGCTGGGCGGTGGTGGGGTTGGTCGCTCTCGGCGTGTTCCAACGGATCGACCGCCGCCTGCCGGACGCCACGAACGCGCCCACCATCACGCCCCCGCTCCTGCTGGGGTGCGTCCTCTACTACGGGGTCCTCGCGTTTAATCTGGCGGTTACCTTCTGGATCAACGAGCCCGTGATCGGCACCACCGGCCTCTTCATGTACCTCCCGATCACGGCATTTCTGCTGCTGAGACTGGCCGGGCGGATGCCGGCGCTTCCGGTCTAGTCACATCCGGCGTCGGCAGTTATAATGGCCTGACTTTCTACCGGAGGCGAGGTAATGATGATTCGAAAGCTCCTCATCGCTGCGCTCCTGTTCCCCCTCGTCTGGTTCGGCAGCGCGGCCATGCATTTCCCCCGCGTCTTCCAGGTCATGTTGATGATCTACATCCTGCTGGGCCTTGGCGTGTTCCTGTTACTGGATGCGCCGTCCGTCCCCCGGGTGGAGGGATGGAAGGCCGTGGCGGCGCTGGTCGCGTTCTACTTGGTCATCTCAGTCGCGTATATCCTGGGCGCGTCTTACCTGCCCCAATATGATCCCGCCGTGGAGATGAGCAAGATCGAGAAGATCGTGAAGCCGAAGCTGGAAACCCCTGAAGCGCGCCGGGCTCGATTGGAAGCACTGCTCAAGAAATCCGAAGAATTGCAGGCCAAGGCCGAAACCCTCCAGGCTAAACTCGAAAAACTCGCGCCAGCGCCGAACCCAGCCGTCGCGGTGCAGGCGGTCGCAGCCGGACCGACTGACCTCATCGCTCGCGGCAAGGAGGTGTACGACTTGCAAGAGTGCTACAACTGCCACAAGATCGGCGGCAAGGGCTCGGTGAAGAAACGCGGCCCTGTCCTCGACAACATCGGCAACTTACTAACGAAGGAGGACATCAAGAAAAAAATCTTCGATCCTGGCTACCTCTATGCCGACGGCTTTGAGAAGGAACACAAGAAGGGCCTCATGCCGGACAAGTACAAGGAGTTGATGACCGAGGAGGAGCTCGACGCCCTGGCCGCCTACCTGACGACGCTCAAGAACCCGGCCGTCGAGACCCCCAAACCGATCTTCGTGAAGACCAAGGTGGAGCATGGCTTCATCGTGTACGGCTACGTGCGTGACAAGAACGGCAAGCCGGTTCCAGACCTGCCCGTGACGGCCCAGCCCTTAAAGCCCGGCCGCGAGGGCCACACGGGTAAGACGAACAAGGAGGGCTACTACGAGATTTTCCTTCACATTCACAATGAGGACGTCGGCACGAAGATCGAGATCTCGGCGAACAACGTGAAGAAGGAGATCACGGCCAACTACAACCCCGAGGACAAGGTTACCAAGCGCCAGGCGGCTGTGGACCTAGTGCTCTAGAACCACCCCCGACAGGTCAATCGGCCTAACCCTTAGGTGTAGCCTAAGAGGGGGCCTCGCGGTTAGTTCTACCCAAACAGCTAATTTACGCTCCGCCTCCTAACTGGGGAAACTTAGCCCCACTACCCAAGCCCCATCTAGAGGTTCCCAGGTGGTTCCTTTCAGGCGTTTTCACCCCTTCAATTGCAGGATTCAATTGATTGTTTCTCTCCGGCCTGTCGCCTACCATCCGTACAGGAGGTGATATGATTCTTGCCTCTCTGATGCTTGCCGGAACACTCGCCAGTGGCGGGCTAGCGATCCCTGTCCAGAACAGCATGCCACAAGCCTGCTTCGTCTACGGCGAGGTCTTCTGGTCACCCGTTCAGATCACCGCGATCCTCTCATCGAACTGCAGGATCCACATCGAGCGGCAAGAACGCATGATCATCATGAAGGGACAGAACCGGATCATCCGAGTCCTGATCCCGGAAGAACCCGGCTTGCATGAGTTCATCTATCGGTGGGGCCAGTCAGCCGCGCACTTCGACGATGAACTGGTGCAGGTCGCGAGCTTCATCGGCGGGGGCCTGTAAAACCTATCGCCAGCCGGCGCCGCTGGCGTCCTCATTCCGGCCTCGTCCTGCACAAAACGCCTTCTAGCCCCCTTCCCCCTCTGCGTGTAGCCTTCTCGCCTAGGAAGCCCCGTGAGCCCACCCTCTTGCCAAACGCGTGACTAAACGCTAAGACTTCAGGGTGTGGCGAGGCTCTCCGATGCTGACGATCCGACGCGCCAGGGAACAGGATTTTGCTGACATTCTGAAGATCCAGGCGGAAGCCTTCGGCGAATATCAGGGGCTCTACGATGTGAACGCCTGGACGAAAGAAACCCTAGAGAATATCAACCTGGACGCGCGGGACAAGCTCATCCTGGTGGCGGAATGGGAGGGGATGCTAGTGGGCTCCGTCCGCTTCTGGGTCGTGGCGGGCGTCTGCGTGATCCGGCTGCTCTCCGTGAAGCCCGGCTACCAGGGCCGAGGCATCGGGAAAGCCTTGATGCGGGAGATCGAGCGCCAGGCCACCGACGCGCACAAGCTCTACGTCTGCACCATGCTCCGCACCTCCCGGAACACCACCCTGTTCCTGGGCCTCGGCTACCGTCCAGAGTCCGTTCTCCCCGACCACTACCACCATACCGATTTCATCTGCTTCTCCAAATACCTGAAGCCCGCCTCCTGACTTATTCGACCCTCAGCAGCTCAATCTCGTAGAGCAGCGTGGCGTTGGGCGGAATGAACGGGCCGAAACCCTTCGCGCCATAGCCAAGCCTGGGGGGAACCCTCATCTTCCGTTTTCCCCCGACCCGCATGCCGGCTATCCCTTCGTCCCAGCCCTTGATCACTTGTCCTGCGCCGAGCCGAAAACTAAAGGGCCGGTTGCGGTCCCTGCTGGAATCAAACTTCTTTCCGTCTAACAGCCAGCCGGTGTAGTGAACCGTAACGGTCTGCCCTGCTTTCGCGACAGGGCCGGTTCCCACGATCAGGTCCTTATACTTAAGGCCACTCCTCGTTGTGATTACAGCCACGAGCTCTCCTTGTCAGGGTTTCCGCTACTTTCTCATCTGACTGACGATCACGACGACCACCATGATGAAGAACCCGATGCCCGTGAGCGCCCACATCCATCCCATGATGTCGCTCATCAGAATGACCCCCTTATCGTTTTTGCTTGCATCTCCCCACGCCGATCTGTATCCTACGCCGCCGTTGCCCTGAAACGTGACCCTTAACCACGCTGAAAGGTTTTTTGATGGAGCAGACGACGAATTCCGTGAACTGGAGACAGTGGCTGACCCACCCGCACCTCGTTCACCCTACTGCGATCGAGACGCTGGACATGCTCGCCGAGATGCTGGCCGGGACGACCTGGCCGGAAGACCGCCACGCTGCGGTCGAAGCGTTCCTCAAGACCGCGAAGGAAGAAGGCCTCGTGAGCGCGCAGGAATACATCCGCTTGCGGAGCGCGCTCGCCTCGGAGATGTAGGTCTCGCCTAGACACCGCGCTTAGTGTACCTTTCGGGGATGGACATTCTCAACGCTCCGCCCCCCAACCCCGCCGGCGGGGACACCATGATCGTGGACGCCTCGGACCCGTCAGCTTTTGAACGTCCCAGCGCCGCGCTAAAGCACGCGAAGCCGGAGGATCAGATCTTCATCAGGCCCGGCGTCTACGAGGACAAGATCGTCATCCTGGACCGTCCCATCCTGCTGATCGGCGCGGGACGGGATGCGGTGCAGATCTTCAGCCGGCGTGGCGGGCCGCTGTATCTCCAGTCCGTCCCGAGCGGCCGCATCATGGGGATCACCTTTCGCTACGTCGGCAGCGATCAGAACTCCGCCATCAACATCCTGGACTCCACCTGCACCATCAGCGCGTGTCGCGCGACCGAAGGCATCCTGTCGGGGATCGTCGTGTACGGGCCCAACTGCCGGGCCACCATAATCGACAATGAGGTCTGCTACAACCGCGAGTCCGGCATCTTTGTGTTCGCCGGAGCCCGCCCCTACGTTGAGCAGAACCGGTGTTTCGCGAACCACCATTTCGGGCTGGCCGCCCGGGACCCCGGCACGCGCCCGGATTTCAAGCGCAACGTCTGCGCCAACAATATGCTGAGTGGAATTTTGCTGTTTCATCACGCCGAAGCGCTGATGCTGAACAACATTTGCCGCGACAACCAGCACTGGGGCTTCGTGACCACCCCGGAGTGCCAGACCACACCCGCGCGGGACCAGCTGGCGACCGCCAACACGCTGGAACCCAACCCCCGCGGCGCCATCATGGTCACCCACGAACCCCTCGCCGAGATCGGTCGCTGACTTCGAGTCCCGGCCTGTCTCGCCGAGCTCTACAGAGGAAGGCATGAGGTTGACACTGAAAAGTAATCTGGTATGTTCACCACATCGGTAAGGGCAAGGAACCAAAATGAAGCTTCAAGCGACGATAGTGTGCGCATGCTTGGTGAGCGCGTTGACGTTGGGAACCGTCGTCGGCATCACTCTGGCCGCGGAGCCACCGAACTGGCAATTTAGCTCCTCCATCACGTATGAAAGTGGACACTTCGGCACCGGGACGCGAACCGAGACCGTGTACATCCCGTTTACCTTGAAAAGGCTGTTCGACCAAGGAGATATCGGGCTCACCCTCCCCTTCGTGACCGTACGGACAGCGGGCGAAACGACGCTGATTGATGGAAAACCGCAGCGGATCCGGAAAGGCCCCAAAACCCGCCTGGCTACGAGAAGCGGAGTCGGCGACATGATCCTCAAAGGCCGCTATTATGCCGTCGATGAGCACGGCCTGCTGCCGACCATCGTGCTGGTCGCCAAGATCAAGTTCCCCACGGCCGATGAGTCCCAGGGATTGGGAACCGGGAAATTCGATGAGGGCGTGGGCGTGGAGTTCAGCCGCACCTTTCTCAGAGATTACATTGCCTATTTTGCTGTCAGTTACACCATTATCGGGAGCCCGGCCGGGACCGATCTGAATAATCAGACCACCTATGACATAGGCCTAGGGTATAAGTTCACGCCTCAACTGCTCGGAAGTGTCTTGTATGAAGAACGGACCGCGCTCATCACCGGCGAGCAGAATCCCCGTTCACTCTTGTTTAACGCCGACTTCAAAGTCAGTCAGGCGTTCCGACTAAACGCTCTGGTCGAGGCGGGCCTCTCAAGCGGGGCGCCAAATTACGGCCTTACCGCGGGGGCCAGCGTGAAGTTCTGAAAAAGTATGCGGATAGGAAAAATGCTGTCAGATGGTGTCAAAAATGGTGTCAGACTCCATTTTCAAGCTGCGGCGAGTCATAATGGCTGCAGGAGGATTGGAGGGAGAGCCATGCGAAACATTTATCTCCGCATCGGATTCCTGACGCTCATCATCGTCCTGGCATTCGGAGCCGCCGCACCCGTTCGGGCCGCCGACAATGATATCCATCTCAGCCAGTTTCTTACCCGGGAGGACTTCAGGGACCTGACCCGTCAACTCGGATTCGCCGCCAGCTACTTTCCGCTGGCGCCGGCAGCTCCGCTGGGGATTCT
>Ga0209235_1001025_pt1 | contig 14962 bp, 12 predicted proteins | sample GraSoi013_1_20cm_4_FD_185817 | JGI IMG/M metagenome (GOLD analysis project Ga0209235, IMG submission 185817) | Grasslands soil microbial communities from the Angelo Coastal Reserve, California, USA - Sample 09_25_2013_1_20cm (SPAdes) (version 2) | ecosystem: Environmental > Terrestrial > Soil >... | reverse complement strand
CGTCGCCATCTCGCTCAGGTCCACGCCGATCGTCACCAGCGTCTGCGCGATCTCGGGCGAGAGGCCCGTCACGATGACCGTCGCGCCCAGCAGGCGCGAGGCCTCGACCGTCTGCACGAGGTGGTTCGCGACGTTCGAGTCCATCGCCGCCACGCCGGTGATGTCGATGACGACCACCTTCGCGCGGTTGGTGCGGATCGCGCGCAGCAGCTGCTCCGTGAGCTGCCGCGCGCGCTGCGGGTCGATGACGCCGATGATCGGAAGAATCAGCAAGCGCTCGCGCACCTGTAGCACCGGGGTGGACAACTCCCGGATCGCCTCCTGCTGCTGCCGGATGATGCGCTCGCGCTCCTGCACGAACCCGACGGCCACGGTGTTCGCGATCCGGTTCGCCGCCGGCTCGTAGGCGTCGAGGATGCGGTTGAGTTTGTCGAAGTCTTCGTGGTACTTGCCGAACAGCGAGCGGGCCAGCACGTCACGCAGCAACAGCACGATGCCGACGACTTCGTGCGTCTCGACGCCACGCGGGATGATGCGCTCCGACAGGTTGCGCGCGTACGCCTGCAGGGCTTCGAACGTTCCCGTCTCGAGCGCCTCGACGTAGTTGTCGTACACCGACGTCGCTTCGGCGAAGATCTCTTCCTCCGTCATCGCCGTCAGGAGCTGGGCCCGCGTAATGCGCCGGGCCCACTCCTCGCGCAACTGCGTGCGGTTCTGTCGCAGGTGCGCCACCAGCTCGCGCAACAGCGCCGCGGTGGACTCGGATTGTGCCTGGGGGTCAGGCGGCGGCGGCAGCGTGTCTTTGCCTTTGGTGGCCATGGCGGCGGTCCTCGCCTGGTGGAATGTTGCTGCGGCGCAACAGCAAGGCTAGTGCCAAGGTATCGCGCCAGTTGGCGCGTCCTAACTGCCAATGTCACAGCACGTTGACGATCGTAACGATACTCTCCTATGGCGTGAATGCAACAGTTTGATGCGCCAGCCCGTGGCGACTAGCACAAAAAAAGTGCGCAGAGAAGGCCCGATCCAACCGCGGGACCGGGCCCACGTCTCCGCGCCAACCCATCACATCGCGGCGCTGCTGCCGGCCGAGCCCACGATGATTTCCCCTGTCGTCGTGAGCACGCCGGGGAGACAGCCGAGCAGCGTACAGCCGCCGCCGGTCAGGCTCTGCAAGACGACGTGAATCAGGTTCACGGTGAGACCGCTCGAGCGGACGCCGTCTCCCGTAGGCAGCTGCTCGTTGAGCACGACGTAGCCGACGCCGGGCAGGTTCATCCGGGTGTTCGGCGCGATGGCGCCGTCGCCCGACGTCACTGAGACGCCGTTCACCACCAAGTCTCCAAACGTTGACCCCAGCGCGTTGCTCGTCGCCCGCGCGCCGTTGCTCGTGCTGCTCACCGTGGCGGTGAGGCTACTCGCGGTGATCAGCCCGTTCAGCAGGTTCACGTTGAACGCCGTCGCCACGCTCTGCGCGGCAGCGGCGTCTCCGATCGACCCCGACGTGTTGCCCGTGAGGCCTTCCGTGGTGATGGTGCCCGGCACGCTCAGCCCGTCGGCATCTCCGTCCGTCATAGCACCGTCCGCCATGGCCACGGCGGGGAGCACCGCCAGCGCGGACTGCTGCGTGCCGCCGGGGCCCCGTACGAACGCGCCGAACGCCTTGCCGCTCACCGACTGCGCCGGTGTGACCGGAGCGAGCCCCGCCGCGACGCCGTTCAACAGCCACAGCGCCACGACGACCTGCACGGCTCGAATCCTCGAACGTCTCATTCTTCGGCCCGTCCTTTCACGTTCCTAATGCGCCTGGATGTTGCCGCCGGTGAGCTCCGGCACGCGAAAGTCGCCGACATCCTCGACCGAGATCCCATAGCTGTCAGGGCCCCGCCCCGGACTCGAGCCCGGCTCGCCGTTGTCACACGCGACGGCGCCGAAGGGTTTCTCCTCCCAGCTCCCATTGCCGATCTTCACCCGCGCAGTTCCGCCGAAGAACGCGCACCGCCCGAGGTCCCGAAACTCGAACGAGGAGAAGGCGTCGATTGTCAGGCTGTGAATCAGGGTTTTGGTCGGATGATTCACACTCTGGAGCTCGCCCTTGATCGGGCCCTCGCTCGAGCACCGGTCCGTCGCGTCCACGTTGAAGCCGAAGGTCGTCTTCTCAGCAACCGGTGGGTCGATGCGGCCGCCGCCCGTGAAGCGCTCGCCCGCCGTACAAAGCCCGGTGCCGTCCGAAAACGAGGGTTTGGGACCCGCCGGGGTCGCGGGTCGATCGCAGCCCGACGCGAGCAGCGTAGCGACCACGAGGCCGGGCGCGAACCCAAGATTGATCTGTCCGAACATGCTCTGCCTCCTCAGCAGGGTCGTCAGCCGAACGGCTGCAGAGGCGCGGCAAGACAGATGCCATTCGCCAGGCTTCGCGTGCTGCTTGTGAAATCGAGAGTTACGCGGGCTGTCGCTGTCGCGCAGCGCGCTGCGGGCGCATCACTCGCGAGGCGTCAACGTGGCGCGCGCGCTAAACCGTGCACGCCACACGCCCGCCGGCTGGAGTCGCGGCCCTGCAACACGGGCTAGTGCCAGCACGTCAACCCCACCCCCACGACCATCCGATAACTGCCTACATAAGCGTTGCCGGCACGGACTGCACCACGTTATCGCGCTCGCGCAACTGCGTCAGCGGGCGGCGCCGCTCGACGCCGAGCCTACGATGATCTCGCCGGTGCTCTGCAACGTACCTCCGACACTCCGGCCGGTGAGGGGATCGAGAATGCCACCCACCAGGCTCTGCAGGTACACGTGGATCGTGTTCACCGTCATGCCGCTATTCGTCACACCGTCGCCCGAGAGGATCTGCTCGTTGAGCACGACGTAACCGACCCCCGGTAGCGTGATTCGCGTGTTGGGCGCGATGGTCGCGTCGCCAGCTGTCAGCTGAACGCCGTTCACCACCAAGTCTGCCAACGTCGACCCCAGCGCGTTGCTCGTCGCCTGCGCGCCGTCGCTCGTGCTGCTCACCGTGGCGGTGAGGCTGCTCGCAGTGATCAGCCCATTCAAGAGGTTGACGTTGAACACCGTCGCCACGCTCTGCGCGGCGGCCGCGTCTCCAATCGCTCCCGACGTCGTGCCCGTGAGGGCGTCCGTCGTGAGCGTGCCGGGCACGCTCATGCCGTCCGCTGCGTCGTCGGCCATCGCACCGTCGGACGCGGTGCCCTCCGGCAGGACGGCCAGCGCTGACTGCTGCGTGCCGAGCGGGCTCTGCACCCAGGCCCCGTAGGCCTGGCCACTGACCGACTGCGCCTGCGCGACCGGGGCGAGCAGGGCGGCGCAGCCGATGAAGAGCGCTAGTGTCGCGAGTCTCATTGTTCAACCCATCCTTTCAAGACTGTCCTAGTGGGCCTGGATGTTGCCGCCGGTCAGCGGTTGGTCGCCAGTCGTGCTGCCAACGTCGCTGACAATCACACCAAACGTGTCCGGGCCTCTGCCGGGGCTGCTGCCAGGCTCGCCGTTGTCGCACGTCTTCACAGAGAACGTGTGGTTGTCATCCCACGAACCGGTTCGACTCTTGACCCGGGCCGTCCCAGAGAACTCGGCGCATTGCCCGTCCGGGAAATCGGGGTCGGGGTTCGGAAACGACGAGAAGCTCGTGATTGAAGTGCTGTGCACCAAGATCCGCATCGGGTGGCTCACCACCTGCAGCTGCCCCTTGATCTGACCGTCAGTGCTGCAGAAGTCCTTCGCGTGCACGTTGAACCCGAAGGTAGTCTTGCCGACCCGTGGATTCGGATCATCGATCCGGCCGCCGCCGGTGAATTTCTGAGCGGCGGTGCACCCGTACCAAAATGATGGGGGCGGTGCGTTCTCGCTCACCGGGGTACGAGCCCGGTCGCAGCCCCACGCGAACCACGCGGCGGCGACGATGCCGGGCACGAAACCAAGCCTGATATGTCTACACATGCGGTGCCTCCTCGCAGGGTCATGAGCTGAACTGCTGCGAGAGGGACGATGGCAAGACAAATGCCAGTCGCGGCGCTTCGACAGTGCGTTGTGGAATCGAGAGTTACGAGTGCTGTTGCCGCCGTGCAGCGCGGCGCGCGCATCAGGTGTGGAGCCTCAGTCGTCGCGCCTACACTAGAACGCGCGCGCCACACCTGCGACGACGGAAGTGGCTGCGTTGCGACATTGTACGGAGCGCCGCGGGGAGCGGCGTGCGGTCCGCTCCCCGCTGGTCGCTGCATCGCTCATTCACCTACCTCCTCAGGTTACGCACACTCAGGATGTCTCTCACGCCGTCTCTCACGCGATCCGCGTCAGCTCGCGCCCAGCGGTTGCGGGATGGCGACTCCCCGTCGTGCCACGTGTGCCGGCGCTGCCACCGCACTGTCCAGCTCGAAGCGCTCGCCATCGCACACGACCTGCGCGATCCGCTCGGCGGCCTGGCCGTCCCACCGCTCGATGACGGGTCGGGCCGGCGAGCGCCGCCCGAGGGCGCGCTCGGCTGCCGCGAGAATCGCATCGCGCTGTGGCTGCACGAGGCGATTGGTCCCGTGCGTGCAGGTGATCGGGCGCTCCGTATTCGGTCGCACCGTGAGGCATGGCACGCCGAGGAACGAGGTCTCCTCCTGCAGCCCGCCCGAATCGGTGACCACGAGGCCGGCGTTCGCGACGAGGCTCAGCATGTCGAGGTAGCCGACCGGCTCGATCAGGCGCAGGCCCCGATCGGTCGGCGGCCGCCGCAGTTCGAGAATGCGCGCCCGGGTGCGCGGGTGCACGGGGAACAGCACGGGGACGCGGTCCGCGAGCCGGGCCAGCGCCTCGAGCAACTCCCGCAGCACGGCGGGGTCGTCCACGTTGGCCGGCCGGTGCAGCGTGACGACGGCGTAGGGACGCCCCTCCACGTCGAAGCGCGCCGGCGCGTCCAGCAGCAGCGCCTGCGGCAAGGCCCAGCACAAGGTATCGATCATCACGTTGCCTACGAAGTGCATGCGATCGGCGGGGATGCCTTCGGCCTCGAGGTTCGCGGCCGCGTCCCGGGACGGCAGGAACAGCAGATCCGACAGCCGATCGGTCACCACGCGATTGATCTCCTCGGGCATCGTCCAGTCGCGACTGCGCAGCCCGGCCTCCACGTGACCGACGCGCATCTGGAGCTTCGCGGCCACGAGCGCGGCGGCAACGGTGGAGTTCACGTCACCATACGTCAGCACGAGATCCGGCTGGACCTCGACGACCACGGGCTCGAGGCGCTGCATCACCGCGGCCGTCTGCTGCGCGTGCGACCCCGACCCCACGCCGAGGTCGTGGTCCGGCGCCGGGATCCAGAGCTGCTCGAAGAAGGCGTCCGACATGCCCGGGTCGTAGTGCTGGCCGGTATGGACGATCACGTGCTCGACACCGCGTCGCACCAGCTCGCGGTCAACGGGAGCGAGCTTCATGAAGTTCGGGCGTGTGCCCACGACGGAGAGAACGCGCATCGCCTTACCGGGCCAGCTGCTTGACGGTGAAGATCGCGACCGGGATCGCCACGATGAGGCTGATGATCCGGACCGTATGCTCGGGATCGCCGCGGCGCGGCACCACGATGCGGTCTCCGGTGCGCAGGCCGAGCCCCTCGATGGTCATGCCGCGCGCGAACGCATCCTGGAAGGCGTTCCCCTCGTACAGCCCCTTGCCCTCCCGCTCGATGCGGGCGCCCGTGAACTTCGCGTCCTTCGTGGGCCCGCCCGCCGCCATCAGCGCATCGGACACGACGGCGCCGGCGGGGACGGCGTAATACCCGGGATGCTCCACTTCGCCGAGTACGCCCAAGCGGACGAGCACTTTCGCGTGAACCACGGGGTGCTTCATGTATTTCGCGAGTTGCTCGCCGAGATACGCCTCCACGTTGGCACGTCGCACGCCGCCGAGCGGGATCGCACCGATGACCGGAAGCGTGAGCGCGGGTCCAGGTCCCACGTTGAAGATATGAGTGAACTGGCTGTCTCCCTCGACCTCGAGCAGGATCTGGTCACCCGGCTCGAAATCACCTTGTACCGCCCGCGTGGCGGTCTGGCCCGCCAGCGGACGAGTGAGCAGCAGCAGCACCAGCAGGCGCACAGCCATTCGTGGGATCATCGCGTTACTCCACGGTTACGCTCTTTGCCAGGTTGCGCGGCCGATCGACGTCGCAGCCGCGCAAAACGGCGATGTGATACGCCAAGAGCTGGAGCGGAATCACCGTCAGCACCGGCGCGATCAGGGGGGGGCTCGCCGGCACGGCGACTTGGTGATCGGCCAGGTTGGTCAGATCTCCGTTGCCTTCGCTCGTGATCGCGATAATGCGGCCCCCCCGGGCTTTCACCTCCTGCATGTTCGAAACCACCTTGGGATACACGGGATCCTTGGGCGCCAGGCAGACGACCGGCATGTTCTCGTCGATCAAGGCGATGGGTCCGTGCTTCATCTCGGCCGCTGGGTAGCCCTCGGCGTGGATGTAGGAAATCTCCTTGAGCTTGAGCGCGCCCTCGAGCGCGACCGGGAAGGTGACGCCGCGGCCCAGATAGAGGGCGTTGCGGGCGTCCGCATAACGCTCGGCGAGCGCCCGCACCTGCGGCTCGACCGCGAGCGTGCGCTCCACCAGCTCCGGGAGCCGGACCAGCTGCGAGACCAGCCGGCGCCCCTCTTCCGCCTCCAGCCCCCGCTGGCGCCCGAGGTACAGCCCGAGCAATAGCAACGCGACGACCTGGGACGTGAACGCCTTGGTCGACGCGACCCCAATCTCCGGGCCCGCGTGCAGGTAGATCCCCCCGTCCGCTTCGCGGGCGATCGTCGAGCCGACGACGTTGACGAGTCCGAGCACGCTCGAGCCCGTGGCCTTCGCCGCGCGCAGCGCTTCCAGGGTGTCCGCCGTCTCCCCCGATTGCGAGATCGCAATGGTCACCGTGCCGGGCAGCTGGACCTGACGGCGGTAGCGATACTCCGACGCGTATTCGACCGAGACCGGGATGCCGGTCAGCTCCTCGAGCACGTGGCGGCCCACCAGCCCGGCGTGCCACGACGTACCGCATGCCACGATCACGATCCGGCGGATCGCCCCGCACTGCTCCGCGGTGAGGTTCAGGCCGTTGAGGCGCGCCGTCCCCTCCGCGACGAGCAGACGTCCCCGGAGGGTGCTGCGCACGGTTTCCGGCTGCTCGCAGATCTCCTTGAGCATGAAGTGGGGATAGCCGCCGAGGGCGATCGCGTCGAGATCCCACTCGATATCGTCGACCGCTCGCTCTTGCACGCGCGCCTCACGGTCCAGGACGCGATAGCCCTCCGCGGTCACCACCGCGACGTCGCCGTCGTTGAGGTAGACCACGGACCGGGTATGCCCCAGCACCGCGCTCGCGTCGGAGGCGACCAGAAACTCCCCGTCCCCGACCCCGAGAAGCACCGGGGAGCCGCGGCGCGCGACCACGATTTTCCCGGGATCGGACTCGGCCACCACTGCAATGCCGTAGGTCCCCTCCACGTGGTCCAGGGCCGCGATGATGCGCTCTTCGAGTGTCGCGCCGGGCGACTCTTCGATCAGATGTACCAGCGTCTCGGTGTCGGTCTCGGTCGCGAAGCGATGGCCGTCTTGCTCCAGCCGCTTCCGGAGCACGTCCGCGTTCTCAATGATGCCGTTGTGCACGAGAGCCACGGTGCGGGTGCAGTCGGTGTGGGGGTGAGCGTTGCGCTCCGTGGGTGCGCCGTGCGTCGCCCACCGCGTATGTCCGATGCCGCAGCGCCCGTGCACCGGCGCCCGAGCGAGCAGCTCGCGCAGGCCGCCGATCCGTCCCGCGAGCCTGCGGGTTTCCACGCCCCTGCCGTTCAGCACCGCGACCCCGGCGGAATCGTATCCCCGGTATTCCAGGCGGGCCAAACCCTCGACCAGAAACGACACCGCCTCTCTCGGCCCGACGTACCCCACGATGCCGCACATCGTTCAGATGCCCTCACGTTTGAGTTCGAGCAACGGGTCGCCGGTGATCGCCAGACCGAACCGCGCGAGCTGTGCCAGCCGGCCGTCTCCCGCATCGAGCATGATGTCCGGCAGTGACAGGATCGGCTCGCCGCATCGCTCGCATATCGCCACGCGGCTCGGACGGGCGCGTCGCTGGGGCTTGCTCTGCTCACTGCGGTGTGTTTTACAGAATCTGCAACGCATACTCGGTGGCTCGGGGTCGTGCCGCTGCACTTCAAGTTTGAGGCCGGGCGACGCGAGTAAGCCACGCACTCCCCTTTATTGATCAGTGTGACAAGGGGTTAGGCACGGTGCCGGACGGGCCGGGGACGGCGTCGGGCAGGCGTCGTGCGTTGCGCCCGCGCGGCAGGCCGACGCGGTCGAGCCGCGCAACGCGGGGCTCTTGTAGCGCGAACTCCGCCTCACGGACCTCATCTCACAACGGCCCCGGGTTTGCAGGCGCAGACTGACGGCGGAATCGGCCAACCCGCCGCCACCTTGGAGGGTGAATGACGGAGCGGATGCCACAGGGCGGATTGCCACTCGTGCTCCTGACCGGCAACGGACAGGAGGCGACTCGCTGGCTCAGGAGCCTGCTGGAGGGTGGCGGGTACGCCGTTCTCCAGGAGCGCTCCGGTCAGCATGCCCTCGAGCGCGCCCGCACCACCGAGCCGGACGTGATCCTCGTGGACGCCGAACTGCCGGACATGCCGGGCGTCGAGCTGTGTCGCACGCTGCGGGCCGATCCGCGCGTCTCCAGCAGCACGCCGATTCTCCTGATGATCCGCGAGGCTGCCACGCGCGCGCAGCGGCTGGCCGCATTGCGTGCCGGTGCCTGGGAGTGCATCGCGCCACCGCACGACGCGGACGAGATCCTCCTCAAGATCGGCGCGTACGTGCACGCCAAGCTCGACGCCGATCGGGCCCGAACCGAAGGGTTGCTCGATGCGGCAACCGGACTCTACAACCGGCAGGGACTCGCACGCCGGGCCCGCGAGCTGGGATCGCAGGCATTCCGGGAACACGGTCCCCTCGCCTGCATTGTGCTCGCACTCGACGTCGAGCCGCCCGAGGCCGGTGCCGCCCAGCAACAGGGCGGGACCGGCGTTGGCCGGTATGTGCAGGCGATCAAATCGGCCGCTCGGTTGTCGGACGTGATCGGCCGCCTCAGCGCGACCGAGTTCGCGGTGCTCGCCCCCGGCACGGACGCGGGGGGGGCGCGCCGCCTCGCCGAGCGGCTCGCCAGCTCGGTGGCCGCGACGACCGTGACCGGGACGGCCGGGGCCGCCGCGGCTTCGCCCGTTCGAGTCCGCTGCGGCTACGAAGCCGTGGCCAACGTCGGCTACGCCCCGATCGAGCCGGTCGATCTCTTGGTACGGGCGGCCGCCGCCGTCCGGACCGGACGCGCAGACTCCGGCGGGTGGCTGCGCCGGTTTGACGAGGGAGTCAACCCGGCCTCCACGACGACCCCTTAGACCGGCACCCGCCCGCTTCCCCGCTCCTCATCCATCGCTTCATAGCCGGGCAGGTAATAGGAATACGAGCGGTAGGCCCCACCGGCCGGAACGTCGTTCATGATCGCACCCAGCAGCCGCACGGGCAGGCGCTGGAGCATTTCCAGCTTGGCCGTCGCGACATCGCGGTGGCTGTATCCGGTCCGCAGCACGAGGGCAAGGGTCCCGGTCAGCGTGCCCAGGATCAGGGGATCCACCCCGGCCCCGAGCGGCGGGCTGTCGATCAAGATCACGTCGTAGCCGGAGCGCATGCCGTTCACGAGCTGCGACATCGCGGGCGACGCCAACATTTCCGGGGCGTTGTACGCACGCGTGCCGCATGCGATCAGCGAGAGCGATGGGTACGGCGTCGCCTGGACGATGGCGTCGAGCGGGGTCTCGCCCCGGAGCAGGTCACTCAACCCGGGGCGGCGGTGGGCGCTCAACCGGCGATGCAGCACCCCGCGCCGGATGTCGGCGTCGATGAGCAGGGTGCGATGCCCGCCATCCGCGAACGTATGTGCCAGGTTCGCGGCGAGGAACGATTTGCCGTCACCGGCCCCGGGGCTCGTGATCGTGACGAGCAGGGGCGCCCGCCCGCCGTGCGCGTACACCAGGTTGAGGCACACGGCTCGCAAGGCCTCCACGACCTGGTTGACATCCTCGGGCACCCGGCCGCGACCGTGGCGCCCGTGCGGCAGCGTTCGCAGGTGCGGCACGGCGCCCAGGATCGTCAACCCCATCTCGCGCGAGACCTGATCGGGGTAACGCACTCTGGGGTCGATGCGATCGAGCAGGACCGCGCCCACAACGGCGAGCCCGAAGCTGCCGCAGAAGCCGAGCAGGATGAGTCGCCCCGCCAGGTCCCTCACGGGCTGCCGCGACACCACCGCGGCGTCCAGGATGCGGACGTCGGGAATGGTACTCGCCTCCGCGAGACGCGCCTCTTCGTACCGCTGCTGCAGCATGGTGTAGAGATTCTCGGCCATGGTCACGGTGCGTCGCAGCCGGGCCTCCTCGACGGCCCGCGCCGGGATTTGACGCAAGCTCTTCGAGTCCGCACCGAGGCGCCGACCGAGCTCCCCCTCGCGTGCCGTGAGCTGATCGAGCAGCCCCCGCGCCAGCGCCGGAATCGTCTGCCGCTCCAGCGTGGCGATCTCGCCCGTCAGGCGCTGCACGGGCGGGTACTGGTCGGAGTAGCGGTACTGCAAGGCGCGCAGATTCGCCCGCTTCGAGGTCAACTCCGTGAGCGCGGCAGCGAGGTCGGGGTTCGCCTGGACGGACCCGACCACGGCGAGTTCGTCGGGGGAGATGCCGGTGGAGTCGCGGACCTGCGCCAGCAAACGCTGCAACGCCTCGCGGTCCTGCTGAATCCGCTCCCGATCGAACTGCATGTTGAAGAAGCTCCCAAACTTGGGATCCAGCTCGGCGCCCTGGGCGCCGCCGCCGGCCCCGCCCGGCGCGCCCAGTGCCACGGGGGGCGGCCGGTCGCTCGGTAACGTGATCGTCCGCTCCCGGAATCGCTCGAGCGCGGCTTCGGCGCTCCGCAAATTCCCCTGAGCGCTCTGAAACTGCTCCGCCAGAATCTTGGTGAGCTCGCTGAGCTTCTTCCGCTTGAGGTCGGACGCCACCTGCACGTAGCGTTCGGCTATCGCGTTGACCACGGCGGTGATCCGCGGTGCATCGGGACCCCGCAACTCGAGCCGGAGGAAGTTCCCTTCCGCATCCAGTTGCGCGCTCAACGAGTCGGCCAGCGAGCGTGCCGCGTCCCGCAGGGTCGACAAACTGAACCCGAGGGCTCGGTCGGTCGGCAGCGTGCTCGCGGCCGGGGCCCAGCCGAACCCGAGCCGGGTCCCGATGGAGTCACCCACCGTCCCACGCTCCACGACCTGGCCCTCAACCGTGGCCAGCGTATACGTCCGACGGTCCGAGTCGACCTTGAGACGATAGGCTCCTGGCCGGTACTGTCCGGTCACCTGCAACGTCGCCACGAGTGGTTCGTCGGCCCGCGACTCGGGGCTCACGAACAGCCGCTGGTCCCGGACCACTTGATCGAGCACGACGTACGACTTCAGGAGATCCACCCAGGCCTGGGGGTCGAGCAACTGGCCTTGCCGGATGGGCCCCCGGTCCTGGCCCTGACCCCAGCGCTCGCGCTCTGTTGCGTCGATCCAGATGGTTGCCTGCGCCCCATACTGGGGCCGGACGAAGCGCGCGAGACCGAAGCCCGCCGCAGTCCCGAGGATGGTCACGCCGCAGATGAGCCATTTGAAACGCAGGACCGCGCTCAACACCCGCCGCCAATCGACCCCTCCTTCCGACTCGGCACCGCCCCACTCCGTGCTGAGGGATTTCGGCGATGGGGGAACCATCACGGGTGGAGGCGAACTGGGTGGAAGCGGCAGGTGGCTCAAGGTCATTGAAGGCGTACCTCTCCGGGTGGCGCGCGGCGTGGTTCCGCAATGCGTCGTATCATCGGCGCTGCATGTGGCAAGTCCGATACCCGTACGACGCCGCAGACCGTCCGCACCGATGCCGCAATTCAGTGCAATGCGAGTCCTATATCGGATGCACCTTGGTGCGTTCGGGTCGATGCCGACCGGTGTGCGCCCGGTCGGTTCTTGCTCAATCCATGAGGCAAACCGGGGACGCTGCGGGTTCGCGACAATGTGGCCCGAACCGTGCGTAGGAGATTCGTCGACCGTTATCGAGGACGAGGACGATGTCCATGCCGATGACCCAGGACGGCGTCCAGCCCGGCGAGGGGCGTGAGCCTGCTGCGCTGCTGGCGATCGGGCCGGAAGCGAAGGCCCGGGTACGGATTCTCGTGGTGGACGACGAGCACACGCTGCGCGAAAGCTGCGCCGCGGTGCTCCGGCACGAAGGGTACGACGTCACGGTGTGCAGCCGAGGCCAAGAAGCGCTCGAGCTGCTCAAGCGCCGCGCGTTCGACGTCGTGCTCGTGGACCTCTACATGTCCCAGGTCGACGGGCTCGCCTTGCTGCGAGCCGCGCTCGGGACGAATCACGATACGATCGTGATCGTGATGACCGGGAATCCCAGCGTGGAGTCGAGCGTCGAGGCGTTGCGCCAGGGTGCGTTCGACTACCTCCCGAAACCGTTTTCTGCCTCACACCTGCAAGTCTTGATCGGGCGCGCAGTGCATACGCTGTTGGTCGCACGCGAGACCCGGGAGCAGCAAGAAACGCTCGACCGGGCGCAGGTGCAGACGGACAAGCTCACTCTTCTCGGCACCGCCCCGGCGTTTCGCCGGGCGATTGAGCTCGCCCGCAAGGTCGCGCCGACCGATGCGTCGGTGTTCGTTACGGGGGAGAGCGGCAGCGGCAAGGAGATGATCGCGCAGTTCATCCATCATCACAGCCGCCGCTCGAGCCGCCCCTTCGTAGCGGTCAACTGCGCGGCGCTGCCCGAGGGCCTGCTCGAGTCCGAAATGTTCGGCCACCGCAAGGGTGCCTTCACGGGGGCGGTGCGCGACAAACCCGGGTTGCTCGAGGCCGCGCACGGCGGTACGCTGTTTCTCGACGAGCTGGTCGAAATGCCGAAATCGATCCAGGCGAAGCTCCTGCGTGTCATCCAGGACGGCGTGGTTCGACGTGTGGGTAGCGAGACGACCGACGCCGTCGTGAACGTCCGCTTCATCGCCGCGACCAACAGTGACCCCGAAGCCGCCGTCAAATCCGGTGACATGCGCGAGGACCTGTACTATCGCCTGCGCGTGGTGCCGATCAACGTCCCGGCGCTGCGCGAGCGGCCCGAGGACATCCCGCTCCTGGCGGACTACTTCCTATCCACCTACTGGGTGCGCCATCGCCGAAAGGGCGCACCGTTCCCCCGCTTGACCGATGCGGCGCTGCGCGCGCTGTGCGGCTACGCCTGGCGCGGGAATGTCCGCGAGCTGCAGAACGTGATCGAGCACGTCGCCGTGGTGGTGGAACCGGGCGCCGAGATCCGGCCCGAAGACTTGCATCTCACGGGAGATGCCGGGGCGGCGGACACGAGCGCGAATCCCGCGTCGTTGATCTCGACGTTGCTCGAAGAGAGCTATCACGCCGCTCGGGACCGCGTCATTGCGCAGTTCGAGCGCCAGTACCTGACCTGGCTCGTTAACCGGGCCAGTGGCAACATGTCGAAGGCCGCCCGCATCGCGGGCGTGGACCGGACCACCTTGTACCGGCTGATGGAGCGCCATGGACTGCAGCGCAGCCCGACCGCCGGCTGGGTGGTCGAGCGTGAGCCCGGGGCGAGTGGGACGGAGGAGACGCCGGTCGAGGCTCACGTGGGCGAATCAGGCGGGCAAGCCGCGTGATACGCGGAGGGGTGATGGAGATGCGGTCGAACACCGCTGAACGGCTCGACTGGCCGGTCGTCACGGCGATTCCGAGGTCCGAGCCGGAGCCGGCGCCGGAGCCGCAGGATCTGACCGCCTGCTTGGCCGGCCCCAACGGGCTCGACCTCGTCGTGGAGCTCGCGCATGACCTGCGCTCGCCCCTCACCTCCATCCTCTTCCTCGCGGAAGCCCTGCAGCTGGGCCAGGGTGGTACGGTGACCCCGGAGCAGAGTCGCCAACTCGGCCTGATCTACAGCGCCGCGCTGTGTCTGTGCGCCACAGCGAGCGACGTCCTCGAGCTGACCCGGGGCGGCAACCGGTTGGTGGACCGCGCGCCCGCACCGTTCTCGGTGGCCGAGACGTTCGCGTCGGTGCGCAGCATGATCCAGCCCATCGCCGAGGAAAAGGCCCTGGCGCTCCGCCTCGTGCACCCCGTGCCCGAATGGCGCGTGGGACACGCCCGGGCCTTGTCGCGCGTCCTCCTCAACCTCGCCACCAATGCGGTCAAGTTCACCGACACGGGCTTCGTGGAACTGGCGGCGCGACCGATCGACTCGCGGCGGCTCGAGTTCTCCGTTCGCGACACCGGCGTCGGCATCGACCCTCTCGTGCTGCGCGGGTCGCACCAGGCGGTGAGGGCCGCCTCGGCGGGCGGGCGCCATCAGTTTTCGAGCTCCGGCCTGGGACTCGCCATCTGTCGCAAGCTTGTGAAGGCCATGGGCGCCGAGCTCGAGGTGGAAACCCGCCCGGATTGGGGAAGCCGGTTCTACTTCGAGGTCGACTGTCCGCCCGCCAGCGCGGCTCCCTGACCCCCCGCTCGCCTTACGCGGCGCCCCTGACCGCCAGGGGCCCGATCCCGGCACGGCGACGCTCATCGCGGATCAGCGACTCCGCGAACCCTGCCGTCGCCGAGCTCAGCACCTGATAGGAGTCGTACTCGGCGCCGACGGGAAACGATGCCTTGAGACCTCCGCGCACGCCGCGATCCTGAGTGGTGCGATTCTGGGTGGACTTGAGAAAGCGCAGGACGACGTCCACCGCGTCGAGCCAGTGACGCTCGCGGGTGATCTCGTGTAGGCGCAGCCAGATATTCGCCATCTGCGCCACGCCGGCGAGCGAGTCCCAGGATGCGGCGGGGCGCCATCCCATCGCCAAGCGTCCGGG
>Ga0209235_1001024_pt1 | contig 14968 bp, 16 predicted proteins | sample GraSoi013_1_20cm_4_FD_185817 | JGI IMG/M metagenome (GOLD analysis project Ga0209235, IMG submission 185817) | Grasslands soil microbial communities from the Angelo Coastal Reserve, California, USA - Sample 09_25_2013_1_20cm (SPAdes) (version 2) | ecosystem: Environmental > Terrestrial > Soil >... | reverse complement strand
AGTCCGTATAAGGATGCGCACGTAGCGTCCCTGACGAATCGAAATGTGCGTGGCAAAAGCTTGATGACCGGATGACCGGTTACCGGCCGCGGGGCGGGGGTCGAGAGCCCGTGGGCGAAGTCGACGTCTTTGCGAGACCGGGGCAGCAGGCGACCGCGCAAGTCCAAGTGTTTACGCGACGGGCCTCGGGGCTCGTCCGGGTCATGTCACCGTACTCGGCGTTCGCGTACAACATCCTGAACATCGGGATCATTTTCCCCTGGGTGTACATTACGACGATCATCCTCTTTCCCGGGGCCAGCATCTGGCTGGGGATCTTCATCACCGGTATTTTCACCGGCTTCCTGGCCGTCGTGTACGCCGGGTTGGCTTCCGCGATGCCTCGGACGGGCGGCGATTATGTGTTCCAGAGTCGGACGCTCCGGCCGTGGCTCGGCTTCGCCATCGTCTCGACGATGATCATTACGTTCTTCCTTCAGTGGCAAGCGCTCGGCGGGTGGCTGGTTGCGATCTTGGGCTTTGCGCCACTCTTCACCGGGCTCGGACTGACGACCGGAAACACGATGTTCATCGATTGGGGCGTGTGGTTCTCGACACCGACGGGCGCGATGGTGACCACGATGGTCACCTCGACATTCGCCGCGCTCATCCTCATCAAGAGCTTCCGGTGGTTCGTCCAGATTCAGTGGGTCATGTGGTACGGTTTCCTTCTCAGTTATCTCGTGATGGTCGTGATGTTCTTCATCACTCCGACGGCGACGTTCATCAGTCGTTACGATCGCGCGGCCACGATCATCGCGAATTCGGGACCGGGCGCCTACCAGGGCGTGCTCTCGACCGCGATCGCGAACGGCTTCACGCCCAATCGGGCGTTCGATCTCTTGGGGACCCTCTTGATCACCCCGGTTGCACTGACCAGCTTGGGCTGGGTCGGCTATGCGCAAGAGCAGGCCGGTGAGATCCAGGGCGCCCAGAGCCTCCGGAACCAGATGTTCATCAACCTTGGCGGCGGCCTCGTGAGTACCCTGATGATGGCTGTACTCGCGTTTGCGATGGTCGGCACGGTCGACCAGCAATGGCTTGCGGCCGCCGCGGGATCGGGTCAACCGCCCATCGCGCCCTGGTTCAGCAACCTGGCGATGGTCCTCACCGACAACCCGATCATCCTGTTCTTGATGATCATCGGGATCTTGCTCAACGCACTCCAGGTGGTGTTCAACGTCATCGTCGGCTGGACGCGGGTCGCGGTCGCGATGTCGATCGACGGCGCGCTCCCGCGGGCGGTGAGCCACGTGAGCCCGAGGACGCACACCCCGGTCAACGCCCACGTCATCTTCCTCATCCTGGGTGGTTTTCTGTACGCGTACATCTACAACATGGTGCCCGGATACACGACGTACACCCTGGCGGTCACGGCGGTCGCGACGGTCATGTACATCGGGACGGCGATCGGAGGTGCGGTCTTCCCCCGAACCCGCCGGGAGGTGTACCAGACGTCTCCGATCGCGAAATACAAGGTCGGTCCGATCCCGCTCATCACGATTTGCGGGCTCATCGCCGCGGGCTTCAGCGCGTGGATGCTCTACTGGTACATCACGGAGCCGTTCCTCGGAATCGCGAATCTCTCAGCGGGCTTTGACGGTGTGAAATCGCTGCTCATCATGGTCGCGATCTTCGTCGGCTGGACCGTATATTACTTCGTGCGCCGGGCGTACCTTCGGAGCCGAGGAATCAACCTCGACCTCGCGTACAAGGAAGTGCCCCCGATCTAGGCGACCGGATCAGCCGGTCGTGAACTGATAGCCCAGCACGCGGTCCCGCTCGAGGTTGACGATCGCTCCTCGCAGGGTCCCCGAATTGTACTCCGAACCCGGGTCGACGCAGACCGTCCGCTTGAGCTTGGCCGCGTTCTTCGTCTCGTGGATGTGCCCGTGGAGACCGAGGACCGGTTGCGTCTCGAGGATAGCGGAACGGAAGGTCGTGCTGCCGACCGGAATCAAGACCTGTTGTCCTCCCTGCACCACGGGACGTGGCGGATCGGTGGTCGCGTCGAGTTTCGGCGCGATGTCCAACCCGGTCCCATACGGAGGCGCGTGCATCAGGTAGATGCAGTGAGCCGGATCCTCCACGCGGCTCAGGAGCGGATCGAGACGTCTCTTGAGGCCGTCTTCCGAGAGCTCCCTCGGGGTATGCCACGGCGACGGATTCGTCCATCCAAATCCCAGGATCTCATGGTCCTCATCGAATCGGACCACCTTCTCGTCGATAAAATGGACGTGAGGCGTGGATTCAGCCTGCAAGAGTGCCTCGGACTTGTCGTCGTTGCCGCCGATCCAGTATAGCGGGATGTCGAGCGGGGCCAGGTGCTTCTCGGCCATTTCGGTCCATCGCCGAATCTGATCGATCATCCGGTCGGTGAAGAGCGACTCGACCTTGTCCGGACTCGCCCGGAAGCGCGCGTACTCGTCCTCCGTCATCCGGACCGGATACGGACCGGAGTCCGCGATCGCTTTCTCAATGGGCGCCAACTCGGCCTCGGTGAGGTTGTCGCGAGCCCCGCCCGCGAGGCGCGTTTGGTAGCGGCCGTCTCTCTGCTCCACGATGGGCGTGATCGATTTGGCGGTCAGATCCCCACCGATGAAGAGGGCGTCGGCATCGTAGAACGCGGCGGCGCCCAGAAACTTCCGAAAGGTGATCTCTGACCCGTGGAGATCGGCGGCGAGGAAGAGTCGTTTGAACTTGCGTTTCGGCGCTTGCCGAGTCATCGTTGGACCGGCCACGCCCGCGCGGCTCTTATCTGTTTGGACCGCAAGGCCTTTGCCGCGGTGCGTCCTCCCTAATTCGTGGCCGGCACGGGTCCGTTTCTTTGGCTCATGAAGCATGCCCCGCCCCTGGGATTCGAGCAGGTCCCGCCGGGCGGGATGTGCGTGTGCGCGTACCTGTTCGTGACCCGTCGCGATCAGCTCCTCCTGGGCAAATATGCGGACGACCCGCAATGGGAGGCGCTTGCCGGGCTAGAGCCGGAACGACGCCGGACCCACGGATGGGGGTGGACCGTTCCCGCAACCCACCTCAAGCTCGGCGAGGATCCGCGGGAAGCCGCGCGGAGGATTGGCGAGGAGATCCTGAGGATTCCAGGACTCCGGTACTCCGAGCCTCGGCCGGAGGTGGACTTCTATCCCTCCAAAATGGCCCCCGGAGAAAAGCACTACGACATCTGGTTCTTCGTCGATGGGGCTCCGCCGAAAGACTACGAGCTCCAGGTCCCGCCGTGGTATACGGAACTATCGTGGCAGGATCCGCGGACCCTGCCAGCGCCCACGTACGCGCGGGGCCATGAGGACGTCGTCGCTCGGTGGCTGGCGACGAAATCCAATGTCGTAGCGACCGGGACTAAGGCGGCGGCGCGCCAGGATTCGAAACGCGCAGTCTCGATTCCCCGCGGTCGCAAGAGCTAATGCACATTGCCGCGTTCCCGACTTCGATGGCGAAACCGGAGATTGTCGTGTTGATTCCTGAGAGCACTCGCAAGGCGAGGGGCGGGTCGTCCGATGCTCCCGAGATCGACTCGATCGCGGCCGCCCTTCCCGCAACGATCCGAGCGAAGCTCGAGGGGCTCCGGGAGGAAGTGCTCCACAAGAGCCCGACAGGGTCCGTGCGTCCCGGTGGACTCCTTCCGGCGTACCGCCGCTTCCAGGGCAACATGTACATGAGCATCCCCGAGCAGGCGTGGGCCCACCGCGCCCCGAACGTCGAAATCATCATCGCCTCGGGGCTGCGGGGATTGGTGGCCTCGCGCGACCCCGTCCCCGCGTACGCTCTGTCGATGGCCGAACCGACGCCGCCGTTCGGCAAGCTGAACCGCTGGTGGCACGACCGCGGCCTCCCCGAGGTCCTCGCCGCCTATCTCGACTCGATCCATCCCCGACTCGTCGTCGACCTCCTTTCCCTGGAGTACCGGCAGTCGGTCATCGGGTACGCCGCCGGCCTCAAGGGGATCGACGTTCGGACGATCGACTTTCCCGGGATGGGCCGCGCAAGCCAGCCACTTCGAGGGGAACGCATCGCCCGGATTCTGCAATCCGGAACCGCGTAGCGCAGCCCGCTATCGGGGCGTCCGGGCTTTCAGGACCACCTCGGCCTGTCGACGGAAGTCGACCCGCTCCGCGACGAGGAACGGGGTGAGGTGGCTCGGGTCAATCGAGCGGTCCGCGTAATCGAGGAAGGCGAGGGCGGATCGCGGATCGTCACGTCCGAGGGACCGCACCGCCAAGCTCGCGAGGTAGTGAGACTTCTTCTGGGAGAGGTCGCGGCGCTCGGGGGCCGTGGCCACAAGCTCGCGCAGCAGCCGCCAGAAATGCTCCAGGTCCCCTCGTTTGAAAACCGGATCGATCGCCTTCACGCGGGCGACGAACGCCTCGCGGACCTCGTCGGTCACACGCCGGCCATCGCCTCTCCCAGATTTCCCGGTTTGGTCGGAACCCGCCAGACTCATGAAATGGGACGGCCTACCGGAGGCGGGTGGCGGGTTGAACGGAAAAGTGGTCGTCGTGACCGGGGGAACGGGCTACCTCGGCTCCTCCGTGAGCAAAGCCTTCGCGGAAGCGGGCGCCACCGTAGTGGCCGTCTACCTATTGGACCGCGAGATCCCGTACTTCGAGAAGGTCCTCGGGGCCCTCGGGAAGAACGTGACGCTCCTCAAAGCAAACGTCCCGGAGGCGGGAGAAATGGATCGGGTCGCGAAGGAAATCCTCACTCGGCTCAAACGGATTGACGTCCTCGTCAACACGGTGGGCGGGTACATGGCGGGTCCCGTCGAAGAGACGTCCTCGGAGGACTTCGATCGGGCGATCGCGTTGAATCTCAGGTCCGCGTTTCTCGCGTGCAAAGCGGTCGTCCCATCGATGCGAGCAGCGAAGGGAGGCGCGATCGTGAGTGTCTCGAGCGAGGCGGCCCTTCAGGGTGACGAGGAATCCTTCCTGTACTCCGCGAGCAAGTCGGGCGTGAACCGCCTGACGGAGAGCTTGGCGCGGGAGCTCAAGTCCGTGAACGTGCGGGTGAACTGCGTCATGCCGCGGATCATGGACACGCCGTCGAATCGGGAGGCGATGCCGAAAGCGAACTTCTCGAAATGGGTCAAGACGGATCAGGTCGCGCGCGTGGTCCGCTGGTTGTGCTCGGACGACGCCGCCCCGATCACCGGCGCAGCGATTCCGGTCTACGGCGGTCCCTGACTGGCGCGCTCGGCCTTCGCGCGTCGGAACACTGCGATCCGCTCGCCGAGCGATTGGAAGGCTGCTTCCACCTCGTCGCCTGTCGCTGAGGTCAGGAAGAACTCAGAACCGTACGCCTGCGAGAACGCGGCCACTTCCTCGACCGCGATCGCGCGGTCGGTTACCATGTCCTAGTTGTTTACGACAACAACCACGGGGATCTCGCCCGAAACGGCGAAGACGATTCGAATGAAATCCACCAGGTGGGCCAGGCTGTCGTGGCGGGTGGCGTCGCATACCGCCAAAATCCCAACAGCCCGGGCCGCGAACGTCCGACCACGCCCCTTCAACGCGCCCGCCCCGACGGTCCACAAGATCAGGTGGATGACCGTTCCGTCTCGTAGGCGCACCGGGAGGAGGATTTCCTTCTTCGACACCTTCGCCCCGAGCATGTCCAGGTATCGGTCGGCATAGGGATCGAACGAAGCGCGACGCACCAAACTTCGTTTGCCGACCCCGGTGTCGCCGACCACGACAACCTTGGCCTTCGGCGCCTCCACGGGCCCCTCATCCCGGCAGATTGGTTAAAGCGGCCGCCTCTCGTTCGCACATCTGATTTTTTATCTTCGGCTCGCGGGACCGAGTGGAAGTCCTACGCCTTCGGAATTTCTTTGCCCGGGTCGAGGAACGGCTTCTTGACGACCGTCGCGGTCCGTGGGCCGTCTGGGTGATTGACCGTCAGCTCCGTGCCCATCTCGGCGTGAACGATGGGCAACATCGCGTACCCAATGTTCGTCTTCAGCCGCGGGGAGTGGATCGCAGAAGTGACCCGGCCGACCGGCCTTCCCCGGGCGGTCACGGTCCATTTCATCATGTTGAATTCGATCGGCTTGCCGTCGATCTCAATCCCGACCAGTTTCCACTTCGGGCCTTCGTCCTTGATCCGCTGGAGGGCGGCCTTGCCGATGAATTCGCCCGGTTTGTCGAGGTCGACCGTCCACCCGAGTCCGACTTCGTAGGGGTTATTCTCGATCGTCATGTCCGCGCCGTAGTTCAAGATGCCCGCCTCGATGCGGCGGATATCCGAAGGACCCGTGGGGCGGAGGTTGTACTTCTTTCCCGCCTTGACGACGATGTCCCAGAGAGGCCCGCCCTGAGAACCGTCGAGCAGATACAGCTCGTATCCGACCTCGCCCGTCCAACCGGTGCGGGTGACAAGGAGGGGGATTCCGTCGAGCTCCGCCCGTAGAAAGAAGTAATACGGCAGGGACGTGACCTTCTCGCCGAACAGGTCGGCTACCAGGGCTTTCGACTTCGGACCTTGGACTTGGAGGGGCGAGGCGTCCGGCTCCCGGATCGTCACCTTCATGCCGGCGTGACGCGCGACGCCTTTCGCCCACAGCAGGATGTCGCTGTCCGCGAGGGCGATCCAGAATCGGTTCTCCTCGAGGCGGAGGAGGACGGGATCGTTCAAGATGCCGCCGTCCTCGTCCGTGATGAGGACGTACTTCCCTTGGCCCACCTGGCACTTCGTCATGTCGCGCGGGGTGAGGAGCTGCATGAACGCGAGTCCGTCGGGTCCGCTGATCTCGACGTTTCGTTCGACCGCCACGTCCCATAGCGCGACGTGCTTGAGGAGGTGCCAGTATTCGTTCACCGGATCGTCGTAGTAGCTCGGGAGGAACGTGTGGTTGTACACCGTGTAAGCCTTGCAGCCGGCCTCCCACGTCTTGTCGAAGAACGGGGACCGGCGGAGACGCGCGCCGCGCTGGATGAGCGCCATGTCGTAACGTTTCTTCCGCGGGGCAGACGGTTTCCGCGCCGCCTTTTTCCGAGTCCGCTTCCGAGCCGCCATGGTCGTCCCAAATCCTCGTTTCATCGGAGGAGGCGCGCCGCAATCGTGGATGCCTGCATAAAGGATTCCGTCGATTCCGCGATTCGCTTCGTAATCAGTCTCACTCGGAGCGGACCCATGCTTCGAGCTTGGCCTCGAAGACCGACTTCGGCGGCCACCCGATCGAGCTCGCATACGCGTTGAAGTCGCGAAGGCTCTTCCCCCGTTTCAAGGCGTCCTGCTGAATCTCACGGATTCTCTCCCCGATGATCGCGTACGTCGACGCGTAGCCCGGCCCGATGATTTGGTGGGCGGGAAAGAGCTGGTAGTAGACGGTCGCCCGCTCCAGTCCCGTCGTGCGATGGGCCCATTCGATGAAGTGGACCAGATCCTGCTTGCCCGAATTGATCCGAGCATCGCCGATGACCCGCAAGAACCGGACGATCCTCCAGAGAGCCGCGAGGAATTCGTATTCGCGTGCGACCCGACCGATGCCGCCCCAGCGCTCAAGGGACGTCGCAAAGGTGTCCTCGTCCGTGCCGGAGAGCTTTCCCGCGGCGATCTCCTGCAGCACAGGCAGGAACTCGAGCTCCCGCTGGAAGGCGATTCCCTCCGAGACGCACATGAATGTCGAGCCGATGAGGCTCAACAGATCCGGCGAAGCGGCGAATTGGTTCGCCGAGTTCGAGCCGTGCACGCAGTGGCCGTACTCCTCGTGGACAAGAAGGTTCAGGAGTTCTCCCGGACACGGCCGCGCCGCGCTTCGCTCGTCCGTCGTCGCGAGAAAGATTTCCCGCGAGTGGTCCGTCAGGGTGTCGAGGCCGTACGCCGCGCCCGACGGCGTCGAGTTTGCCAAGTACGGCGGCGTCTCGATGATTTCGGTCGCGTAGGCCGGGTTGATGGCGACGACGTGTCGGTCGGCGACTCGCTGCGCGGGCTCGCGGACCTCGTCGAGGAAGGGAAGGATCTGGTTCGGACGGAGGCCTCGTTTTTCCTTGAGCGCTTTGGTCGCCGCCTCCGCGGTCGGCTCGCAGTGGAGTTCGTTCGCGATTCGCTCGATCAAAGCTTTGAAGTGCGGCAACTCCCGCCGCATCATCCGAAGTCCGGCGGCCTCGACTTGGCCCGGCTCCTGCGTGTAGTCCCAGAAATCTCGGAGAGCGCGCGCGTAGGACCGGGATCGACCGAGGCCGCATCCTACGCGCTTGAACAACGCGTACGTCTCGTCGAACGTTCCCTCGGGCGAGAAGCCCGGCAAGTCGAATGCCTTCGCGTATCGTCGGTTCGCGACGATGAGCGATTCGATCGTGCCTCGTGCGTCCCCGTCGCGGAGCTCGCTTTCCACGACCTTCAGGATTTCATTGAGGCCGTTGCATGCGAGCTGGACGAGCGCCCGCATCCCCGGGGCGGTCGTTCCACGTGCCCGCTTCCGGCTCGCGTCGAGCGCTTTCCGGCCGTCCGCGGCGAGGGCGCGTATGTGGTTCGATTTCACGCCTTCTTTGATCATGTACCCGAAGAGCGATTCGAGCAATGTCTGCGGGAGACGGGCCGGCTCTCGGAGTTCGAGGCTCGCGCGGAACGAGGCGAGCAGCTTCCGTTCGATGGGACTCGTCGCCGACTTCCGGATCCGAGAGATCTTGGCCAAGAGGCTGTCGACCCGCCGTTGGGTCGGGATGAACAGACGCCCCGCGCATTCGTCCAAGCCGAAGACGAACGCTTCGTCCGGCCGGAGTTCCTTCCAGACCTCGAACACCGCGCGCTCGGTCTCGGTCCGCGGCGTCACCATTCGGCGGCCGAGATTGCAGACGGGCAATTAAGGATGTGCCCGATGCCGAAATGGTTCCGCCCTAATCACCTCCGGTCGCTCCGGATCAGTGCCCCTCGGCGCTCGTCAGCGGAGCTGCGGCCCGGGCTTCCGACGCCTCCGCGGGAACAATCGGATCGCCCACTCGGATCTCCCCTCCGATGAGGATCTGGGCGCGAAGTCCGCCTCGGTGGATCAACCCGGCGAGCACGCCCCGTCGCGTCAGTCCCTCCAGATGGGAGCACGGCTCGCACAGTCGGATACCGCGGAGCCGGACGCGACCCACGAGGAACTCCTGGCCGACGAGATGGTTCAGGGGTACTCCCTGCGTGACGACGTTCCGACGCGCATCGCCCGGGGAGATCGCAAGGTCGTTATCGCGCGCCATCGCCGCGATCGCCTCGGATTCGATCAACGTGATTTCCCGGGCGGGTCCGGGCCGGTCCGAGTACGTGCCGGATGCTTTGAAGTAGCGGTCCCCTTCGAGGCCTTTCCCTGGGATTGCACGCACACTCTTGATGGACCGAATCGGGTCCTCCGCCTTCGGAGCGATGTGGATTGAGACGACTTCGCCGTGCCACGGGGCATCAGCGCGGGCCATGCCGCCGCCAAGGACGTATGAGTCTTAACGATTACCCACCGGGGGAGCGAGAACTGCGTCGGCCTCGATTTCGACGAGGACCTCCGCGTCGATGAGGCGGCTCACCTCGAGCAGCGTCGCCGCGGGACGGATGTCGCGGAAGAACTGGGCGTGCGCCCGGCCCACTTTCTCCCAGTCCTCGATGTTCGTCAGGAAGATGCGGGTCCGCACCACGTCCTCGAGTCGTGCCCCCGCCTGAGTGAGCGCCGCCTCGATCCTGTGGAAAATGTGGACGGCCTGGCCGTACGCGTCTCCGGGTGCGACGACCTTCCCCTGCGGGTCCGTTGCGGTGGTGCCGGCGACCGCCACGTACGCCCCGACGCGGACGGCCCGCGAGTATCCCACGATCGGCTCCCAACGTGCCCCGGACGCGACGTTCTTCCGCTCCATGGAGCCGCGGAATCTGTCGGCCGCCGAAAAGGCTTCCCCTCGTTACGACGCTTTCCCAGACTTCATCTCGGGCCGTGAGACTTTCGGGAGGCGTGGTGGGGTCGTGCGCTCCGGCTGCTCAAGGAAGTTCGAGAGCCCCTCCGCGGCCGACTCCGCGACCGTCGTCGCGTCTTCCCACGTGCCGAGCTGCCGCCAGCTCCGTTCCTCAAAGACCTTCAGGGCCTGGGTGAGCTCGCTCCGCAGGGCGTCGTATGCCGGCCCGTCGTAGACCGCCGCGACGATGACAAATTCCCCGCGGACCGCGACGATTCCGAGGCCCTCGTACCGCATCGCCGTGACCGCGTACCCGCGGGACAGCGGGACGCTCGTCTCCACAAAGTTCCCGACGACGGCGAGGAGGCCCTCGAGCTGCTCCGCTCCGATCGGAAGGTTCCGGCTCGACGCCAGCGCGACGAGGGGCTCGCCGGTCCGGTAGAACATGTAGATCGCGGTGACGCGTTCCTGGATCGTCGACGCCCCGCGGAACGCCTTGTTCCAGTCTTCGCTGGAGAGAGGCAGGATCACGACGAGGACGAGGACCGCCGCGATGATGAGCGAGGACGACGCCCAGCCTTCGTCGAAGGCGGATGTCAGGGTCGCGTAGAGGTTCGCGGACAGTGAAACGGCGACCGCCACGACCAGGACTTCGACCGTCCAGAGCGACCGCCGACGGAAGCCCGCCGAGGGGTCCGTTCGGCCTCGATACAACGAAGCCGACAGGGTGACTGACGCACCAACGAAGACGAGTTGCTGAGATGCCCACAGTCCGTAGCCCCACGATGGACTTGCTGCCTTCGAAGGGAGCTCGGTCCATACGAGTCCGAGGGAGCCGATGATTGGGAGGACGAGCAGCGCGTCGTATCGGGATGGGCCTCGAGCCATCCATTTCGTCATCAGGAGAAGAGCCAAGGTCGCGAACGTGATCAGCGTGACCCGCAGACCGATGAAGACGACATCTGGCGTGGGAGAGACGCCTGCGAACGCCGGATAGACGCCGTCGAGGAACGCCCATCCTCCGAGGAAGAAGGCCGTGGCCGCCAGGGCGCGTTCCAACCGCGAGGCGAGCCGCGTCCGGATCGCGGGGACGATCCCGATGGCCCACCAGGCGACCCCGGAACCGAGGGAGACGATGCGGAGAGCGTCGAACGTGGGCGGCATGGGGAGTCGCAGACCCGGTGTGAACCGTGCTCCTGAGGGCAAAATGATTTCGGTGATTTGTGCCGGAATCGCGGTGCCCCAAACTTTCAAACTCCACCGACGCGTTCGAATCTCCGATGATCGCGGTTCGGGATCCGGCGTCGATCCATCAGGTCGACATTCCGATCGACGGGGGCACCTGTCACGGTCGCTGGCATTTCTCCTTCGACCGCTACTTCGACCCGCGGTGGATGCGCTTCGGCACGCTGCGAGTCTTCAACGATGATACGCTGACTCCCGGAGCCGTATGGCCGTTGCACCCGCACCGGGAAATCGAGGTCGTCACGTACTGCGCGGGCGGCGAGTTCCGCCACGCGGACGAGAACGGCGAAGGCGGCGTCCTGAAGGAAGGCTGGGTCCAGCACACGACGGTCGGCCAGGGCATGTGGCACTCCGAGATCAACAACCGCAAGGACGCTCCCATGCGGTTCGTCCAGATGTGGTTCCTCCCGTCGGCGCCGGGCCTCGCACCATCCGTCGAGCAAAGGGCGGTGGAAAAAGCGGACCGGACGAACCGGCTCCTCCCGCTCGTGTCGAACGAAGACCGAGACGGCCTGACGATCCTCTCGGATGCCCGCGTGTTCTCCTCGTTCCTGGAGGCAGGTAAGAAGATCTCCCATCCTCTCGAAGAGCATCGAGGAGCCTACCTGTACGTCCTCAGCGGTGGGCCCGTGAGAGTGAACGGCGCGACGGTGTTGCCTCTCGGTGCCGCGACGCTCTTGGACGCACCGGAACTGAGTGTCCGATCCGACGCCGATGCGGAACTCCTCCTCGCGGACGTCCTTCTGGTCGAGGAACCTTCTTCATGAAAATCGAACACTGTGAGTTCCCGGACGACCTCCTCTACGACCCGGAGGGACTCGTCTGGGCTCGCCCCCTCGTGTCCGGGGACCTTATCGTCGGGATTACCAGCATCCTCGCGGCACTCGCGGGGCCTGTCATGAAGGTCGCAGCCAAACCGCTCGGAGTCCCGTACGCCCGAGGCGCCACCGTCGGGCTCCTGGAGAGCGGGAAGTATTTCGGTCCGATCCGCGCGCCCGTCAGCGGGGTCCTTCGGGAGGTCAACGCCGACGTCCTCGCGAAGCCTCGGACGTTGACCGACGCCTCCTACGAAGGCGGATGGTTTGCTCGCCTGCAACCGACGAATTTCGAGGAAGAACGTCGGGGCCTGCGGTCGGCCACGGACGCGCGTCTGTTCCTCTCGAAACAGATTGCGGCCTTGCGGGTTCGATGCTTCGCCGCGTTCCCCGATCACGAGATGTTCGAGATCGGCATCGAGTGTTCGGCGGTCCTCGCGAAGCTGAACGAGCTGCTCACGCGGATCGAGGTCGGGGCCGTCGTCCACCTCGTGACGGACGATCCGACGTCGCCGATCGAGATGGTCCGGTGGTCGGACCAGACCGGACAGCCGGTCATCGATGAACGGAAGGAAGGGAACCTGTTCCACTTCCTGGTCCGGAAGGTGACGTGACAACCGAATCGACAAGGCCGCGTGCGGCGGGTGAATCCTCATTGCGGACACCGTGGTCCGTTCTCATCATCCCATGGGCCCCGGGAAAAGGACCGCGCGTCCGACGATTTTCCCGTCCCGGAGATCGTTGAGGACCTCAGCGGCGTCTGCAAGCGGAGCTTTTCGCGTGACGACGGGGCGGAGACGACCCGCCTCGGCGAGCGAGATCGCCCGAGCGAAGTCGGCCATCGTCGAGGAGTACGCGCCGAGGTACGCTTTCCCTCCGTCCACGAGGTCGTTTGCCGTGACTTGGACGGCCTCCGACCCGGGGGCGACCGCGACAAACCGGCCTCCGGGACCCAGTAGCGAACGTCCCAGGTCGAATGTCCCCTTCGTCCCGACGAAATCAATGGCCACATCGGCGCCCGCATCGTTTGCGAAATCTCGAAACGCAACACCTGCCTCGTCCGGACCCACCGCGCGGTCGGCACCGCAATCGAGGGCTGCTTTCCGTGCCTCCACCCTCGGCTCGATTGCGAAAACGCGGGCATTGTACGCCTTCGAGACCTGGATGGCAGAGAGGCCGACACCGCCCGCCCCGATGATGACCACCATATCCTCTTCCTCCGCCTGCCCGAAGGCCACGACGGCCCGGTAGGCGGTGGCGCCGCTGCATCCGAGGGGAGCGGCCAGCGCCGGATCGAAGTTCGGGGGCAGCGGCAGGATCGTGGTTTGCTTCGCGACGACAAACTCCGCGTAGCCGCCGGGCCCGTCGAATCCGAGCGTGGTGCCCTCTTCGCAGAGGTTCGTCCTCTGGCGGCGGCATTGTCGGCACCGACCGCACGGCTGCTCGAAATGCACTCCAACGAGGTCGCCGACCTTGGCGGTGTATACATCGTCGCCGATCTTCGCGATTCGGCCCGCCATCTCGTGACCAGGGATGAGGGGCTCGTGTTCCCCGGCTTTGACCTCATCGAGGAGGTGGAGGTCCGTCCGGCAGACCCCCGCTGCGAGGACCTGCACCAGGACGTCCTCAGCGCCCGGTTGCGGGTTCGGGAGCTGAACGACCTTGATGGCACCGCCCGACTCGAACCGAACCGCGCGCATGGAGGGGCCCTAGTTCGGTCTCGCTCAAGACGGTTTGTGCTCCTTGCTTCCGTGCCAGGGTGCGAGATGCCTCGAAACATTGACCAAGGCGACCGCAACCGCAAAGTACCCGAAATCCGTGCCGGACCGGCGGCGGGGGATTCCGTGGCGGGCACTGGAGGTATGTGGGCGCGGATGCGACAGAAACCGTTTTCGCTCTGGGTGATTGCGGGCGGCCTCGTGTACATGGCGTTGTCTCTCCTGTACCTCGGGCTCCCGTTCGCTATCATGGGGGGCATCTTGGCGGGCGGCGGCTTCCTGTTGATCTTGTTCGTCTTCGTCGCCGTCTTCCTCATCGCGGCGGCATTCTCATTCCGTCAGAAACGCTGGGCGTACGTGCTCGCGGCGGTCTCGAGTCTCGTGCTGCTCGTCCTCTTCGGCTCGTTCCTCCTCGGCAGCGCCTCGAACCCCGCGGACTCCGGATTCTGGCTGTCGATGTCCGGGCTCCCTGCGCTCACCCTGGTCGTCATCTTCTCGATCCTCTCGCTCCGGAGCGCGAAGACCGGCCTCGCGCAGAAGCGGTACCTCGCGAGCCCCCACTCCACTGGCGGACTCCTGACCCTCGCGGTGATCGGCTTCGTCATTGGCGGTCTCGTGGCCGGCGCGATCGGGTCTGCGGTCATCGGTCGGCTGGTGGCGACAGCGGGTGAGTCAGCGGACGTCAAGATTGTGAAGGACGCGCCCTCGGCCGCGGTCCCGTTCAACCCGGCGACCTTCCACGTGGCCGTCGGTGGCACAGTCACTTGGCTGAATACCGATTCGACGACCCATACGGTGACGAGCGACATTGGGGACTCGGTGGCGTTCGATTCCGGTTCCTTGACGACCGGTGGGGTCTTCCAATTCACGTTCATGCAGGCAGGAACGTACCCGTACCACTGCACCCCGCATCTTCAGATGACGGGTACGATTGTAGTCGGTTGACCGAGCCGGCGTTCTACTGGAGTTTCGAGATGACCTTCGTCGCTTCCGAGGTCGTCCACGCCTTCAGCGTCTGTGTCTTGACGTTCCCGAGCTTCCCGATTTCGAGAAGGAGTTGCATCGCGACATCGTCGTTCGGCGCTTCCGTCAGCGCCACGATGTCGTATCGCCCCATTGTGTAGAAAATCTGCATCTTGGCACCGAGTTTGCTGGCCAAGGCAGTCACGGCATCCGCGCGCTTCGGCGACTCCTTCACATTCTTGATCCCTTGCTCTGTCCAATTCCCGAGGCTGATGTAGTTCGGCATCTCCGATCCCCTTGCGTGGTCCATCACTCG
>Ga0209235_1001023_pt1 | contig 14976 bp, 14 predicted proteins | sample GraSoi013_1_20cm_4_FD_185817 | JGI IMG/M metagenome (GOLD analysis project Ga0209235, IMG submission 185817) | Grasslands soil microbial communities from the Angelo Coastal Reserve, California, USA - Sample 09_25_2013_1_20cm (SPAdes) (version 2) | ecosystem: Environmental > Terrestrial > Soil >... | reverse complement strand
CGAATTCCATTATCGGCAAGGAGAGTGTCGATGCTCTTTCTGAATTCTGTCTGGGCGGCCCGAAGCCTGTTCAGATCCACATAGTCTCGGCTAATCTTTCCGATTACTGCACAAGACCTCGAGACTAATGCAGCATCTTCGACTATTTGGCCGGTGTGAAGGTCTGCCTCAGAACTCGCGGCATGGGGAGCAGTAAGGAGCACGAACCCTTCACCCATGAATTCGACGTGGTCGGGTCGGATAATTTTCAGAGGCATTTTGAAGGCCTCGAATCAAGCCGGACTATTAGTCTGTTCGTCGAATAGTTTTATAGCGGACGATTCTGCCCGTCGTGCAATCACTAGCTTAGAGGCTGTTTGGCGACAAGGACTTGTCAGGGATCGACGCCGTTAAGAGAATCGTCGAAATAGAGGCTCAAGCTAGGAAGATTGTTGAAGAAGCAAAGTCCCGGGCCCACGAAACAGTCTCTCGAGCATCCGAAGAGGCAGAAAAGGCGAGACAGGAAGTTCTTGAGCAAGCACGACGGCAGAGGGAGCAGATTCTAACACAGGCGAGAGCGGAAGCGGAGGCTGAGGCGAGTAAGTCGGATATCGAGACCTCTCAATTACTCGAAAGCTACCAACGGATTTTCAACGAAAGAAAACAGACAGCCGTTCAAAAGGCCGTTGAACTAATACTGAGAGGTCAAGAGTGAAGTGTCAGAGTCCTTCGAAAAGCTACAAAACCGAATCTTATCGGATGCCAGGCTCAAATCAGCGTCGATTCTGAAAGAAGCAGAGGAAAAGGCGAGCAAGATCGTTGAAGAGGCAAGAGCTCGTGCGCGTCGAGAAGCGGATGAACTAATTGCCAGAGCAAAAGTGGACGCCGAGGCTCTGAGAAGAAGCATTCTAAGCACAAAGGTTCGAGCAAATAGGCTTCGCATACTAGAAGAGAAGAACAAAATAATCCAATCTGTCATCAGCTCCGTCGAGGAAAGGCTCACCTCTCTCGGAAAGTCTGGAGACTTTCAAGATTCTCTGAAGATGATGGTTACCGAAGCGGCGACGGCTGTTGGATCCGATCAGCTCGTGGTACGGGTTGGCTTCCCGGGAGTTTCCAAGAAAGACTTGGACAGCATCGGAAACTCTCTGCCTAAGGGAGCTAAGCTCGTCGTCGAAGACAATCCCATCGACCAGCTGGGGGGAGTCATAGCCAGCGATCCCAAGGGCCGAGTCGTCTTCAACAACTCGTTCCGAGCACGCCTCGACAGGATGGAAACCCAGCTTCTGTCGATGATTTCGTCCACAATTTTCGGCGTGTAGGCTGCCCTTTCTTGCTCCAGCCAGTTCCAATGCGCCTGGTAAGCATCATAATACCGAGAGAACGTCTTCACAACCTGCTAGCCTACGCAGGCGACTCTGAAATCCTACACCTAGTGGAAGTTGCAGGGGACCACCTCCCTCCCGGTGCTTCAAAGTATGACATTGCCAGCGTCTTGGCCCACTCCTCGCCAGCAAAGAGCAAGATCGCAGCCCTCAACTCAGCTCTAGGGACTGCCGACCTACCTCTCGAAAAGATTGATGCTCCGGTTGAAAGCCTCGACTCGCTTGCCGCGTTTCTAGGCTCGGAATGTTCACGTCTAGAGCAGCCTGTCAAGCAACTCGAGGAGTCTGCGGGAAAACTACAAGCGGAACGTGAGAGAAGTGCCGAGCTCTCAAGATTTTTGTCCGGCTTGAAGAACGCGGGCGTTCCGCTGAGTTCCCTTACCGAGGGCAGCTTCCTCAGCACGCTCGCCGGAGAAGTCGCCGTTGAATCGGCCGAATCACTTAGACAGGGAATCGCCGATGTAACCTACGGAAACATGATATTCGCAGTCACCGCCTCCACTGAAGATACGCAGACTTTTCTCTCCCTTTTCCCAAGTGCATTCGCAGAGGAAGCGAAACAGGCTGCGAGCGCCCTAGGCGCTAAGCTAGATGCCGCTTGGGCCGACCTGCCCACGGACCTTGACGAAGCCACGAAGCAGGTCAGCTATCGGATGCAAGAAATTGAGACATCGGAAAAGAAGCTTGAACAGGATCGCCAAACCTTCGTCGAAGAGCAAGGACCCCGGATCAAGGCTCTTAGTGCGCTTGCGGAATTACTTGATGTCCGGACCAAGGCAATTGCCGGTTCGCCGACAACAGAATCCACTGTGATGCTACAAGCCTGGGTCCCGGAGTATCGCGTCGAAGAACTCAGCAAGGGAGTTGCTGAGGCTTGTCAAGGCGAAGCCTCGGTCGTCGCCGAAGAAGTAGGATCAAGCGAGTCGAAGAAACATCCAGAGAGCAAGACCATAGAACGTTCCGAGACCTCCGGCGATGAGGACTCCTCGAAGCCACCGACGCTTGTAAACACTCCGAGCTGGTTCAAGCCGGTCCAGTCGATAATTAACAACTTTGGAATTCCCAACTACAATGAATTGAATCCATTGCCGTTCATGATAATCTCCTATCCGTTAATATTCGGGCTGATGTTCGGCGATTTTGGACAAGGCCCACTGTTCATCCTATTCGGGCTCCTGTTCCTGCGTGTCAGAAAGAAAGGGGGTAAGATTCCAGGTGGAGATATCGGTCAGCTAATCGTTGGCGGAGCAGAATTGATGATTCTACTTGGCATAGGCACCACTATCTTCGGGTTTGTCTTCGGCGACTTCTTCGGGTTCGAATCCGCGCAGATCTTTGGGATACACCCCATATTTTCCCCTACAGAAGGAGCACTGACAGGCACCATTGACCACTTGCAGACGTTCATGGTCTACATTCTCTACTTTGGCGTGGCCCATTATACTCTCGGTCTAGCTCTCAATGCTTATCAAAAGATTCGACGCAAGGAATACTCCGAAGCCTTCTTCGGGCCGATATGCTGGGCCTTGTTCTATCTGGCGTTTGTCGATATGGTGCGGACTTTCGCTCTCGCTGGCTACAAGTTTTCAGCAGTTCTTTCCAATCCAATACCAATAGCACTGTTCGTCATTCCGTTTGGGCTCTTGTCTTGGAAGGAGGGAGGATTGCACGCTCTCGAGGCGTTTACAAGTATGGGGAGCAACACGCTCTCCTACCTTCGAATATGGGCGCTCAACATTGCAGACTTTTTCGTCAAGGTTGCACTATTCACAGCGTTCGGTATAGGAGGAGCAATTGGAGGTAACATTCTAGTCATGATTATCGAGGGCTTGATCGTATTCGTTCAAACTCTGAGGCTTCACTGGGTCGAGTGGTTTAGCAAGTTTTATGAGGGGAACGGATTGCCATTCGCGCCCTACTGGGAACCAAAGGGCTGGATAGTACAAACACGTGGTAGCTGACACAATATTATTCGCTGGACTTGGAGTCAGTCTAAGCCTGCTTCTTTCCGTACTCGGAGCTGCCCTCGGAATCAGTATCTCCGCTCCTGCTATTGCGGGGGCCGGAACCGAAAGACCCGAGACTGTATCAAGGAACCTAATAGCCACAATCCTTGCGGAAGCGCTCGCAATATACGGATTGGTCGTCGGGCTCCTCTCTCTATTCGCCATAACACCGACCCTAAGCCCGGACGGAGCTTTCCGAATATTCTCAGGTGGACTCACCATGGGAGTTGCAGCACTTGGCGCAGGGCTCGGAATCGGCACATCGGGGGCCGCCCTTGCGTCGGCTACCGCCGAAAAGCCCGAACTCTTCTCTAGGACGGTCGTGCCCCTTATCTTGTCAGAAGCGTTAGCAATCTACGCTCTGGTCGTCTCTCTGCTGCTAGTTCTCGCCGCGAAGTAAGAGACGAATCGTGATATCAGACACCCTCGTGCATCTGCTCAGAGACAATTATCTCGAAGCCAAGATTCGCGGAAAGAAAAGCTTCCTCCTCCAACGCCAGCAATTGCTCTCTCTTGCCGAGATTCCGACACTAAGTGATATCGTGGCGGCACTTGCTGATGGCCCATACGGGTCTGAGCTCTCTAAACTCCAAGAGGTCTCCTCCGCGGTTGAAACGGAGCGGGCTATCCAACGAGGATTCGCCAGTTCTGTGAATAACCTAGTCTCCGGATCCAAAGGTAACGTTCGCCAGTTTCTCCTAGAGTATGTCCGACGCTTCGACGCGTATGATCTTGCAACTCTTGTCATGTTCAAGTCTCAGGGCAAGACCTGGGAGGAGTTCTCAACGGCCCGACAACCCTTGGGAGGTGTTCGAGAAGGGCAGCTCCGTAGACTCTACATGATGGACGATCTACGGGAGTCTGTCAGAATAATCGGAGACAAGACTCTCGAGGAGAGAACTGGCGACATTGATCTGGAAGAGATGCCGCCCGAAAAGGCGGCTCTGGTGAGAGACATTTTTACCGGGTGGGGGGAGGAGCGGTTCTACAACTACGTTGTGAAGAGACTCCATGGAAGAGACCGGAGCAGCTGCCTTCCCATCGTCGGAGCAACAGTCGACCTCCTCAACCTCTCAATTGTCCTTCGTAGCAAACTCATAGGGGTCTCAAATATCGAAGAGCATCTCGTTCCGGTGCACTGGAGGCTTGACAAGCAATCCATCGGCCGACTCCTTGCCACCACCGACCTCGACGAGACCTTGGAGAAAGCTGGTTCTCTAACCCAGTACAGTAGGTTGATGGCCAACGCACGCCAAAGACACGAAGAGACAAAGTCCCTTGCTTTCTTGGAGATGGACGTCAAGAGATACCTGGTAGGTCAAGCCAGACGAATCTTTCTCGGATTCCCATACACAATCGGTGTCGTCTTGGCCTTCTTGATATTCAAGGAGAACGAAGCCCGAGGCCTAGCGGCTGTGATTTCGGGGGTCGCATCCGGACTCAAACCAGATCAGGTCAAGGCCCTAATCACTGTCTGAAAACGTCCAGAAAATGAGGACTTCATCTTCTTGACAAGAAAAATGGATATGTCCAAGGTTCGCTGTTCGAACCTGCCTTTTCTTTGCGATTATGGCGCTAATCCTGGCGTCGGTTTCAGTTGCACGTGAACCCTCACTCTTGTGAGACTACCGCCCGCCGCCTGATGCTAGAGCGTAAGTCGTATCCGGTAATGATGGAAAAAATGCCCGCGATCGCTATCGTGGCCCAGGCCAGGATACAAGTAGGCCCAGGAATAGACTACAGAACTAGGACCCATGGCTACCCTCCCGGTGGTATTCACTGATCCAGCGTTCAAGTAACGCATGGTATAGTTGCCGGGAGTGGATATTTCAAGAATCGCCGTCTCGAAAATGATGTAGTAAGATTCCTAAGACCAGTGTATATGGAAGCGTGTATCAACTCGGACATATTGTCAACATTCTTGTAAGATTTTTGGATATCCAATACAGATTTACAGGGACCGCCACGTTTCAGCCTTCTAAAGTCTCTTGACGAAGAAGTAGACCGTGTACCCTAGTCCGGCGAAGGCCCCGATGACGATGCCGGCAATCGAACCGAGACACGGGGACGCGGCGGGCGGAGAAAAACTTACACCAATGCAGGAAGGTGCCCCGAATAAGGGGGATAGTACGATTCCCCCCAGAAAATAACCGAGGAGTAGGAAGGATATCGTGTTGCCACCGAAGTTGATCAGTTTCACCGACTTTTGGTCCATTAGAGACACGGGCCTCCTCGGCTTAGATGTCAGCTGCGGGATGGGTTCCGCAGACTTGACTGGAGGAGTACTTGTTCCGGGTCTCGAGGGTAGTCGAATGGTCGCGCCCTTGAGACATTCGCTAACGCTGCTGTGGTTAGGGTGGGGATCGCCTCCTGCCCTATTAGTCAGGCAGGCAGCGGAGACGACGGACATTGGAATGTGTGGATCCTCCGAGCCTAGAAGGAGGTCTAACTGGTTGGTCGTCAGCCCTCCGGCTGATGCAACATCTTTCTTTCCCGTCCTGTCGATCGCCGCTTGGATGGCCTCTCTGATTCTCGGTGTAACTGATACTTCGAGGTCTGGCTCGCCCACTGAAGATGCCCGCGCCGTTACTCCATTTCCAAGATGGCCCCTTGACTTCGCACAATGTTCACCGTCTTGGGTGGGACCGGCTTCGCCAGCCATGCCACCGCGATTGAGGCTTTCGAACCTTCGCCTAGCTGAAGCAGTCCTCTGAGAGACATGTACGCTTCTTGGACCATGTCGGCGATTCGGTTCAAATGGTCCTGCGTCTCGGTCTGGAACTGTTTCATCTCGTCCTTACACTTGCCAAGCTCTTTTTGGATCGAATTTCTCTTCGCTTCCAGAGCCTCCAGGGTGGCGTCTCTGTCAACGCCTTCTGAAAGTGGATCCTCAGTTTGCACAAAGTCGTGGAGCAGGAGTGTCTGGAGTGCTTGGCTCGTCTTGTCGCGTGGGGCGACGACAAGAATGTAGACGAAGTCCTTGACACGCGCTCCTGTAGCCAGCACCGCCTGATCTTTCAGGGCACCCTCTAGGTCCCTTTGCGCTTCGGCAAGCTTGCGAGCGGGCAGGCGACCGAGAATCCGGCTGAAACCGCCTGCGTCACCCGAGGTCTCTGGAGACGTAAAACCTGCACGTCCAATTTCCTCGAGAATGTTGATTTGTTTCTCCACAGCGTCGAGCTGTCGTTGTAGCGACTCGATTTTCGACTGTAACTCTTGGTATTGACTGCGTCCGTTTTCCAGATCCTCTCGGACCTCAGCCAGGAAACCTGAAAGATTGCCGGGTGTTTGCACCGTTCCCCTCGGATCTCGTTGAACTCCAAACTGACGAATAGAGTGAAGAATATCGTCTCTGAGACGACTAAGGTCCCGAATCTGTTTGACTATGTCGTCTGTGGTCATCCTGTCGCCGCTGAGCACTAAGTCTCTTCTTTCCAGCTTAGCGGTTGGACCGAGGCTAGACAGGACCCTTTCCGCGGAGTCCTTTGGGACTAGCAGTCGCAGTGTTGTACCTTTTGGTGCGGTGCTCAATTCAAGATGGCAGGGTATGGTTGGTGTGAAAAGGGTTACGAGAGAAGCGCTTCAGGGGTACGGAGGTCCACACGAAGGGAGGTGTCCGTTTTGAGGGGATATCCGTGGTCCTGTGAGTTTTTTTGGAGCTTTCCGGGCAAGGCTTCAAGCACTACAGTAGGCGGCTAGCCAGTTAGAAGTTTGAGCAGGAAGAGGGCGAATAATGGCGCGAGGGAGAGTGTGATCGTGTTTAGCAGCTTCACCACCACGTGTAGGGAGGGTCCTGCGGTGTCTTTGAGCGGGTCGCCCACGGTGTCTCCGATGACTGTGGCTGCGTGGGTGGGTGAGCCTTTGCCTCCAAGGTTGCCGGCTTCAACATACTTTTTCGCATTGTCCATGGCTCCTCCTCCGTTGTTCATGAACAAGGCTACCATTATTCCAGTCACTGTTCCTATCATCAATAGTCCGCCGACCGCTTCAGCGCCTAGCACAAGCCCTACGATGATGGGGGTTAGGACGACAAGCAGACTGGGAACTATCATGTTGCGAAGAGCGGCACGTGTCGATATGTCAACCGCGCGTGAATAGTCTGGTTTCGTGGTCCCTTCCATTATCCCCTTGATCTCGCGGAACTGGCGTCGAACCTCCTGAATCATCTTCGCGGCGGTGTTGCCTACTGCTTTGATGGCTAGGGCGCTGAAGACGAAGACGAGCATTGCTCCGACCATCGCGCCGACAAAGACGCTCGGATGAGCGAGATTGATACCTGTGTCGCTGAGGCCGGCCACTTCCAAGAACGCGGAGAACAGAAGGAATGCGGATAGGGCCGCGGAAGCCACTCCGTATCCCTTGGTCAAGGCTTTCGTCGTGTTGCCGGCAGAATCCATAAGGTCAGTAATATCACGAACTCCCTCAGGCGTGCCCGACATTTCCACAATCCCCGCGGCATTATCCGTGATTGGTCCGAATCCATCCATGGCCAGCACGAAGGGGGTTACGGATAGCATTCCCATTGTCGCGATGGCAGTGGAGTAGATTCCTAGGCCGACCTTTGCCTTCACGAGGTTTGCCGTGGCCAGTAAGCCAGTGTAGTTAGGGTCCGTAGGGTTTGGCGTGAGGATGCCGGGGTTGACCAGTGGGCGCAACGCGTCCAACCCGCCTCCGAGGACGTACGAGATCAATATCGCGCCGGCGATTACGAGAACGAATAGTCCAGTTGACTCCATCCCCACAGAGATACCTGTCGTTATTCCCGGAGCAGCTCCCGATCTTGCGGCCTCAGAGATTGATCGAACGGGTTTCTTTGTGTAGGAGGTGTAGTAGTCGGTTATCCAAGTGATGAGAAGGGCAGCTATGATGCCTGTTAACGCGGCGAAGAAGAGGTTGATATTGGCTGCCCCGAGGAGCCAGATAGAAGTCCCGAGGAAGCCCAGCATAGCCAGAACAGCCGTAACGATCAAGCCACGTGTAAGAGACTTGAACGGATCCTCCTTTCCGCGGGCGCGAACGAAAAACATTCCAACGATCGCGGCCAGCAATCCGAACGCTCGGGCGACCAGGGGGAAGAGGACCCAGTTCGTCAAATCATAGTTCACAATGCTGCCCGCAGATCGGGACAGCAGCACCGCGAGGCCTGCTCCGAGAATCATGGCTCCTAGATTCTCTCCGGTGATCGACTCGAACAAGTCCGCTCCTCTTCCCGCAATGTCCCCAACGTTGTCGCCGACGAGGTCAGCGACCACCGCAGGGTTTCGAGGGTCATCCTCGGGGATGCCCACTTCGACTTTTCCGACGAGATCGGCGCTCATGTCAGCTGCTTTGGTGTAGATGCCGCCTCCGAGCTGGGCAAAAAGTGCTGCGAAGCTGGCTCCGAAGCCGAAGCCGATGATGAGCGAGGGTGTCTTGGCTGGGTCTGCGCCGTATGCGAGGAAGAGGCCTGAGATTCCGAGAAGGCTCATCGAGACAACAGACAGCCCGAAGACCATTCCTCCCCTGAAGGCCACTTTCAACGCCGGGTCTAACCCGGTCAAAGAAGCGTTCGCGGTTCTCACATTCGAACGCACGGAAATGTACATTGCCACATATCCTGCCAAGCTTGAGGCGAGGGCTCCAACAATGAACGCTACTGCCGTCTGGGGACCCAGAAGCCCGTTAGTCGGGTCTCTGAGCACGACCGCGAAAATCGCGGCGAAGACAACCACTATGACACTAATCGTCCGGTACTGGCGTCTGAGGTATGCTTCCGCGCCCTGTCGAATCGCATCTGCGATCTCCCGCATTCGCGGACTGCCAGCATCCCTCGCCATTATCCACCTGACCAATAGCCCCGCTACAAGGAGCGATACTAGGGAGACTCCGATTATGAATTCGAGGAGAACCAATCCTTTCTTGTTTCCTTCCAGTCAACCAGTCGGAATTTTCTGTCGGCCGGTCCGGCTCGATTATAAAGCTGTTTCCAACAAACGAGTCGTGAAATAACTTCCAAACCATTAAATCAACTCCAGAAAGAGCGCAAGCAAGCAAACAAGGGCATTACAACAGTTGACAGGGTCAATGTACGACGTTGCCGTCGTAGGTGGAGGACCCGGAGGCCTCGCCGCAGCCAGCATAATTGCCAAGAAAGGGCTCAAGGTCAAAGTCTTCGAGAAAAAGAAAGTTCTAGGCACCCCTGTCCGATGCGGAGAGTTCTTCGTGGTGAAGGAGGATATGATGAGGCTCCTTCCTCGAGTGAAGAACCCCGAGGTTTTCGATGTTCCAGAGGAGACCATTGACAACAAATGTCGAGATGTCCGGGTCATCAGCCCACGCGGCAAAGCCTTCGAGTTCCCCCTTGCGAGCTATGTGCTCGACCGTCGCAAATTCGAAACTCATCTTGCTGAGACAATCATAAGCTACGGAGGAGAGGTCGAGGTAGGCGTCCCGACTCAGCCATCCAAGCCGACATAGTAATCGCCGCCGATGGATATCCCAGCGAAACCGCAACCACCGCCGGACTCCCAGAAAAGGAGTACGCAGGACCCTACAGGGTAGCGGTGAACATGGAATATCTCATGACTGACTTGGACGTCGAGCAAGACGTGGCCGAGTTGTACATGGACCCTCGGTACTCACCTGGGGGCTACGGCTGGATAATACCTAAGGGAGAACGGCGCGCCAACGTGGGAATTGGCGTCCGAGAACCCTACCTCCGGCGGGACTGGCAGATACGGGACTTGCTAACAGGATTTGTCGAGAAGAACAAGGTCGCAAGGGCCAAGCTGAAAGGCGGACAGAAGGCCTCGATGATCGCCGACAGTCTCCCAGTTGACGGGCCGCTTTCCCGAACCTACTCTGAACGGGTCGTGGCCGTCGGCGACGCTGCCGGAATGGTCATGCCGACCAACGGCGGTGGAATCCAAACGGCACTGGAAGCCGCGGTTCGTTACTTTGAGAACCAGACTCCATTATCGAGCTACGAGGAGGCTTGGAAAGACCAGCTCGGAGTTGAGATGGAGAACTCCCGGTTGATGAGGCAGGCATCGGACCGGTTAATGGGGCACGCCTTCTGGTTCAGCGTCCTCCTCCGGATGATGGGGTCTCGGAGGATTGCCGATGTCGTTATGTGCAAAATGCCTCGTGGAATGGGCCCATTGTTCCGTCTGCTCGCCTAGCCGTGAATTGCGACGTCGATGATCATTCCGAGGAATAGCATGAAGAGGTAAGGGCTGGAGATCTTGAACATGCGCCAAGCATTCGCCTCGGTTGGCTTGGACAGAACATAAAAACTCCCGATAATAGTCGCCACGCCTCCAAGTGCCGCAATGGACGTGTACACCAGCCCGAAAGTGCCGGGTCTTACTAGATAGATGCCCAGGGAGAATGGCAGGAAGACAAGTGAGACAAGAGTGATTATCCGGAGCGCGGTCGGAGTCCCGACCACAACAGGCAGCATCGGAACTCCCGCACGGGAATAGTCCTCACGGAACGAGACTGAGAGGAACCATATGTGAATAGGAATCCAGACAAACACTAAGCCGGCCATAAGAATGGGGAGGAGCGAGATGGTGCCAACTGGGCCGGGTGTTACAGCAGACCAGCCGAAGAGGACGGGGAACCCGCCGCTAAAGCCACCTAGGAGAATATTGAGAGCGCTTCGCCGCTTCAAGACCAGACTATAGACGACAACGTTGTCTAACACACCAGCTAGCATCCAGACGAAGGAGAGGAGATTGAGCGCTAGCGAGAGGATTAGGGAAGCGAGGACAAGGCCTAGGCCAAATAGCAGTGCCGAGCGGGGCTTTATCCTTCCACTGGGCAAGGGGCGATGCCTTGTACGGAGCATGACCGCGTCGATGTCCCGGTCATGGTAGCTTGTCAGGGAGTTGCATCCTGCACAGCCGGCAGTAATCGCGGCTCCGATGACAAGCCACTTTGCGGGCGAAACGTCGAAGCCGAGAGTTCGGCCAGCTAGAAATGTCGCGGTTAGGGAGGTGAAGACGAGAAGGTACCAGATCTTCGGCTTCGTAAACTCGTAATATGCCTGTACCAAGCCTGTTAGGCTGAGAGTCTTGGTGCGCTGGAATTGGAGCTCAGCTTCCACAGCCTACAGAGAAACCTCCGCGCATTTGAGGGTGCCTGGCACTGCATGTCTGCGTGCAGTGGTAATCTCCGGTTCCTTGCTGCGTCACGTGGAACGTAACCGTGTACCAGGTGCCCCATGGAATATTGAAGGTGGGAAGGGTCCCGTTAACCACCTGCATGTTAAGGCCTCCTCCAATGTCGAACCCGTGGCCCGTGGCAGAGGAGAGTTGAGTAGGGGTAGGACCAGTTTCGTTGGTGCTTATCGCCTTGACATAAACTGTGACAGTGTCATCAACGCTGGCTGAAAGCGTGATGTTATCAGCCGTCTTATAGTTTGCAAAGTGGAGACCGGTTAGGTTGGCTCCAGTTGTGTTTGAAAATGCGGGAAGACTCGTCTGGTTGAGGATGGCCGCATTGAAGATGCTGAAGCCTCCGCGTTCCTCAATAATTGCATTCATGAATATCAACCGATGGACCGGGTGAGTTCCGCAAGCGGTCTGGGGCGGATGGACGTACTGATAATACGCTATGGATCCGCCAGCGGCGGCGACGACTAGTAATCCAAGGACTCCGACTACAGGAAGGTGTCTTTTCGGAACCTGCATTCTCTCTGCTTCCTATTTGGTGGTGATCGAAACTCTGTATATATGAGCAGTCGCTGCGAACGCTATCAGAACAAGGCCGATTTCCACAAGAGCAAAATTGCTGAGTTGGGTGATGACTGCTCTGAATATTGAGATGTCAAGGAATCCTTGCAGGATGAGCAGTCCGCCGAGCAACGAGTAGACTTCGCTCTTGCTGAGCAAGTATGGTTGAACCTTTCGAAACGGAAGGGGTTTTCTGTTTGCACGCAGGTCGGCTATCTTGGCCCGTCGCCACCTGACGAAGGCGTAGACAAAACCGTATGCGAGTGCCGATGCGATTAACAATGATCCGAAGAAGAGCGAGGGATCAATAACGAGCTGGCCTGGAGCGTTGAGAGGTTGAAGTGGGTCGTTTGCTCGAAAGCCCCATACTGTGACTATTGCCATTTGCCCCAACGCCGCGACGCCCAGGGCTATCCAGAAGGGGCGATCGATCATGGCAATTTTCTTTCCCCTGTCGAAGAAAGGAATGATGAGAAAGATGACAACGAATATGGCTGGTATTATCGCGCCTGCTGTGAATGGGTCAAGTCCTTTGGCCCTGATGAACGCGTAGAGGCTAGTAAAGTACCATTCAGGAAAGGTAATCTCAGTGGTCTGAAGCGGGTTAAACTTGATTCCTACCTCAACCGGGAAGAGTCCTCCCATCATGAAGATGATACCGGTTATTGCGGATGCAACCGGAATGTCCAGAACTAGGTTTCTTGGCAGGTGCACAGCCATTATTGCAAGCATTATGATCGGGATTATGAAAACGTGAAAGGCGTAGAATCGGATTGCGAGGTCGCTGAAGCCGAAGCCGAAGATTAGTTTTGCGAGGTCCGCCCCTATCACAGGACTATAGGCTGTGAGAGTGTACCCGATGTTGATGGCGAGTTGCCCTCGGATGTTGAAGATGAGGTCGTATCCCGTGTAGGCTTCTATTACGGTGACGACCCCGAGGATGATTCCAGTTACCCAGAGTATTTCGTAGCGAAGCTTGTATCGGCCGGAGAAGTACTGATAGAACATGTGCATTACTGCGAGGAGAACCATCGCATTGGACGCGTGGTAGTGTATGTTCCGAACGATGTTCCCGTAGCCCACATCATTGTTTATGGTGGTGACACTGTTGAACGCGACGTTGCAGGTGGACGCGACGCCCTGGGAGCAGTCGCCGAATGCCGGGAAGTAGTGGAACATCAAGAGGGCTCCCGTCACTCCGAGAATGACGAAGACTACTGTTGTGAGCACTCCAAGGAAACCGAGGGGGCTAATGAATCGCGACGGAAATACCAACTTGAAGCCGAGAAGAACTGTTCGCTCAAGTCTAACCCATATGTACTTGAGTAGGGCGATGATGGGGTCGAGGACGCCTTTTTTCTTAGTCTCTGCGGCCAATGCCAGGTTCTCCGTCGAATCTTTCGGCTCTGAGGTTGTTGTTTGAATCTAATGAGAGAATTACTTTTGGAAGACCGTTGAGGCCGAGCCCAAGGTCGAACGCTGGACCTTTGACAGGGACACCGTCGATTAGACGGTATTCGCTTCCATGACAAGGGCATAGAAGCCTGTACTGACTATCATCACTTCCAGCGTTGACGAGACATCGCAAATGCACACACGTAGTATTCCAAGCTGCAAAGTGTCGAACGTCGGGGGTGCTTCCACTTATCGAAGGATCCAGCACTTCGTCGGGCAATCTCAAAACAATGTTCCGGTAGTAAGGGCTAACCGCCACATCGTACGGCCAGTAAAAGAAGGTGGCAAACGGATGGGCCGCGTTTGTAGGATTGAGAAGCGTGCCGGGCTGAGCTCTCCCGGCCGCGATGTCGGCTTGGAGTGCAGAGACTGCAAGCTGATAGTTATTCTCAAGGTCCGTCGCGTTCGCTCCGGGAATCACGTACCCTGAAGGAAGTTGTCGTGGAAGAACTGGCGACAGTATGTCATATTGAGGTAGGGCCCCGCTCGCCATAGAACCAATTGCAAGACCTGTGGACGCTGCGATAGCTCCGATTAGGAAAGCTCGGCGGGTCACAGGCTTTTTGGCCAGTTTGGTCGCAGCTGTCGGTTGCGGTGGAGGTCGCGGCGGGGTAGTAGGAGGAAGAGGAGGTGCTGTGGTCGATGGCGGCGGAGTAGATGGCGAGGCCGGAGGCTTCTTTTCTTCGGTGGACATATCTCCCCGTCGCTCACGCACAATTATTTTGCCCGACCCCCTCTAAACACTATTAAACGGTTGTCTATACCCTAAATAACACGCAACGACCTCAACCGCTCGGAAACAATATAACCAAAGACCCTCGAGCGGCCCGCAGGAAAATTCCCGAGCTCTAAGTGACGAATGTTGAACAGGGTCATCGCCTCTCTAACGCTCCTATTAGGGCTCGCGATGACAATGGTCGGAGTCTATGCCCAACAGTGGACCACTCTACAAGACCTACTTCGCTCGTTCCTCCCTTTTCTGGGATGAGTGTGTAGAGCGGATGACATCTCCCGCACCTGCCGATGCTCAAGAAAAGCGAGGCCTGTTGGCCCGTTTCGGGTTCCTGAGACGAGGCAGAATCCACTACTGGCCAATCAGGACGACAGTCCAGCTGGCGTTCTTCCTGCTTTTCAGCGGGGTCGCCCTGGTTCATCTGATTCCTGGTTTCAGCGGTGAGAGAAGCTGGATAGTACTTCCTGTTCTTGCAAGTGTAAAGGCGCAGGGTGCCATCGGCGGCACCCTCGACGCGACAACCGTCTTATTGTCACAGGGAATTTTTCCCTGGCTTCCAATAGGGATTATGTTTGTCGTCGGCGCGATTCTGGGCAGGTTTATGTGCGGCTGGATATGCCCAGTCGGATTCGTCCAGGACGTTATCACCGGGATTAAGGGCAGAGTAGACTCTGTCTCGAAGAGAACCAATCAGACCTGGA
>Ga0209235_1001021_pt1 | contig 14991 bp, 9 predicted proteins | sample GraSoi013_1_20cm_4_FD_185817 | JGI IMG/M metagenome (GOLD analysis project Ga0209235, IMG submission 185817) | Grasslands soil microbial communities from the Angelo Coastal Reserve, California, USA - Sample 09_25_2013_1_20cm (SPAdes) (version 2) | ecosystem: Environmental > Terrestrial > Soil >... | reverse complement strand
ACCAATCGGGCGTCGGCACGGCCGAGCCGACGCAGATGAGCTGGGTTTGCGCGCTCGACAGCCCCGGGGCGCTGAGCGCGGCGGCGTACAGCGCGGTCGGCGTCAGGCTGCGGAAGTCGCCCACGCCGCCGCGCAGGAACGTCGTCTGCGGCCCGTCGGATCCGTCTCCCGAGGCCCAGGTGAAGCCGAGGCGGGGCGACACGTGCACCTCGCTCGGGATCCGGTCGGTGCGCACCCCGAACAGTGAATCCACAGCGCGATTGTAGGGCGGGGCGTCGCTAAAATGCGCCGCTTCAAGCCGAGCGCCGTACGTCAGCCGCAAGCCCCCGCCCACGCGCCAGGTGTCGCCCGCGTACACCGCGCTGTTCCACGCTGTCCCCGGACGGACTCGCGGCACGAGTGTCCGCGTGAACATCGCCGGGCTGTCCGCTGCGAATGCCGCGAGCGACGGGTAGATGAATGTCCCGAACTGGTTCCCCGTCTGGTTCTCCTCCAGCTGTGTCCCGATCACATCAACGCCGACCTTCAGGCGATGGGCCGTGGCGCCCGGTAACCACGAGAACTCGTCGGCGAGCTCGAGGCTGCCGTTGTTGGTGTGCTGGGGCAGCCCGCTGTTGCCGCCGAACGCCAGCGCCACCACGGTCTGACCGCCGTTCGGCAGGGTCGATCCGACGTCCACGAACCCGGACGGCAGCGTGAGGAAGGCGCGGACATCCCGGCGCTGGCGCGCCACGTAGCCGCGGAGCTCGTTGATGAAGTGTCCGCCGAAGTACGAGGTAAGCGAGGCCATGACACCGCCGCCGCCCATCGTGCGCGTTCCACCCGTCGCGGGGAGCGCGAGGCTCCCGACGCGCGTCGGCTCCTGGGACTCCCAGCTGCCGTCGAGCCGGAGCGTGAGGGTGTGAACGTCGTTCGCCTGCCAATCGAGGCGCAGCAGCCCGAGGGTGTTGTTGGTGGCGCGGTCCCCGGAGCGGCCAGAGATCTCAACGGGGGCTCCGGTCGCGCTGGCCAGGGCGACGAAGCGCGCTGCGGAATCCGGGCTGACCCCTAACCACGCGAGCGTGCTAGGATCGGCGGTGACGAGCGAGGGCAGTGGCTGGCCGCGCCAGCGGCCCTGGAGTGCCGCGAAGACGAACAGTTTGTTGGGGATGAGCGGGCCGCCCATGCCCCCGCCCAGCTGGTTCTGCGTCATGCCCTGGCCGAACGGCGACGACGTGACCTCGCCCCACGCGACCGAGCGGTCGCGCAGCGCATAGGTGAACGAGCCCTGGGGAACGTTCGTGCCGCCGCGCGTCGTCGAGGCGACGAGGCCGCCCGAGAACTGGCCGCGGGCCACGTCGTAGGAGTTCGTGATGACCCGGATCGAGCGGACGGCGTCCTGGGGTACACTCCCCGAGCCGAACGACATGCCGTCCAGGGTGATGTTGTTTGCGGTAGGCCGCTGTCCGGCGACCGAGAAGGCGGTCGCCGTCGAGTCGCTTCCACGGATCCCCAGCACCCCGGGCTGCAGCGCCGCAACGGTGTTCACGTCGGAGACGTCGATGGGCGTGCGCGCCAGCTGCTCCGGATTGAAATTCCGATCGTTCCCACCCGGCCCGGCGCGCTCGCTCCGAGAGCCGGACCGGGCGCTGACGGTCACGGGCTCGAGCGGCACCACCAATAGCCCCATGCGGATGGTGGCCTCGATCCGGTCTTCGTCCGCCTGGCGAGCGACCGTGATTTGCACCGGGGCCATGCCGATGAAACGCGCCGTCAGCTCGTAGCGCCCGCCCCCGTCGGGAAAGACTATGGTGAACCGCCCGTGCGCGTCGGTGGTTCGCTGGCGCGATACCCGGGTCTCGACCGACGTGACTTGGACGATGGCAGCCGCGAGGGGCTGGCTGTCCGGGCCTGTGACGGTGCCGGTGAGGATATCGGTGGTGGTACCCACCTGCGACGCCGCCGGTCGCGGCGCGACGGCAAGTACGAAAGGCAGCAAGCAGAGCCAACGGTGTGGACGAGCCATGAGCGTTACCTGCTGATCCAATAGGTGACCTTCACCAACAGGACGTTGGCCGGTCGGTCGACAAAGAGGTCTCGCCCGAGATCCCGGCCCAGGTCGAAGCTGCCGTCCCCGGTGAAGTAGCCCGACCGGCTCTGGGTCCACGCGACGTACATCGTGGAACCCGGCCGGTACTCCCAGCGCAGCACCGCGTTGACTTTCAGGGAGCGGGGCTCGGACACGGGCGTCCCCTCATGAGGATCCTGCTGGATGAGCTCGCTGATCGACACGGCCACGGCCCAGGCAGGATCGTCGAGGCGACCATCGAGCGACGGCGCGCGGGTTACGCCGACCGCGCTGACCGTGGGAGGAGGCTGGCCATGGGCGTGTCGCAGCGCGACCGAATCGGCCGCTTGCCCTTGCAACGCTGCCACGGCGATCAGCGCGATCATGGCCGCGAGCCATCGAGCGCCTCGAACCAGCGCTCGACTTCTGCGAGCTCCGGGAATCCCCATGCGGCGCGCTCCGCGAGGAGGGCCTGGGCCGGCCAGATGACGCGGTTGGCGTAGCGCGCGCGCTCCGCCGTATCGAAGAGGACCTGAAGCTGGGGCGTCGGGGCGAGGTGCCAACCGGCCCGCGCCAAGGCCCGCCGGTAGCGCTCCAGGATCCCCGGCCGCTCGGCTGGCGGGAACCGGAAGAGAAACGTCGAGAGGTCGTAGCTGAACGGGCCCACGCCCGCGCGGTCCCAGTCGACCAGGCGTGCGCGCAGTCCGTCGGGCGTGGCCTCCACGAACGCGTTGATCGTCCACGGATCGCCGTGGAGCAGCGTGTCCGGCCCGGCCGCCTCCTCGAAGACCGCGGCCCGGCGCGGTGCGTCGGCCAGGAGCGTGCACAACCGCTCGAGCAGACGGTCCGGGAGCCCCGCGTACTCGGGGGGCGCCTTGATCCCATGGCTCCGGAGCGCCTCGAGCGCGGTGATGGCGTCGCGGACGTTCGACGTGAAGTACGGCAGCCCGAGGTCGAGCGCGTAGCGGCGCACGTCCGGCAGGATAGCATGGGGGGCGGCTCTCGCGTGGAGCTGGGCGATGAGGTCGACCGTCGCCTCCACGCGCGCCGCCGTGGGGCGCGCGGCGAGCGTCTCCTCGCCCAGGTCTTCGGAGATGTGCCAGACGCTGCGGCCGCCGCGGTCGGCCGCCACGCCCAGCAGGCGCGCACACCGATCACCCAGCCCCAGCGTGGGCAGCCACCGTGTCGCGACCAGCTGGTTGCGCTGCGCGACGGCGGGCTCCAGCCGCTTGACCACGACCGATCGCCACGGGGTCCCGGGGGCGAACTCCAGCCGAAGGACCTTCTCCTTGAGGTGTCGGAGCGCCACCACGCGCTCGGTGGGATCGACGCCGCCGAGCAGCTCGCGCAGCGCGCAGCGCAGCTCGGTCCACCCCGGCTCGCTGCGCCATTCGAGCGCGTACCGGACATCGCTCTGGGGGTCGAGCACTTCGGTCATGCGACGGACCTCGCCTGTCGGTCGAGTGCCCGTTCCAGCACCCGCGCGACCACCCGCCGGGCGTCGAACTGCTCTTCGGCCAGGGCGCGAGCCTGCCGGCAGTGCCGCTCGTAGTCGGCTTCGACGGCGGCCAGCGCCCGCGCGGCTTCTTCGATGCTGCGGAAGCGGACGAGGCCTTCAGCGTCTGGCAGGATCCGGCTCGGGCCCGTGTGCTGCACGACGGCAGGCTTGCCGCTCGCGAGGTAGCACAAGGTTCGATCGCTCACCCACGCCGTGTCGAGGCTGACGTACGCCGGCTTGGCGCAGCTGAATTCACCGCGGGAGCGCTGCACGTACGCGCGATACTGCCCGGGCGTCGAGCTGACGTCCCACGCCTCCCGGAGCCGCCAGCCCCTGGGTTCCATCAGCCGGCGGTACTCGTCGTAGTGCTCCGCGAGACACACCGCCAGCTCGAGCTGGACCGACGTGCGCGCGGGGAGGTCCAGGTACTGGAGGAACGCCACTCGCTTCTCGTTACAGAACGTCGTCCCGTCGTACTCGAACGTCCCGCCCCACCAGTGGGCCACCGTCGTGTACGGCGCCGCGCCGTCGGGCACGATCACCGGCCACTCGGGCAGGAACACCGGCGGCGGTGTGTAGAGCCAGCGCAGTCCGCAGTCCGGGAACCGTGCTGCTGGGGTGCCCACGGTTTCGCCGATGGTGAAATACGTGTGGTGCGGTGCCACGCGCACGGTGCCGGTCGTCATCCAGATCTGGAGCAAGCCGGGATCCGTGTCGATCAGCGCCGAACGGCCGAACCGCCGCACGACGTGTGCGGGCAGCGAATGCCACAGGTTCAGGAGCAGGTCGGCCTCCGCGGCCGCATCGAGGTCGAGGCAGCCTTGCGCTAGGTCGCCGGGGAGCGCCGCTCCGTTTATCGCGCACAGTGCCACCGCGTCCGCGAAGCCGTAGGGCGCCAGCCGTGCCTTGAGCGTCGCGACGCAGTCCTTCACCTCGCCACCGCGCCTCCGGCGGCGGCCGGCCGCCGAGCGGTCGCTGTCGTCCAGGTCGACGGCCTCGAGCCAGACGACGCGGCAGCCCAGCGCGCGCAGCGCGAGGGCCCAGTGGAGGTACACCCAGAGATGGCCGCCGCCCTTCGGGTAGGCGATGGTGTTGGCCGGGGCGAGGCAGACGGTGATACTCACGAGATCCCCGGCTGCGCAACAGAGCTGAGGCCGAGCGCGGCGTTCAACGCGGTCTCCAAGACCCGGGGCGCGTCGAAATGCGTCTCGGCGATTTCGCGCGCCGTGCGGCAATGGCGCAGGTAGGCGCCGTTGATCTGCGCGAGCGCGTCCACGGCTTCCTCGAGCGAAGTAAAGCGGAGCAGCCCCTCGCCGTCCGGCAGATACGAGCTTGCGCCCGTGTCCTGAACGACGGCCGGCTTTCCGCTCGCGAGGTAGCACACGGTGCGGTCGCTGACCCACGCGTTCTGGAAGGCTATGCAGGACGGCTTGGCCGCGCTGAACTCCCCGCGCGAGCGCTGGATGTACCCGCGGTAGCTCTCCGGGCTTCCAGCGACGTCCCGGGAGTCCCGCACGCACCACCCGTGCCGCTCCAGGCGCGCCCGATCCGCTGCATCTGCATCGGCCTGCTTGCGGCGGGCCTGACCGTCGGGATCGCGATCGGTCAAGTACAGGGCGAGCTCGAGCGGTTGGCTCGTGTGCCGGGGGAGGTCCAGAAAGTCGAGAAACGCGACGCGCTTCGTGTTGTCGACCAGCACCGTCTGTCCGCCCTGGTCCATCTTCAGCCAGCTGGCCGAGGACCAGCTCGAGACGGTCGTGAAGACCTCGGACTCGGGATCGTACGCGAAGGGCCAGAGGTCCAGGCAAACCGGCGGGCGGATGCGGACCCAGGGCAGCCCGCAGTCAGGGAAGCGCGCCTGCGCCGTTCCCACGGTGTCGCCGGTGGTCAGGTAGCGGTCGTGCGACGGCACGACGAGCTGGCCGGTGCTGATCCAGAACTGCAAGAGCCCGGGATCGATGTCCACGAGCGCGCTGCGCCGGGCGCAGGCGAGCAGCTGGGGGTCGATCGCGTAATGAAAGTTCAACGTCAGGTCCGCCCGTCGCAGCACGGCCTCGGCGTGGGCGCGCGTGCACCCGATGAAGCGCAGCACGGCGGCGCCGCCATCCCGCTCGCGATCGACTGTGTAGAGGAGCGTCCTGCCTTCGAACCCCAATTGCTTCATCCGCTCCAGGAAGGTCGAGAGTGTGCGGGCTTCCCGCTCACGATCGCGGGCAGGGCGGAGCTGCTCCAGCCAGTAGACCTCGCATCCCAGCCGGCGCAGTCCGAGGGCGTATTGCAGGTACACCCAGAAGTGGCCACCACCATCGGGGAAACTGGCGACCTTGTAGACGGAGAGGACAACCGTGATCATGGCGCTGCTTCCTGCACGGCAGTCCAATCCACGCGGGCCGCCAGGTTCCGAAAGCCGATGAGGCGGATTGCTCGATCGCGGATCGCTTGCCGCAACCGGCGGTTGCACAGGGTTTCGAGCTCGATTTCGCGTTCCGCGCCGTAACTCGAGCGGAGCCCCGGCCCGACGTAGCCGGGGTGGCAGGAGAGCTCGGTCACGCCGTCCCGGAGTTCGGCATCGAGCAGGCGCAGCAGCCCGTCGACGCTGATCCGCTCCGGGTGCGTGACACCGCTCCATTGGCCGTAGAACTTCGCCAGGTGGCGAGCCCCGGAGTGACCGCGCACCGGTGCCCCGGCATGCCGCGCCCGCGCCAGCACATGCGGCAGGACGCGCGGGTCGTGGTGCACGTCGTGGTGGGAATCAACGTGTGTGGGGGGCTCGCCGGCGAGCTCGAGGAAACGCGCCAGTTGACGGTCGCACTCCCTGGCGGCGCGTTCGGGTCTGCTCGGGTCCAGCTCGAGGTGCAGTCCCAGGCTCAAGCCGGGGCATTGGCGCGCGAGGGCGACCGCGTCCGCGCTCGCCGGCTGGTCCACGAGCAGGCTCGCGCTCGTGAGGACCCCGACGCGATGGGCCTGGAGGATCCCGCGGTTGATCCCGCTGTGAAGTGGCTCATCGTCCCCGGTCACGATGAGCCACTTCACAGGCGGGCCTCCGCCAGAGCCAGCGACGCTGGCGAGTCTCCCTGCGCGGCGCGCTCCGCAGCCGCGTGGAAGTAGCGTGCCAGGTGCGCCGGCGCGTCCGGCACGCCCTTGAAGCCGGGGATGCTCGCCATATCGACGACGTACAACTGCCCTTCACTCTCGATGAAATCGACGCCGTAGAGATCGATGCCGAACGCGCGGCCGCAGCGCAGGGCGATGTTGCACTGCTCGGGAGTCGGCGTGAAAGGCTCCCCGTGCTTCTCCTCCTCCGTCCGGGCCGGAAACTTCTTCTTGACGCCGAAGAGGCGATCTCCGATCACGTAGATCTTGAGGTCGCGACCCTGTGGTGGGTGGTAGCGCTGCGCGAGGAAGTGGCGTTTGTCCACGGGCACTGCCGCGAGTTCGCCTTCAGTGCGGACGACGCACACCCCGTAGCCACCGGTGCCGTCGTAGAGCTTGACGACGATCGGCCCTTGGTCCAGCAGCGGCTTCAGCAGCTCGGTGTGCGAGACGACGTAGGTCGTGGGCACGGGCACGCCGGCGCCCGCGAGGATCCGCGCGGCGACGACCTTGTCGCGGAGCGCCATCGTCACCGGGTAGGAGTTCACGATCGCGGCGCCTTCCGCGTGCAGCGCTCCCGCCATGCTGAGGGATACTCCGGAGATCTGCTTCAGCACGTACAGGTCGTGCTCCCTGCGCACGGTTCGGAGATCGATGAGTCGTCCCTTGCCGGCGATGACGTCAACCACGACGCCGGCGTCGGCGAGCGCCCGCATGACTCTCGGGAAAACGCTCATGCTACTCGCGGGGTACGACCGCCCCAACAGGAAGGCGATGCGCGGCGCGCTCATCCGGCTCGACCCTCGAGCACAGGCTGTCGACTCGCCACGCCCGGTGGCCGCCTCCAGCCCAGCCGCCGAAGCGCGTCCGCTAGCTCCGCGCCGTACATCTGGAGATTGCCAAGGAAGCCGTCGGCCCAGGGGCGCGACAGGTGCTGCGCATCCCACGCCAGCACGGCGAGGGCGCGGAAGACGGTCCCGCAGTCCGCCAGGCGCTCGACATCCGCCGAGCCGCACTGCGGCCACCGGACGCGGACCGCGGACCAATAGGTGGCCAGATCGGGCATCGCCGCCATGCGGCACGCTGGGGCCACCACCTGCGCGAGGTCGACCCCGGGTACCCCCCGGCCGGCGTCTTCCCAGTCAAATACGACGATTTGAGGACCCTGCGGCGACGCCTGCACGCGCAGGTTCTTCCCGTTGAAGTCTCCGTGCGTCAGCGTGGGGGGAAGGCCGGTGCCGGCGCGCTCGAGCCGATCCCAGTGTTCGTCGAGCTGATCGAACTGCCCCAGCAAGCCGTCGAAAAACGCCAGGTCGTCGGCGCTGAATGCCGGATTGTCGATTGACGCGTGAATGAGGTCGCGCGTCGCATGCATCTGGGCGCGGTAGCGCCCGGGGCCGGCATCCGGCAGGTCCGCCCGGCTGGCGGCCGCGCACGCTTCCGTGTTCAGGACCCCCAGCCAGCGACCGGCGGCGACGCGGTGATCCGGTCGCAGCGGGTCGTATTTCTCGCCTCGGATCTCGCCGAGGAACAGCCAGCATGCGGCTGTCGCCGCGTCGTCCTGCGACTCAGAAACGGACCCATAGAAGCGGGGCCCGGGGAGCGGCACGTCCGTCAGGATGCGCTCGTACACGGTGCGCTCGATCAGGCCGGCCCCCGGCTCGCGCCGCTTCGCGATGACGGCCGTCCCGTCCGGCCCGACGCCTTCGAGCCGGTACACCGTCAAATGGTTCCGGGGCCTGTTCGCCTTGAACTTCGCGGGCGTGATGCGGTCGGGGACCGCACGCTCCGGGTTCAGCCGGCTCCACGCCAGGACCGCAGGATGCGCCAGCAGCGCTTCGCGGCGCTTGGCGGAGCCAAGCTGGACCGCGGTCACAGTCGGCCGCGGCGGCGCCGCGGGCCGACTGGTGTCCGCGACGACGCGGCCGCGCTCGATCGTCAGTAACGCCGCGCACCGCGCCACCGCGCTCGCCCGGTGACTGATCGTGATGACGGTGCGGCCTTCCTGGAGCCGCCCCAGCGCTTCGACGATGGCGGCCTCTGTATGCGTATCGACGCCGCTCGTGGGCTCGTCCAGGATCAACACGGGGCTGTCCCTCAAGAAGGCGCGTGCCAGAGCAATGCGCTGGCGTTGGCCGCCGGACAATTTCAGGCCGCGCTCGCCCACCTCGGTGTCGTAGCCGCGCGGGAGGCGCTCGATGAACTCGTGCGCGTTGGCCGCCCGCGCGGCTGCGATGATCTGCTCCCGGCTTGCGTGGGGGTCGGCATAGGCGATGTTCTCGGCGACGCTGGCCGAGAACAGCACGGATTCCTGCAGCACCACGGCGAACTGCCGGCGGAGATCGTCGCGCCGGTAGTCCCGCAGGTCCACGCCGTCGAGCTGAATCCTGCCCTCGGTCGGGTCGTAGAGGCGCGTCAGCAGACTGATCACGGTGGTCTTGCCGGCGCCCGTCGTCCCTTCGATCCCGACGCTCGTCCCGGCGGGGATGGTGAACGAGACATCATGGAGGACGGGACGGTCGGGGGCGTACGAGAATGAGACGTGCTCGAACGTGATGGATCCGCGCGCCCGCTCGAGGGGACGCGCGTCCGGGCGCTCGTCGACGTCCGGCGCCTGGTCCAGCACCGCGAAGGCCCGTTCGGCGCTCGCGAGGTAGCCCTGGAGCGTGGCCACCTTGCGGCCGATCGTCTTGATCGGATCGTACAGCTTGCCGACGTATCCGAGCACCAGCAGCAACTCGCCCGTCGACAGGATCCCGGCGCGGACGTGGGCGACGCCGAGAAACAGCACGAGCGTCGTTCCCACGCCGACGATCAGCCCGATGGCGACGTTGAAGCGGCCCTCGGCGAGCGCCAGGCCGACGCGGCCCCGCACGCCCTCGCCCGAGCGGCGGACGAACCGATCCCCCTCGCGCTCCTCCTGCCCGAAGACCTTGACGACGCGCAGGGCGCCCAGCACTTCGTGGACCACCGCCAGGGCAACGCTCTCCAGTCGCCTCACCTCGCGCGATTGGCTGCGCAGTCGCGGCCGGTAGGCCCGCGCGATCAAGAGCAACGGCGGCGACGCCGCCAGCGCGACGAGTGCCAGCTGCCTATCGAGGAGCAACGTCACATACATCATCCCGGCCAGGGTCACCGCCGAGCTCACCAACGGGATGAACCCTTCGATCACGATGGAGCGGATCGCCGGGGCGTCCTGCTGGATCCGGTACACCGAGTCGGCGGTACCGATCGTGTCGTGGTAGGAGAGCGAGAGTCGCTGGAGGTGGCGGAAGATCCGCGCGCGGAAGTCGAGCTGGAGCTGCTCCCCGGCGAGCACGGTCAGATACTTCTGCGCCGCGACCTGGAGCTGGTTCGCCAGGGCGATCAGGATGGCGAGGCCTGCCACCACGCCGAGCAGGCCCGAAAGGGAGGTCGTCACCGCCGCGGGCAGCACGGCGCGCAGCACTGCGGGCAAGGGGCGCGAGCCGAGCACGCTGTCCACGGCGATCTTGAGCGGCAGCGGGCTGAGCAGCGCGAGCGGGCTCGCCAGCACGCCGACGAGGAACAACACGGCGATGTGACGCCACCTCGAGCGCGCCTGCAGCGCGAGCCGCCAATAGAGCTTCAGGTCGCCGTGGCGACCTGTCGCCGTCGCTCGGTCACGTCTCACGCGCCACCACCCCCCACTTCCTCGAGGAACAGCCACGCGAACCCGGTGCTGTCTGCGCGGAAGGCGCGAAAACGCGGTGCCCTGGTCGATAAGCGCCTCACCACTTTCTCGTAGATCGTCCGGAGTGCCAGCGCTCGCGTCCGCCGCGAGCACCAGGCGATGATCGGCGCTCCGCCCCGTCCCGCCCCGACCAGCCGGTAAACGGCGCATCTCTCCCCTTTCTTGAGCACCTCGATGCACTCCGGGGTGGGCGCGTCGCGCGCGAACTCGCGCCACGCCGCCACCGCTGGATGCCACGCGAGGTTGCCCCAGAGGATGCGAGCGGGGCGTCCGTTCACGTGGGTCGCCGCCATCAGCAGTCTCCCTTCGAGAGCCGCCTGAACGCCCGGCGAATGGTGGCCATGGCGGCAGTGCACTGCTCGACGCCGCGCAGCGCCACGAAGAGGGCGCAGACACCCAGGGCCACGGCCGCGAGCGTCGCCTGGTCGCGAGCGGCGCCCCAGGCGAGCGCCGCGCAGCCGAGCATGAAGAGGGGTCCGCGTGCCGGCACGTCGGGCCACGAGCGAAGCCGGACGAGCTGTCCGCCGGGATGGTCTTCCACGGCCAGAAGCAGGCGGGCCGCGCCGAAGAATCCGCCTCGCACCTCGAGGTCCCAGCAATCGGACCCGCTGCCTCGCAGCACGCAGACCCCCTCCGCGCGCATCGTGGCTTCGAGCCATGCGAGCCGCCGCTCGTGGGCCTGCCAGCGCTCACTCCAGGTCGAGGTCGTCACGGACCAGAGCGGCGCCGGCGCCGGTGTGCCGTGTTGCCGCCACGGGGTGAGGCCCTCCTTGAGTCGCCCGCGCAACCGCGCGAGCGGTTGAGCGAGGTGGAGCGCTGCGGTCAGGAGGCGGCGCCCGACGCGGGCCGCCCAGCGGCCCGGCTCATCGGAGAAGCGTGCGCGCGCGGCGCCCAGGCACGCCAGCGCGACCGGGGACACCGTCGCGAGCAGCAGCAGCGGCAACGCGAGCCGCAGGGGACTCCACGCGATGCTGAGCAACGACAGTCCCGCCAGGCTCGCGACAATGAGGTACCATTCGGGCATCCGCGGCAGCGAGCTGAGCAGGCTGGGCGCGGGTTCGTACAGCGACTGGTACGGGGCGAGGCCCCAGATGCCGTGGTACACGCGGGACCGACCCCAGCTGAACACGGCGGGCAGGCCGCTGCCGTAGATGCGACCTGCCCAGCGCACGTGCCCGGGGCCGTTGTACTTCTCGGGCCACTTGCGCTCGAGCATCGCCTCCGCCCGGCCGTACCCGATCTGCTGCTTCCAGTACGCTCGTATCGAGTTGCGGCGGTGGTGCCAGACCATCCCTGCCGGATGGAACCCCAGGGTCCAGCCCCGCTCCCGCAGCCGCCAGCACACGTCCACGTCGTCACCGGCGACGCGGAACTGGCCGTCGAATCCCCCGATGGCCTCCAGGCGCGCTTTGCGGAATGCCATGTTGCACCCGGGGATGTGCTCGGCCTCGCGATCGGTGAGGAGCACGTGCACCGGTCCACCGGGAGCGCGCGCGACACAGTCGGCGACTGCGCCGTCTCCTGCTGGCGCGACGTTCGGCCCGCCCACGGCGGCGTGTGCGGTGCTCAAGAACGTGGCGGCGAGATACGTGAGCCAGTGCGGGTCGGGGTAGGCGTCGTCGTCGAGATAGGCGATGATCTCGCCCGTGGCGGCTTCGAGGCCCGTGTTGCGCGCCTTCGCGAGGCCCCGATTCACGGTCTGGATCAGGCGCACCGGGTGCTGCCGGACGATGGCGGCCGTGTCATCGGTGGATCCATCATCCACGACGATGACCTCATAATCCGGGTAGGCGAGGCGCTGCAACCCTGCGAGGCAGTCGCGGATCGTGCGGGAGCCGTTGTGGGTGCACACGACCACGGAGACGCGGGGCCAGGGCAGCTCTGGCCAGAACGGGACCTGGGCGAACGCCTCGCGTACAGCCTCCAACGCGGCCTTGGGCGACCGGTCGGCGCGCGTCAGGCCGAACGCCCACTCGCCGACCTCCTGGCCGTGCCGATACCACTCGTCGGTCCACGAGAACACGAACACGCCGGCGCAACCGGCGGCGAACGCCGTCCGTACTTGCCAGTCGAGCGACCGCGCCTGAGCACTCTCGCCATGGCGGAGGCTGTCGAGCCCGAGCTCGCTCATGACGAGCGGCCGGTCAGCTGCGATGTTCTGCAAGCGCGCCAGGTACGCCTCGAAGCGGTCCTGCGACTCGAGGTACACATTGAAGCACACGAGGTCGAGAAACGGCAGCCGGAGGTACTCCGTGGTGGGGTAGTTCACGTAGGTCACGAGCCCCTCCGGGTCTTCTTCCTTTACCACCCGGAACAGCCGCCTTAAGTACCGCTCGACTCTGCGGGTGCCGAGCCAGCGCGCCACCGATGCCGGGATCTCGTTGCCTAACGCGTAGCACAAGAGCGCCGGGTGCCCTGCGCACGAGCGGACTTTACCGCGAATCAGCGCCTCGATGTCCGGCGCGTTCCGGCGGTCAATGAGGTAGCCGACATACTGCTCGGCGCTGAGGCCGACCATGACGTGGAGACCATGTCGCTGGGCGATGTCGAGCAGAGTTCGCGGCGGCATCGTGTGGGGAATGCGAACCGTGTTGATCCCATGCGCCGCCATGTCGGCGAAGTCCCGCTCGATCTTACCGACGTCGTGGTATTCGTGCCCCTGGCCATTGGGCTCGAACGCGCCGTAGGTCACCCCGCGGACGTAGAGCTTCTCGTCACCTACGAAGAGGAACTTCCCCTTGGCGCTGAGGCGCGCGACGGCGGGGGTAGCACGCGGCGGCGCTCCGGGAGCGGCGCGCGGCGCAGGCGACCGACTGACGAGGACGCGACCCGCTCTGCTCTCGACAGTGGCCGCGAGGAGGCGACGCAAGAGTGGCATCGGGTGCCGATGTTGTGTGTGAACGACGGCGATCGAATCGGAATGAAACATCGCAATCGCTGTGCCGAGGTCCGGCGACAGGCGAGCGTGGATGCGCACACGGTGCGCGGGCTGGCGCGTGCCCCGGGGAAGGGCTTGTGACACAATGGTTACGCGATGGTGGACGCAGCGAGTCGACGGTGACGCGCGGCCGTCACCACGCCTTGTCCTGCCGTCACCAGCCTGTAAGGAAACACCTACATGGCGTGGCGCTGACGCCGCATGGCCTCCGAGCGGCGAGAAAGTCGCGTTACCGCAACGACCTACGGAGCGTCTTTATGGGTTTTGCCCCGCTCAACCGACAGTGATCGCCGGACGGGAGGGGGCGCCGACGGATGCACGCTCGTCCAGATCTCCCAGTTCAGAAGGGCTTCGTCCGCGGCGTCCGCGTCCGCCAGATCGCGGGCGGGGATGCGCGAGCGAAACGCCTGCGGATTGCGCTCGTCCAGGGGCCAGACGTTTAGCAGGTGTGTGAATGGCGTCACGGAGGGACGTCGCGAGAAGGCGTTCCAGAGAGGCGTGGCCGCCACGTCGTACTGGCTGAGCGGCTCCAAGCCGAGGATGAGCCCGATCGAGCGCACCACCGAGCTCGTCGTGTAGAACGTGCTGTCCACGATCCCGTGGCGCGCGTACGGCGACGCGACGAGCAGCACCGAGCGGTGCGCGTCTACGTGATCGGGGCCGTCCTGGGCGTCGTCCTCGAGTACGAAGAGGGCGAGCGAATCCCAAGCCCGCGAGTGGGATAGCCGCTCCACGATCTGTCCGAGCGCGAGGTCGTTGTCGGCGACCATGGAGCGCGGCGTCGGCGCCCCCCCTTGGCGACCGCGCGTGTGATCGCGAGGCAGCGCCATGATCACGAGGCTCGGAAAACGGCCCTGGCGGTCCCAGCTGTCCACCGAGTCAGCGAACAGACGGGCGCGGACGGTGTCGGGGATCGCCAGGACGAAGGCCGGGTACTCGGGCACCGTGATGTCCCGCAGCCCGGAGAGCTCGGAGCGGGTGACGCTGGTCCTCCCCGAATCGACGTTCGTCTCGGCGCGCTCGCCGAAGTTCACGACCCAGAGCTCCTTCCGCCGGGCGGCGTCCCAGAGGTACGCCCCGTCTGGGGTCACGAAGTCTTCCCCCTTGTCGAAATCCCACGGGCGCCGGTGCGAGTAGTTCTGCGGCCACGTCTTCTCGTTGTAATCGTTCGCGAACGCGCGGTCGCTCCATTCGTGGCCGTCGGCCGAAACCACGCCGTCTACGTAGAAATTGTCGAACAAGACCCAGCGCCGCGCGATCGCATGGGCGTTGGGGGTGATGGAGTCGTTGAAAATGGCCAGGCTCGGGTCGCCGTTCCCCTCGGACACGTCGCCGAACACCTGATCGTAGGTGCGATTCTCCCGAATGATGTAAACGACGTGCTTCACCTCCGTCGGACGGTCGGACGCTCGGACCGTCGGACGGATGCGCGCATTCGAATAGGGGCTGAGCGCATACACCTCCCGTGTGTAGCGCGCGAGGGTCGCGCGGTCGGGCGCCGGGATGATCGAGACCGACCCGGTGATGAGGTTGGCGATGTAGCTGCCGTCGGGGTTCGCGTGCGAGCCGGCGCCCTTGCCGTTCGCGACGAACAGCGTCTTCCCATCCGCCGCCACGGCGACGGCCGTCGGGTACCAGCCCACCGGGATCAGTCCGGCCACCTGCATGGTCGCCGGCCTCAGATGCACGGCCGCGACGGCGTT
>Ga0209235_1001016_pt1 | contig 15024 bp, 14 predicted proteins | sample GraSoi013_1_20cm_4_FD_185817 | JGI IMG/M metagenome (GOLD analysis project Ga0209235, IMG submission 185817) | Grasslands soil microbial communities from the Angelo Coastal Reserve, California, USA - Sample 09_25_2013_1_20cm (SPAdes) (version 2) | ecosystem: Environmental > Terrestrial > Soil >... | reverse complement strand
GATCCACGTCAGCGGCGGAGACGGGCAGGCCGGCGGGAATGCCTTCGAGAATCCCCACCAGGCCGCGGCCGTGCGATTCGCCCCCCGTCGTGAACCGGAATGTCATCCCTCACCCCCTGACCCCCTCTCCCCGTCGGGGAGAGGGGGCACGTTCGAATCCCCTATAACAGCCGAGCCCGACCGCGGTCGGGCTCGCATGCGTCACACCCGGGGAGCCCGGAGGCGTCCGGCTCAGTGCACCGGCGGCACCGGCAACGGATTGACGAACGCCGGGAGCTGCAGGACCAGGAGCCCGTTCGGCGTTACCCCAAACAGTAACTGATTCCCGCCGGCATCGCGCGCGACGCGCAGGGGACCGATGATCGGATCGCGCACCGGAATGGACCCGAGGAAGAATCCGAAAAACGTATCGAACACGTCGATATTGCCGTTCGGGTTCGCCGAGAAGATCAACCGCTGATTCTTGTCCGTGCCGCCGCCGCAGTACGTGCTGCCCGGAGGGCATTGCCCCGTGGGCGCGAAATCGTGGAAATAGTTCATGTCCATGCCGGGGGTGAACGGGGACGACCCCGGAGGCGCCGCAGAGGTCACCATGCGCCGCAGATCCTGATTCAGATAGTAGATCGAGTCGGCGCGGACGGCGTTCGTCAGCCCGTTGAAGTTCGTCGCGATCGACACGACCTTGATGCCCGTGTTGGCGATGAAGTCGCTGACATCGCGTCCCGGCGACATGCCCAAGTCGACGTCGTTCTCACCCGCGTCGGTCGTGCCGCCGCCGGTTCCGCACGTCGTGAACGTTCCGGCGCCCTGGCGCAGTGAGTCGCGCGCGTCGTATGACATGACCCGCGCGAATTGGGCCGTGGTGTTACCGCCCTCGCCGAAGAAGGCGTGCGTGAAGTTCCCGGTGTTGCGCGTAAACGTGCGGTTTCCCAGACCCATCCGGGCGAGCTCGATGGTCGCCCCGGCGCACGCCGAGAGTACGACTTTCGCGAAGTTGCGGCCGCGACTCAGGAAAATCCGCAGGGTGTCGCTGACGGTCGTGAACGACTGCGTCCCGATTTCCCAGAAGAGGTGCCCATACTTCAGGGCGGGGTTCGCCGTGTTGATGAGTTTTTCCATCCGGATCGTGGCTCGCCCGTTGAAGGGCGGCGTTTCCGCGCCCGTCGGGGCGGTCGAATACACCGCGAATACCGAGTCCGCATCGCACGTCGACGTCCCGCTGGTCACCCGGCACACGGTCGCCACGTACTGCGGCAGATCGGACGTGTGATAGTCGGTGATGTGGACGAACGCGCCGCCCGCCACCACGGTCACCTTGTAGGTCTGGATGATGAAATCGGGGAGATCCTGGCGCCAGATGATCTGGCGCGGTCCGCCCGCACCCACGTTGATGATGCCGAGGTACGAGCCGCCGGCATCGGCGACGATGATCGTGTCCTTGTATCCCCCGAGCGTGTCGCGCGGCCACAGCGCGACCCCCCAGGGTTGCCCGCCGGCAGTCGGGATCCCGCCGGCGACGAACGAGGTGTTGGCGACCTGGAAGACGTCGACGCGATTGAGCCCCGGATTGGTCAGGTAGAGCTCGCGCAGGTTGGCGTTGTAAATCGCGTCCGCGATAGTCCCCGTGCCCGTGAGCGGAACCGTGACGCCATTCACCACGATGACCGTATCGATCAAGGCGTTCGGCGAGCGCGGCGGCCCCGCAAGCTTGACCGCGGGAGCGATCGCGGGCGTGATGGGGGCGCTGGGCAGGAGCGCCGTCGTATTGCTATAGGAACAGTTGCGCGCCACGGCCGCATCGCAGGCGTAGCCGCGCACGACGATCGAGTGCGGCAGGACGCCCGGCGGCAACACCGAGCCGAGGTTGAGACTGGCGCGACGCGTCACGTCGGTCAGGTTGCCGGCGGCCACGTTGAGCGTATCGAATTTCAGCAACACGCCCGCGCCGGTGTCGACCCGGAAGCCGATCCACGAGATCGCGCTCGCGTCGGTGGCGCGCACGATCACCGTGTCGTCCACCTCGACCCGCGCCCCGACGGAGTGCGACACCTGCGGCGGCGTGACGTCGTTGGCAGCCGATTGGATCGTCACCGTCACGATGTTCGTGAACCCGCGCCGGCCGGCCGAGTCCTCGGCAAACCCGATCACGTTGAAGGTTCCGGTCGCGGCGACCACCGTGAGCGTATCGGTGTAATCGACGGTGTCCTTCAGCACCCCCAGGAAGACGATGGAGTCGTTGGGCGGCACCGTGAGGTTGGTGACGGCGCTCGCCGGCGCCACCAGGAATCCGATTTTCGCGATCCCCGAGTTCTGGGTGGCGTGGACTTCGATGGGGATGGAGCGGTTCTGCGACGCGACGGCGCCGGCGGTCGGTGAGATCAAAATGACCTGCAGCGCCTGTACGTTCGACAGAAAGATGAAGATCGTGTCTGCGGCGAAGTTGCCGGCGCCGTCGGTCGCGCGGCCGACGATCATGATGTTGCCGCCCGCGCCCGAGCTCGACGAGAAGGTCAGGGTGCGTCCGACGGAATACGTCTTGACCTGCCCGATGAACGTGGTATCGAGCGTGCCGATTAAGCCGCCGCTGAACGTCAGGTTCACGCTTTTCAACGCCAGGTTGTCGACGGCTGAGACGTTGAAGCGGAGCCCGCCGGCGATGTCCTGGGTGTCGCCCGCGGTGTTCGACAGCACGATGCTGGGAGGTGTGATGTCGCGCTGGATGCCACCAATGTTGCGCGCCGTCTCGCACGCCCACACGGCCAGTGCGAGCGCGCCGACGCTCAACAATGCGGTACCGCGTCTGATTCGAACCAGCCGCATAGCCACCCTCTCCGCTATCCGCCGCGGCCTACTGGCCCGTCGGCGCGACCAAATCGTCGATGATGTGCGGCGTGATCAAGATCAGCAGATCGCGCCGGCTCTCTTGCTGGGACGTAAAGCCGAAGAGCTTGCCCAGGATCGGCAGGTCTACAAGGAAGGGAATTCCGGACTTCGTTACCGTGACCTCAGTCACCGTAAGTCCGCCAATTACGGCCGTTTCGCCGTCGCTGACCAGGATCTGGTTGTCAGCCTGCTGGGTCTGGAACGTGAATCCGATGTCCACGGCCGCCGGGCGAACGTTGGAGCGCTCGGCGTGCACTTCCATCAGGATCTGGCGGGTCCCCGTCACGTGCGGAGTGACGCGGAGGTTGATACCGGTTTGCTGGAACTGCACCGTCGCGCGTGGGACCGCTTGGCCGGCCCCGCCACCGGTGCTGACGGCGCTCACATCGATGACCCGGATCGGCACGCGGTCGCCGACGAGGATCTCGGCTTGGCGGTTGTCGAGCGTCGTGATCGTCGGCTCGGCCTGGATGTCGGCCAGCTCGACGCGCTGCAGCGCCTGCACGAATGCCGTCAGATCGAAGTTGCCGATGGCGGTCGAAAAGATGAGGTCGAGCGCTGGATTCACGACCTCCTGGTCCGCGTTGCCGATCGCGGACAGCGAGTTGCCGCCCAGGGAGACGATGTTCTGGTTGGACGGGAAGTTAGCCGTCGGCACGAGCGCGTCGGGGACGCCGTCGAGGTCCGTATCGACCGGTTTGGCGGTGCTCGGATCGGGGCGCTGAATGAGCTTATTGAAGAATTGCGTCGTCGAGCCGAGATCGTATTTGACGCCGAGGTTCTCGACGTCGAGACGGTCGACGAAGATGATCTTGGCCTGGATCGAGACCTGCGGCGTGCGCTGGTCGAGGCCCTTCACGAACTCGACGACGTCGTCGATGCGCGAGCTGACCTCGGTGATCACGAGCGAGTTGCTCGTCGAGTCCGCCACGGCTGCGCCGCGCTTCGTGAGGATCGAGGCGACCGATGGGACGAGGGACGTCGCCTTCGCGTAGTTGATGCGCACCAGGCGGGTCGTGATCGGCACGGTGGAGTCGGCGCGCGCCAGCTCCACCTGGCTCATGACGTTGAGAATGCCGCCGGGCAGGGTCTTGACGGCGAGGCCCTGCGACTCGAGCACGGCGTTCATCGCCAGGTCCCACGGCTGGTTCTTCACCTCCGCCGTGACGTTGCCCTTGATGTCTTTGCCGAGGATGATCGTCCGCCCACTGAAGGCCGCGAAGCCCGCGATCACGTCTTCGATGCTCGCGTTGTCCCACTGGACCGTGATGCGCGCGGCCTGGGACTGCGCGGCCTCGGCGCGGTGCACGGCCAGATACTCGTCGATCGTGAGCGCCCGGCCCATAGACGGCGTCGTCACGCGCGCCGCGGTCTCGGGCCCGCCGACGGGCGGGGGAGCCTCACCCCCTGACCCCCTCTCCGCTACGCGGCGAGGGGGAACGGCAGGAGCGGTCGCGCGGGCGCTCGACCACGCCGCGAATCCCGTGCGCTCGGTCCCGATGCGGATGCGGACCTGTCCCTCGGCGCGCTCGACTTGATAATCCTTGAGCGCGTCGAGATCGATGACGACGCGCACGACGTCCGGCTTGAACTGCGCGTAGCGCACGTTGCGGACACCGCCGCGATTCTGTCCGTCGTACAGCGTGACGGGCGCGGTGAGGCGGGTACCCTGCAGATCGATCACGAGCCGCGCGGGATTCGAGAGCGTGAAGTCCTGGACGACCGCGGCGCCCTGCAGGTCGATGACGATCTCGACCTTGCCGCTGGCCGGCACCACACTCACCCCTCGGACTTCCCCGTCGCGGACCCCCCCCGTCGTCCCCACAAGGGCCCGGGGAGCGAGGGAGGGGGCCGCGAGCAAGGCCACCGCTAGGGGAAGAATTACCTTCATGGCGTCTCCTCCTGCTTGGTGAGCGACAGCGTTTCCTGCCGCTCGAACCCGAATTCCTGCACGGTGAATACGACTTCCCGGGGCCGGATCTGCGTCACCTTCAGGCGCCCGATGATGTCGCCCGTTTTCACCCGGTAGATGCGTCGATTGGTGATGTCACGCAGCACGGCGACGCTGCGCGACGTAAAGCGCCCGTCGTACACGACGGTCGTCAGCTTCAAATCGGAAATCAGCGGCCGCACGTCGCCGGACTTGAGCAGCGACATGAACGGATCGCGGCCACCGCCTTCGTACGCGAACACTTCGCGCAACAGGGTCTGCGGCTGCGCGACCGTCGTATCACCGGGCCGCTCAGTCCGCTGTGCCGCCGCGGAGCCGGTCAGCGTGACGAGCGCCAGCGCGACGCTAGCTACGCGCACGCGGTGCTCCGGCGGCCGGCTTGCCCGCCGGGGGCGGAGGCGGCCCCGCCGATTTGACGAATGTGCGAATCGAGAATTCGGCCAGCAGCAGCGCGCCCGCCGTGTCGCCAAGCAGCTTTTGCGCGGCCGGCGAAGCGCTCGACAGCGTCACGTCTTGCGGCACCACGATGCGCGGCAGCGACGCGACGTCGGCGAGGTATTCCCCGATCTGATCGTAGTGGCCGTAGACCTCGAGCCGGTAGCGGTAGGTATCGAACGGCGAGCCGGGCTCGGGGCTGAGCGGCTGAATCTTGCCGAGCGTGACGCCGCGAACCTTCGCCTTGGTCGAGATGTCGTCGATCAGCGTCGGCACTTCATTGCGCTCCGGCACCAGCCGGCGCATCAGCTCGAGCGAGCCCTGGTACTCCTCCACGCGGCGGCGCAGGTCCTCGATGCTGCCGCTCGCCAGATCCCGTTTCGCCGCGGCGACGATCAGCTCGAGGCTATCCGACTCCGTATTCGCCGAGCGGATCTGCTCCACGTCGGGCGTGTGCTTCTTGGTCCAGAAGAAATAGCCTCCGGCCAGGGCGGAGAGGGTGAGCAGCAGCATGATCTGGCTGCGCTGGTCGGACGGTAAAATCGCCATAGGCCCTCCTTACCTCACCGACTGCACGAGGGGGACCGTGCGGACGTAGACCGAATCCGCCACCTTGTAGCTCACTGTCACCGTGAATGCCGTCACGGGCCGATCCGCTTCGATCACCGTCTGCGAGCTTGCCGGCGTCACGTCCGTGAACCAGGGCGACGCCGCGAGCTGCCGCAGGAATGTCGTGTACGCCTGGATGTCGACGGTGCGTCCGTCGATCGCGATCCTGACCGTCGGCCGGCCGGCCGAATCCCGCTCCACGGTCACGGGCCCATTCGGTTGCCCCGGGACCGCGGCCACGATGGCCGACGCCGACTGGATGTGTGTGATCCAGGTATACGGCGGCAGCGCTTTCGTCGCCTGATCGAGGACGTGCGGCCAGATGTAGCGATCCGCATCGATGCCGCGGATCACGTTGATTTGGTAGAGCAATGAGTCGCGCACCTTCTCGGCCTGGCGCTTCTGCGCGATGACGATGTCATAGCGTCGCTTCTCGGTCCGCACGTTTTCGAGCCGGCTCTCCGCTGCCGCCAGCCGCGCACGATCGGTGATGAACAGCAGCGCGCCGCCGCCGCCGACGACGACCCACGCCGCGATCGCGCCGATCAGGAACGGGTCTTTGACCTGGGCAATGAGGGCCTTGAAGTCGGGAAGCGCGAGCTGGAAGCCCGCGCCCTTCGCCGCCTTCTTCTTTCCGGGGAGTAGATTTACTTCAATCATGCGGCGCGCCTCAGCGCCAGGCCGACCGCCAGCATGAGCAGCGGGGCGACCTCGTCGACCGGGACCGTCTCGAACACGTCATCCTTGACGCGCAGCCGCTGGACGGGATTGGCCAGCTCGATCGGGACCTTGAGCCGCGCGCCGAGCACGTCGTTGAGACCGGGAATGCGCGCGCCGCCGCCCGTCGTGTAGACGCGCGACAGTCCGCCCGCATTGCGCGACGCGGTCGCCAGGAATGCCGCCGCGCGCTCGACGCCGACCGCGATTTCTTCGCCGCGGGCGCTGACATAGCCCGCCAGATCAGGATGCTGCGACGAGCCCTGAATGACCTTCTCGGCTTCCTCGCTCGCGAGCCCTTTTTCGCGCTGCAGATCTTCGCGGAAGCGCCGCGTGCCGACCGAGAGATCGCGGGTCAGCACGGGGATGCCGTCCTCGAGGATGTTCACGTTGGTGACTTCGTGACCGATGTTGACGAGACCCACGACGCCCTGCATCGCGTCGGGGTGGTTCAGCTCGAAGGCGTTATGGATGGCGAACGCGTCGACGTCGATGATGGAGGGATCGAGTCCCGCTTCGCTCAGCAGTCCGACGCGGCTTTCGACGAGCTCGCGTTTGGCGGCGACGAGCAGGACGTTCATCTGGAGGCCTTCGGCCTCCGGATCGAGGATCTGGAAATCGAGCTCCACGTTGGCCATGTCGAACGGCACGTGCTGCTCGGCTTCCCAGCGGATGACCTCGCGGGCGTCCGCCTCTTTCATCCGGTCCATCTGGATTTTCTTGACGATCACGTCGCGGCCGCCGACGGCGGTGACGACGGACTTGCGCTTGACGCCGGCCGCCTCGAACAAACCCCGAATAGCTTCCGAAACGAGGCCGGGATCCATGACTTCACCCTCGACGATGGCGTCGGCCGCGACCTCGGTTGTCGCGACTTTAGTCAGTTCGGCTTCGCTGCCCCCGTGGTCGATGACCACGAGCTTGATGATGCCGGAGCCGATATCGAGGCCGACCGAGGTTTTTTTGCCGCCGAATAACCCAAAAAGGGCCATGTGCACCTTTGGGCCGAGAGACAAGAAGGGGCGAGGGCAAACTACAATAGGCCCCGCCCCTTATCCTGTCAAGCCTCGAATCGACTTGAGGCCGAAGCAACAACTATTGCTGCTGCTTCTACTTAGCCAACTTTTAGTAGAGCTGCACCCATCCGCGTTGCCGCATCATCGAGATCGGACTCGTGGCCTGCAAAGCCGCTAAGATGCTGCAACTAGAGTAGTTCAACGTCGCCTTACCGCTCAGATTCTGCACGGACAGGTCGGCGTTCTTCGCCATCACGCCACCCCAGAAGTGGGCCTCCGTGCTACCACCGCCGGCCGTCTTCAGGTCGCCTTGGATGATCACGATTCCAAAGAACTGATACGACCCTTGGACGTTCAAGTCACCGTCCACCAAGAGGACACCCTGCCCCTGGTCACCGTTCAGGGTCGCCGAACCGGCGATGTGGATGATCGGGAAATAGGTTGCACATTCCCCGAGCGCGTTCATCCCATCACCCCAGTTCGTCAGGTCCGCTTTGTCGCAAACCCCATTAATCACCCTGGGATTCGTTTTGTAGGTGCCGGACCCGAGCGTGACGTTCGCGCGCGCCGCGAGCTGGTCGTACGTCGCGCCGCCGAACGTAGTGAACGTGTTGTTATTGATCGACGGGTCGTTCACGACCGGGGGAACGCCACTCACCGTCGCATTCCCCGTCTCCGACACGTTGCCGCCGTTGTCGCGGACGCCGGGTTGGGCCGGTCCCGGGGGATCGCAGTTGACCCATCCCGTCGGGATTGAGTCCCCGCCATTGACGGACGCGTTACCCGACATACTCGTCGACCCCTGCGTCGTCAGCGACGCGTGGATCCCGAAGTCGACGGGCGCGATCCGGGTAATCATCCCGATGCGCTGCCGCGCGCCGGCACCACCGGCGAGCGCGCCGCCGGCACTCGCCTGGTCGCGGCCCGTGACGTCGACCAGGAAGATGTTGCTCCCGAGCTTGTAGCTGTACCCGAAGTATCTCCCCGTACCGCCCGGCGCGGACGCCGGGGCGGCCGCCGAGTAGATGGCGACCGAATCCTGGGGATAAGACTGACGCTTGTTCATCGAGTCGGGGAGCCAACTCATGACGCGCTCTTGCACCCCCGCCTCGGCGACGCCGAACGAGGTTTGCACGCGGCGCTGGTTTTCACCGACCCGCTGTTCCTGAGTGCCGGCGAAGAACGCTCCGGCGACCAGGGCCCCGACCACGACCAGGGCGAAGATCGCAACTGCGAGCGCCATTCCGCGCTCGTCACGCAAGATCCTACGCATACGATCCCTCCTTAAGTGTCCACCAACTGCCGTTCAAAACCGCCGGTTATTCCGTAGTGCCACACTCGTGACGATGCTGTCGACCACCGTCGCGGCCGGAGCCTGACCGCCGCTCCGCACCGCGGCCGTCGTTCTCGCTCTCACCGTGATGTCGATTCGGGCGACCTGTGTCCGTACGGCGGTCGGGTTGCCGTTCACGTCGTAGTATTGGAACGCCAGTCCGTTGGTCAGCACCGGCCCGATGAGCGGCTGCATCGATCCGCCGGCGGGCTGGTAGCCGATGTAGTACGACGTATCGCCGGGCTGTTGAAAGAGCCCGTACGTGATGCGCTCGAAACCCCAGACGGGCGCACCCACCGGAATGGCCCCCGCCACGTTATTGCCGGCGAAAAAGTTGCCGTCGAATGTCAGGGCAGTTCCCGCCTGCGGCGGAACGACTCCGGCCGCGGGGCACAGCGCTCCGGCCGCGGCCGTCAGCTTCGACGGCACGTAATAGTCATCGGCTCGCGTCGTCTGGTTGCCGTCGAGATAGACGTACAGCGAATCGGTGCCGACCAGAACCCCCCGCGATCCAAAGAACATCGCCTGCCCGGGCTGGCCACCCCGGATCGTCATGACGCGACCGGTCACGGTACCATCCAGGACCGGTGCGATGCAGACGAAACCCGTCCAGCGCATCGCGTGAATCGAGATGCTCGTCGCCGTCATCGCCGTGATGTCGCCGTCGGACGCATCGAGCTCACGAAACTCGGCCGGCATGATGTTGCCCGCCGCACGGATGTTCTGCGACAGATCGATTCGCTGTGTCTGCGCCATGTAGAGGCGCTGGTTGTTGACCAGGACGCGGTACAGGGCGGCGCTCACCAAACCCAGCAAGACCAGCGCGACCAGCAGCTCGACCATCGTGAACCCGCGCCGGGCCAGGCGCGTGCGGCTCATCCGAATGTGTTGCATGGGATCGTCGTCTCCGATGAATCGCTGCGGACGCGATTGTTGGTTGTCTTATAGGTCGTTACGATCTTGAGCCGGTAGTTCTTATTCCCGGCATCGGTGAACGACCACTGGTTGATCGCCACCCAGGTGGATCCACGATACAGGGTATCCTGACCGGGGAGACGCTGGGCATCAATGCAGGCCGCGACGCGCATCCGCTCCAGCCGGCGTGACGCGAACATTGTGGCCGTCGCGGAGCGCTGCCCGCGCGCGATCATGCGGGTCACCAGCGCGCCCGTCGTGACGAGGCCGAGAACGCCGACCGTCAGCACGATGATCGCGATGATGATCTCGATGATCGTGAAGCCGCGCTCGTTCTGTGTGAGGTTCATTGCCGGGTCACCTTTCCCACCGGGTTGATCACCACGGAATCGGTGTAATGGGCACCGACGATCCGAATCGAGGTCGACGCCGCCGCGAACGGAGTCCGGATCCCGCGCGGATCGTACACTATCGAGGCGACACCCGGGGCCATGGTCACACCGAACTCGTCGCCGACCAGCTTCTTGGTGCCGACCTGCACCTGGGCAAACGGCGGCGTCAGGCTGCAGGCGGTCACCCACACGCTGTCGACGGTCATGTTCAGCGTCGCGTTGCAGCCGCGCTGAACCGCCGTGCCGCGCGCCGTCGCCGCGAGCGTCCCCAGCAGCGCTTTGGAGCTGCGGATGTTTTGCTGCTCGAGGCTGTTGCGCAGCCGGGGAAAGCCGATCGCCATGATCACACCGGCCAGCACGAACACGAACATCATCTCGATGAGGCTGAACCCTTTGCGACCCATGTGCCCTCCGTTGGCGGCCCTATTTACACGTTCCATGCCTGCGCGTAAGTGCAAGTGCAGCAAAGAGATAGATTGAAATACGGCCTCGAAAAACACCGCAGAATACTGCAGTTATGCAAGGGGTTGCATCAGCCAATCCCATATCGGTCGATCTTGTAAAACAGCGTCCGCAGACTCACGCCGAGCCGCTTGGCCGCTTCGCGCCGATTGCCGTCGGTCGCCCGCAAAGTCTCGGCGATGGCCTCGCGCTCCGCACGCTCAGCTGCTTCCCGTAACGTGCCACTCCCCACTCCCCACTCCCCAGATCCTTGGGAGTGGGGCGTGGGGAGTGGTTCGCGTCGGAGATCGGCGGGGCTCAGGATCTCATTGTTGGTGAGCACGGCAGCGCGTTCGATCGCATTTTCCAGCTCGCGCACATTGCCCGGCCATTCTTGCTGCCCGAGCCACGCAAGGGCGTCGTCGCTCAAGGACAAAGGCCTGCCAAACCGCTGCGCCAGCCGCGCGACAAAGTGGCGGGCCAGCGGCGCAATGTCCTCACGGCGGTCCCTGAGCGGCGGCAACTCGATCACCACGACGTTGATGCGATAGAAGAGGTCCTCGCGGAAGCGGCCGGCGCGGACTTCGGCCTCCAGATTGCGCGCCGTGGCGGCGAGCACGCGCGCATCCACCCGGCGCGTCTTCTGATCGCCCACTCGCCTGATCTCGCTTTCCTGCAGCACCCGCAGCAGCTTGGCCTGGAGACCGACCGGTAGCTCGCCGATTTCGTCCAGCAGCAACGTGCCGCCGTTCGCCTGCTCGAACAGGCCGGCCTTGTCGCCCGTCGCGCCCGTAAACGCCCCGCGGACGTGACCGAACAACTCAGACTCGAGCAATGTCTCCGGAATCGCCGCGCAGTTGATGCCGACGAAGGCCTTGCTCGCGCGCGGGCTGGCGTGGTGAATCGCCCGCGCGATCACTTCCTTCCCGGTGCCGCTCTCGCCGGTGATCAACACCGTGGTGCTGTGCTCCGCGACGCGCGCGACGAGTGCCAGCGCCTGGCGCATCGCCGCGCTTTCGACGATGAGGCCGCGCTCGGCGGGTCCCACGGCGAGCTGCGCCCTGAGGCCGGCCACCTCCTGCCGCAACCGCTCCCGCTCTTCAGCCTTGCGCAGCGTGAGCACGACTTCGTCGGGCCGGAACGGCTTGGGGAGATAGTCGTACGCACCTTCCTTCATCGCGGCGATCGCGGCGTCTTCTCCGCCGTACGCGCTCATGACGATGACGAGCGCGTTGCCGCCGCGCTGGCGATAATTGCGCACGAAGGTCAATCCATCCATCTCGGGCATTCGCACGTCGCACAACACGAGGTCGAACGCCTCGGCGAGGGCGCGCTCGAGACCCCGCTTGCCGTCTTGCTCCGCGGTGACAGTGTAACCGGCGTCGGTGAGGAGCAGGCCGAGGCTTTGGCGCAGGCCCGGTTCGTCATCGATGACGAGCACTTTTTTCATCGGCTGATGGCGATCGGGAAGAACAACTTGAAGGCGGCTCCGCCTTCGCGAGCGTTGTCCACCCACACTACGCCACCCATCTCGTGCACCGAGCGGGCGACGATCGCCAGCCCGAGTCCGGTGCCGTGGCCAGGGTCTTTGGTGGTGTAAAACGGCTCGAAGATTTTCTCGCGGTCCGCCGGCGCGACGCCGGGGCCGGAGTCGGCCACGAACATCAGCGTTCCGGGCTGACCGGCGGCAAACTCGACCCGCGCCGGCCGCCGCTCGGACACCCGCGGAAACCGCATGTAGCCGGGGTCGCTGGCCCGCTTGGGTAGCGACTGGCCCGGCTCGTAGGCCCAGCGCCGGGCGCCAATGACGATCGAGCCTCCCGGTGGTGTGGCATCGATCGCGTTCAACAGCAGATTCACGAGCGTCTGCTCGAGAACGTGAGCGCGTCCCATGATCTCCGGCACATGCATCCCGAAATCCGTATCGGCGCGGACGTTGCGAAAGGCACCCTGGGCGCGGAGCAACTCGAACGCGGCGCGCACGATCTTGTCGGGATCGACGGGTACGAGCGGATCCTCCTGCGGACGCGCGTAATCGAGCAGGCTGCGGACGATGCGATCCACACGCTCCAGCTCGCGGGCGAGGCCGGCCATGACCTCGGGGTCGGCGCCGCGGCGCCGCAGCACCTCGACGTACGTGCCGATGGCGCCGAGGGGGTTCCCGACTTCGTGCGCAACGCCGGCCGCCAGACGACCGATGCTCGCCAACTTTTCGGACCGCACGAGCTGGCTCTGCGCGTCCAGCAGCCGGTCCGTCATGCGGTTCAAGCGCTCGGCGAGCGTGGCGAAGTCGCGCGTATCGGCATCCGGCGCGCGCGCGTCGAGATCGCCGTCGGCCACTGCATCGGCCGTGTCCATGACGCGGGCGAGGGGGCGGAGCACCAATCGCGTGACCAGCGATCGGCCGTAGAGCACGAAGATCCCGACTTCGAGCGCGACGAAGATCACGACGAGCACGACGCCGCGCTCCGGCGAGATCGCGAGCGCGAGCTGCGAGGTCGCCACACCGACCAGCAGCGCGAAGGCGACGAGGAAGGTGAGATAGAACAGCAGCTCGACGCGGAGCGCCGGCCTGGGGCGTTTCATGGGACCCCAAGATAAGGCTAAAAAAGCGAGCGGCGGGATGTTGTCCCGCCGCCCGAGCTACCTTGCAGTGTTACGGCATCACGCGCACTTCGGCTCGCCTTCCTTGTTGGCAGGCGCCAGCGGAGTCGACCCGACGTAGATCGAACACGTCTTCGTCGTCGTGGTGTGGGACACCGTAGCGGTGAAGCCGTCAGCCGTCACCGTGATGGTGGGGCCAACCACGCCGGTGGTCGTCGCGAACTGAATACCACCCACGCCGATCCCGGTCGTGTACTTCACCGAGTCGGCGAAGAACGCCTCTTCGGCGGTAATCAGGTTGCGCAGGTCCGACTTCATCGAGGCGAGATACGCCTTCTCCTTCGTGTTCGCGAACTTCGGAATCGCGATCGCGGCCAAAATGCCGATGATCACGACCACGATCAGAAGCTCGATCAGTGTGAAACCCTTGCGGTTCATCTGGACTAACCTCCCCTGTAAGGATCTAAGTCATGGGCGACACGTTTATTCCGGGCTCCGTAGAAGCACGAACCGTACCTCCAAAGGATTAACCCACGTTAAACACCTACCCCACAAGCGCTTACATGCCGGCGTCGGGCTTTGCTGACCGCCCAAAAAGGCTCGCAAACTCAGGCTTTTTGCAAGTCGCCCCGCCAGACGCAAGAAATAAGTAAGTCATTACCGAAACATCAGATACCAGCTCCGCTCCCCTGCGAAGCGCCTGCTTGCCGAGTCCGCGAGGGCGGCGGCCTCGGGTCGATGGCGACGGGCAAGCTCGAGCACAAAGCGAGCACGGAGCGTCATACGCTCAGCGATTTGTGCTTTTGACTCTCGCGCGATGAGGGGCACGGCGGCCGCGGTGTCGCCGATGCCGACCAGAAAAATCGCGAACGCGCTGTACAGATACGGATCGCTCGAAAACAGCGAGTCGGCGATCCGATATTCGCGGCGAGCTCCGGCGGTATCGCCGATCGCGGCGAGGACCGCAGCGGCCGATCCATGGCCTTGATACGACTCCGGATGATCGCGGAGCAGCGTGAGTAATTGGGATCGATTGTCGCGCCAGGCGGGCAGGCGCACGAACGACCGCGCCCCGCAGGCGATCACGAGGAGAGCAGCCGCCGCGACAGCGGGCCGGAGACCGCGCCACGTGGCAAGCCCGCGAGCGCAGCGGGCAGCGCGACCGCCAGGTACAGAGTGCGCTCGGCGAGAACGACACCGGAGGCAAAGAGAATGTTCGCCGTCGGTAGGTAGGAGAGAGCCGCGATTCCAGCCGCAAAAGCAATCACCGGCGCGCGGCGGCGGCACCACAACACCAGCCCTGGAATGCCGACCACGACGCAGAATCCCAACAGCGCAGTGACTGAGATCCCCGAACGCGCCGGCAGTACCTGCGGGTTATAGTCGCTCGACAGCGACGCCGGCCAGAAAAGCAGCGTGGTGGCGCGCAGCACAGCCGGCAACGCGATCGCGAGGCGTCCCCACGATCCTTTTCCATAAAATACCGCGGCCGCAGCGTTGTCCCCGACCCAGCCGACGGCGAGCCAGGCAGCCCCGAAGCCGAGCGTGACCAGCCCCAGTGCAATCCAGAAGCCGGTCGGGTAGCGCCGATCGGGGTGAGGACTCAGCCACTTATCGAGCAGTATGACGACACCGGCAATGACACCGTGTTCTTTGCTGAACATCGCGAGAGCCGCGCAGAGCACGGCAAACGTCCACCAGCCGCGTCGCGCCGCGAGCACTGCCCCG
>Ga0209235_1001014_pt1 | contig 15028 bp, 16 predicted proteins | sample GraSoi013_1_20cm_4_FD_185817 | JGI IMG/M metagenome (GOLD analysis project Ga0209235, IMG submission 185817) | Grasslands soil microbial communities from the Angelo Coastal Reserve, California, USA - Sample 09_25_2013_1_20cm (SPAdes) (version 2) | ecosystem: Environmental > Terrestrial > Soil >... | reverse complement strand
GAATAATCCGCGAGAACCTGGTGAGATATCAGACACCTCTCACCGCGATCCCGGGAACAACGATCGCCGGCACAACAGTATCTCCCCCGGTTATCACCCGCGAGGTCGTGAAGGTCAGGTGCAACTCTTGCAGCAAGCTGATGGACGAGAACGCAACACAGTGTCCCTTCTGCGGAGCGAAACAGTAACCCAGAACAACAATCACAAGCTCAGCCCGGCCATTTTCATTTTTACGCCATGCTTGGCAAGCCGGTCTAACACGAACTGGAAAAGCCTCGGGTCTTGAGCGATCCTTTCCGGAGTAACAATGCCAGTCTCTTTGATCTCACCACGTCCCATGAGAAGAGCGACAGACGTGCATGGGTAGGCTGTCGTCCGGGCCATTGCCGAGACCCCTAATCGACGGTTGTAGTGGTCTAGAAGCTGATATCGGAGATGAATTTTCCTCCCACGTGACAAGCCCTTCACGTCAACCCTCAAGGCCAGAAAGTCTTCAGGGGACCCGCGTGACATTGCCGCACGAAGCAGCTCCATCGTCAGCTGCCGAGGCTCCGCTTCAACACCCCCAATCTTAACCGGATTTCGTTCAAAGAAGCCCAGGACGCGAAGCGTGCTCATCATATCCGCATGCCCTGGATACCTGAGCGTGAACTCGTGCATCTCTCTGGTTCTGGGACAACTCCTTGGAAGAGAGCCGAGGCCGTCAGTCAGAAAATATTCTAACTTCCCGACTCCAGGGAACCTTATGTGACCACGCCCGGACAACGCGTCAACTTTCTTCCGCTCACCTTCCTCAATAACCTGTACAGGCCGAGAATACTCGTTCACAACATCCTCAAGCGAAAAAACAATCTGATAATTCAAAGGAGGTTCAGGCTTCTCCGGAAGCCCACCAACAAAAATCTCTACTGATTTCATCTGATCTAGCCTCCTTGAAGCATCCCCCACACACATGTTCGTGAAACCCGGCGCCACGCCACACTGAGGCACCACTCGACAACCAACCTCCTTCGCCTTACGTTGAAGAAGAAAAGCGTCCCGCGGAGTATAGGAGATATCCACAGTGTCTCTGCCGGCCTTAACCGTCTCACTCAACAGATCAAAACCAAGACGGCCCGGCAAGGCACCACACACAAGGTCGACCTTTCCTAGAAGAGCCTGAAGACGAGTCTTTTGTAATATGCTCAGCTTAACAGTCTGGATCTTATTGGGCACCCGTTTCCTCAAGAATTTCAAGTTCTGAGAACTAGCATCCATCGCAACAACAGAGTCAACTTCATCTGACCCAGCTAGATCCCTGGCGATCTCTGAGCCTACTTTGCCGCATCCCACAACGAGGATTTTCATAACTGACGTCTCTGAGGGAAGCGCTGAGGCTTCTTAAACGGGACGACGAAGGGTTCTGAAGGAGTTCTCTTTCTCTACTCAGACGTCTCTTGAATGACTGTAGGCGATATAGAAAAGGTGTGGACGAGATAGGGGTTTAGAAGTGGAAGTTGTAGGTTGATGGGTTGCCGCTATCTTGGAACTGGATGGTATAGGTATCGCCTGTCTTGAACGTTAAGCTGCCTGTGGCGGAAAACTGGTTTACGTTTGGAGTGCCCGAGACGGTACACGTCTGTCCAGATGGACAATTTTCTGTCGTGGAGGCGGTCACTATGATAGAGTTGCCGTTAAGCGAGTTAGACCCTACTGCTTCGATGGTGAAAGACAGGTTAGTCGAGCTTGTGGCGTTTATCTGGTCTAATTTGACGTATGGCGAATTTGGGTTGCTATTGCCAGTAATGGTTCCCTGGAGACACCCTGTTCCACAAGAACCGCCCCCGCTGCCCCCACAATTGCTGGTGCAACTTCCGCCGTTGCTCCCACCGCTGTTGTTATTGCTGCCATTGCTACCCGTGAGATGGGGCAAGATGATATAGGCGAAGGTCACGTAGGTCCCGGCTGCAGCTCCTGCGAAAGCTCCCAGAGAGACTAGAAGAACGAGAACTGCGCCAATCCCTTTTCTCCCGCCTTTTCCAATACCCGGCGTGGGCGGCGGAATAGGCGACGAATTACCTTGCTGAGACATTACCGCAGAGTAGCGCGACCCGGGAACATAAATTCCCTGTAACCTAGGGTCAAACTTCGATGTGACATTACCGGTTAGCAGTAAGCTAACAGATGCATATCTTGATTCTTGTCGAGTCTTGGTTTCGATTTGTCCAATCACGAATAAGTAATATGTGAATTTTTCATGACTGCCTTCTCTGAAGTTTGGTCTAAGGCTTCTTAAGCTGGACGAAGAACAGGGCCATGCGGGGCCGGCCTAAGTGAAAGTCGCTTCCGCTCCACTAGGCGAAGATTGTGCGGTGCCGTTCCATAACCGTATCTTGCTCGGCGCAAGCGAGTCTCGATGAGACCCCTTCTGACCGACCGCGAAATGGCCTTCATTCTCGCCAGAGACGTCTGTAGGCTATCGACGATCAGCTCGAATGGATGGCCTCACATCGTGCCTGTAAGCTATGTTTACCTGCGCGGGAAGTTCTACATCCCAACGGCTAGAAGGGCCAAGAAGGGCAGAAATCTCGCGAAGAACGGCAACGCTACGATCGTCGTGGACGACGAACGCCTGGAGCAAGGTGTGATGATCGAGTGTAGCTCTAAGATCCTGGAAGGTAGCAAGGCTCAACCTCTGAGGGACTACATGAGGAAGGTCAAACGCTGGCAGAACGACGAGACGACCGCGGTGATCGAACTAACTCCCAGTCGAAAGGCAAGTTGGTTCCTGAAGTGAAGACGACGGGGCTTAGAATATCTCTGCATATGGCGACCTGCCCATCATTCCGAGTTTTTCTGCACTCCTAGTCTGTTCCTAGGATCACGAGAATATTGCTTTGACGGCGTCTGCTGCGACGCGTGGGAGCAGTGTTGCGATCTTTCTCTTCTTCAGCATACGAGTGATGATCTTCCCCTGGAAATCCATGTCCCCTTCCGCCTCGATCTCTGAAACATTGTCCCGCAAAACCGAGAATAATCGATCAAGAGTCTCATCGGAGAGGCCCGCGAACAATTTCCGTGCTAGACCCATCTTCCGCAGGTCAGAACTGAATTTCTCTCTCCATTGCGTGTCATAGTCTCTTAGAAACCCTTCAGACTCGACTCCACCGTGGGCAGCGGCCGACGCTGCGGCGGTCCCAGCTAGTTTTCCGCAATAGCCTCCGATAACAATGCCTCCACCTGTCGTCTGTTTCACCTGTCCCGCAGCGTCTCCAACTACGATGAAACCAGGGGACCAGCATCTCGATATCGGCCCAGCGACAAGTACTGATCCTGATTTGGTCGCATCGATCGTCGCCTTCGGCCATTGTTCCTTGACGAGGTCATCTAGGAATTTCTTTACGTTTCCTTTTTTCGATGCGAGACCTACTCTCGCGCTATTTTTCCCGGTTGGGATGCCCCATGCGAAGAATCCTGGTGCTCTCTTAGACCCGAAGAAAAGCTCAACCAGATCACCCTGCTCCTTCATGTCCACGAGCTCGTATTGCAAGCCAGGCAGTATCTGCGCCCAATCAGGCGAATGAAGCCCAGCCTGCTCCGGCAGCCTACTTCCTGCCCCACTCGCATCGATGACCACTTTACCCGCAACCTTCGACCCATCTGTGAGAGTGAGAAGATCGCTATCGGAAGTCCGTTCGAACTTTGATGCTCGAGTCTTCGCCCGAAGCTCCGCCCCAGCCGCCACAGCCTGCTTCGCTAGAAACTGATCCAGTTTCATCCTGTTCAGGATAAGCGCTACAGGATCTTTTTTCCGAACTTCTATCGGTTCACCATGGGGCGGGTAGAACCTGGCACCATGAATCAATTTCTGGCTGAAACTTGAGTGAGCCTCCAGCCCAAGGAGTTCTAGTCCTTTGAGACTCACAACACCAGAACAATGACTAGGCGAGCCAACCTGTGGGTGCTCTTCCAGCAATAGAACCCGTGAATTCCTCTTAACCGCCTCTAGAGCCGCCTCACAACCAGCAACTCCTGCTCCGACCGTAACAACATCATATTGATCGGAGGGGCTTCCCAAAGGGAAGATCAGTCTTCGAACTCTATTCTAAGCGTCAGACTCTTCAGTTCTCGCGCGAGCTTCTTAACGACCTCAAAATCGACAGGATTCCGCCTCGGCCTCCGCCCGTTAAGAATGACCTTCGTCTCCCGGCTGCCATCCGGAAGCCAGATAGTATTGATAGTCAGGATCGAGTAAGGAGTGAAGAGTCCCTCAAGAAAATCTCTATCGTCCCCGCTTTGGCTGAGAATCCTCACCCGCCTCCCGACACGGTCACCAAGACTCTTCGCCAGCTTCGCGCCGCTAGCAAGGAAAGTGTCCAGCCCTCTCCTATCCACCATGAGCGCCATGATATCGCCCGCCTCCACAGCCTTATGGAAGGTAACGTCCTGTAGGGTTGGGTTCTCCTTCTCGAGTTCAGTAATAGAACGGATGACTCTGATGTCCAGGTCAGTTATCTGACCCTTCTTCAGCTTCTCCTCGCAACGAGAGCAAAAGATTCCGCTTTTGACACAGAAGTTGTCCAGTATCGTCTTTACCATTGGAGCCTCAACCCGTCCCGATGTTGGAGTAGTAGGGTCTCGTCTGCCTGAGTTTCTCGATCCTTGGGAATCTCGCGCCCGAACAAGCGTTGACCTGTCTCAGTCGATTTAAGCCGACTTCTAAGCTAATGGAACCCCTGCTTCATAAATGCATTACCTTGAGCGGGTTCTGAGCCAGCCTTATATTTTCAGTCATCATGATTGGAGGCCGTGGAGACGCGTAAGCGTCTTCCCGCGGTTCTCCTGCTGACGGCGCCACTACTGGGTTCCGCGCTTTGGATCTCCGTTTCGGCCGACACCTTCCGCCACTTATCGGCCCCGGTCCTAACGGAGGGGCGCCAGAGGTTCCATCTACCATCAATCCGATAACACATTGGCTAGTAGGGATCAGCATCGTCGCGGCAATGCTTTACGGGGCCTGCAGAGTTCAGAAACGCCACATGGCCAGATAAACGCCGAGTCAAGTGGAACTCTGCCTTGAGGGTTCTTTTTCTTCGAGACTTATTCTAACATAGTCCTTCGCATCGGAGGCCGGTATTTTCACAGCTTGTGAGCCGAAGTCCAATATTCGACCATGCGCCACCAACACGTGCTGTCTAAGCTCGCTTTCTGAAGTAATGAACTTCAAGAACGCAGAATCACAAAAGGGACACTCGAATTTTGTCATTTGCCTTCAAGCCTTCCCTGTCAGCGTAGAAATTCAATCTCTAAGTCGCGTCTCAGATTGATCTGGGGCCAAGTCTCTATTAAACCCCTACGGAGCGACCGCCGAAACCTCCATGGATTCTGGTCCGACGAAGCCTTTACGCAAACTGTTGAGCAAGTCTGTAGGTTGCTAATGGTGGAGAGTGAAATTTGCTCGGAGCCACCCGGCAACTTAACAACGCCCCCCTACACTTTCGGTGCCATGGACGAGATAGCCGAGTTCCAGTCGGCGAGTCAGTGGGATAACTGGCTAGCCAAGAACTACTCCCAGTCTCACGGAATATGGATTCGCTTTTTCAAGAAGGCTTCTGGCGTTTCTTCTATAAACAATTCTGATGCGCTGGACGTGGCGTTGTGCTACGGGTGGATCACCGGCCAAGCCAGGCCCTACGACGAGAGGTCATGGCTGGGCAAATTCGTGCCTAGGAGATCGAAGAGCATCTGGTCAAAGATCAACACCAAACGCGCTGAGACGTTGATGAGGCAAGGAAGAATGAAGTCGGCCGGCCTTAGGCAGGTGGAAGAAGCGAAGAGAGACGGCAGATGGGACCGAGCCTACAGCCCGCCCAGCAGTGCGAAACTGCCGGAGGATTTCCTCAAAGCGCTCCAGAAGAACAAAGAGGCGGAGGCCTTCTTCAGGACGCTGAACCGCGCCAACATCTATTCGGTTGTGTTCAGACTCGAGAATGCAAAGAACGAAGAGTCGAGGAGGATGAGGATCAGGCAGATGATCAAGATGTTCGAGAAGGGAGAGAAGTTCCACTGATGAATCTGCCAAATTTGGTTACTCCCGTAACAGCCAAATACTAATGGGAGTTGCTGACCGAGCAATCTTCGGATGAGATCAAATTGAAGCTCTTTGAGTATGAGGCAAAGTCTATCGCGCAGAACCTCGGGATAAACACGCCCCGGGGCGCAGTGGCTTCGACATCAGATGAAGCCAGGGACATTCACAAGCGTATCGGTGGAGAGGCCGTTGTCAAGGCGCAGGTCCTCGTTGCTGGTCGAGGGAAGGCCGGTGGAATAAAGTTCGCTAGCAAGCCCGACGAGACATGGGCTAGGGCAAACGAGATTCTATCGATGACCATCAAAGGGGAGAAAGTAAAGAAAGTCCTCGTCGAACAGAAAGCCACCGCAAAGAAAGAACTCTTCGCAAGCGTCGTTCTAGATCGAGCGAACCGATGCCAGACCGTCCTCGCCTCCGACCAAGGTGGAATCGACATTGAAGATGTCGCCCGCCAAACCCCCGAGAAGGTGCTCCGACATCGTCTCGATCCCGTCTTCGGAATGAGAAGCTACGACGCCCGGCTCATCGCGTTGAAGCTCGGATACCAAGGCGCCCAACAGGGCACCTTCTCCGACTTTCTCTCCAATCTTTATCGATTGTCTGTAATCTATGATGCGGAACTCGTCGAGAGTAATCCTGTTATCGAGACGCAAGACGGTCGCTTCGTCGCCGCAGACCTCAGAGTCATAGTTGACGACAACAGTCTCTTCCGACACCCCGAATTCCAGGAGAGATCGAAAGAGATTAGCGGTGAGGTCACGGCTTTGGAGTCGAAGGCTCGGGAAAACGGCCTCGCCTTCGTCGAACTGGACGGCGATATTGGCATCATCGGAAATGGCGCAGGGCTCGTCATGGCAACACTCGACCTGGTCAAACAATACGGCGGCAAACCAGCGAACTTCTGTGATGTTGGAGGTGGAGCGAACGCCGAACACGTCGCAACGGCGCTCCAGATCATCCAGGGCGCTGAGAAGGTTCGTGCCGTGTTCGTCAATATTCTAGCAGGAATTACTAGATGCGACGAGGTTGCGAAAGGAATTGTTGACGTAAAGAAAGTCATGGGCCTCAAGAAACCACTCGTCATTCGAATGGTAGGAACTAACCAGGAGGAAGGGAGAAAGATACTCCAGTCCGCCGGACTGACAGCAATGGACAAGATGGACGAGGCAGCGAGAATCGCCGTAAGTAAGGTGGCTGCATAGATGGCAGTCTTGATCGGGAAACAGACCCGGGCAATAGTCCAGGGAATAACCGGCAACCAAGGCAGTTTCCACACGAGACTCATGCTAGACTACGGGACAAGAATCGTCGCCGGCGTAACACCTGGAAAAGGGGGAACGACTTCAGTCGGCGTCCCCGTCTTCGACACTGTAATGTCAGCGCTCGAAAAGACGGACGCGAACGCCTCGATAATTTTCGTTCCTGCTCCCTTCGCCAAGGAGGCTGGGATGGAGGCGATCGACGCAGGCCTCAACCCAGTCGTAATAATTACGGAAATGATCCCGGCAAGAGACTCCATGATCCTCATCGAGTATGCAAGAAACCGCGGCGCAACTGTCATTGGCCCCAACACTCCCGGAATAATCACCGCAGGGGAATCCAAGCTGGGCATAATGCCCGGCGACGTGTTCAAACCCGGCAAGGTCGGACTCGCCTCCAGAAGCGGGACCCTAACCTATGAAATCGCAGCCTCGCTAACACACGATGGAATAGGCCAATCCACCTGTCTCGGCATAGGCGGCGATCCATTCACCGGACTCAACTTCGTCGACGTTCTCAAACTCTTCAGAGACGATCCCGGTACGGACACGGTCGTTCTGATTGGCGAAATCGGAGGTTCTGCCGAAGAGGACGCTGCAAACTACATTCGCGATACAAAGTACCCCAAACGAGTCGCCGCATACATCGCAGGCCGTGCCGCCCCGCCGGGCAAGCGGATGGGCCACGCAGGCGCAATCATAACTGGAACAGAGGGGACAGCTGATGCGAAGATGAAGAGTTTGAGAGAGGCTGGTGTTATGGTTGCCGAGGTCCCGTCCGAGCTTCCAAGGTTACTGCTCCAGCAAGTTTCCCCGCTGCAGTAGACCCCAGTTTGGTTGTTTACTTTGCTCCGAGTTCTCGTTTCTTCCAGCGAAGGTTATCTCCGCGGCAGCGTCGGCATCTGTAGGCGTTCGGCGAGTTCCGTGAGCCGCATGTTCTGCATATTTTGAAGAAGAGCCTGTGGCGTTGTGCAAGCTGTTTCTTCATCACGTCAGTGATCGGCATGGGAGACGCAGCACCAGCCTTCTGGCTGCAATATATTATTGCCGCTGAGCGAACGAGAAATCGCTCATTATCAGCCCTGATCTCGAATCTGGGCCTACCGTAATTTTTCGTCGGGGAATCGTTCGGGGCTCGCTGGATAGAGCAGGCAAATTCCTGACCCATTCAAGCCCAGGCCCTGCCCTGATCCGCCTGTCTCGCCCGGAATCAGTGCCAGACAGGAAATGTTCCAGGAAAAAGGGGGGTACATTTCAAGCGTCTCGCGACGCACATGTGCCCGGTCCTATTTTCGGCTCTCCGGAGTGTTGGAGAGTTGTTGACATAGTGCCTCAAGATCGCCGATCGTTAGCTGAAAGACCCTCTTTTCAGGGAGAGTCATCTCTTTCAGAGTCTCTCGTGCCTTTTCCCGGCCAATCTTCTTGGATAGAAAGTGGAGGAAGGAGCTCCGCACAACTCGTCTACGCTGATTGAATAGTCCACGGACGAGTTCCTCAAATAACTCCTCATTCACAGCTGTATTGATTTTGTTAGGTGATATTCGTAGAAGGATAGAGTCTACCTTGGGTCTCGGTCGAAATGCGGCGGCAGGGATGTTCATGATTGGCCGGATCGTGAGAGAACGCTGTGCAGTGATGGACAATCTTCCGTAATCCGCAGTTCCTGCTTCAGCGAGAAGTCTCTCTCCGAACTCTTTCTGGAGGACAAGTGACGCAAGCTCGAACTTTTTCTTTTTTAGAAACAGGATTAGTTTTGATGATAGGACGTAGGGTGGAGTTCCAACTATCTTGTTGAAAGAGGGAAGAGGGATTTTCAACACGTCTCCCTCAATGACAGAAACAGTTGGACTCCTCTCGAATTCCTTTCGAAGGTGCGCGGCTAGCCGGCGGTCCTTCTCGACCGCTAGAACACGACCCGCCTGGTTCTCAAGTAAGCGGGTTAGGGTCCCATATCCGGCGCCTGGTTCGAGAACAGTATCGGTATTAGTCAGCTCGGCGACTGAGACCACCCTTGAGGCGATGTGTTTGTTGGCTAGGAAGTTTTGGCCTAGTCTCTTCAGCGGTCGATAGAGAACGTTTGTTGCCACAAGCTCATACTGTCCTTGTGAACAGCCGATACTTCGACTCAGTGCTAAGCTCTTCCATGATTCTTTTCGAGATGATCTTTGGAATGTCGCTGAGCCCGGTTCGTTCCTGGATGTCCTTGTAGTTGACAAATGGTTTCTTCTCTCTCGTGTTGACGATCTGCCACATCGACTTCTTGCCTATCCCCGGCAATAGCTCGAGCGAGTGCATTCGGGGCGTGACCGGTTGCGAATTATTGAAGAACTCTACAAACCTCTTCTCTTGAGTCTTAACCAGTTCCGCTATCAAGGGGACGATCTCCGCTTTCGCGTTAGCCGTCAGCTGGTCGTAGCTGATCCTGGTAAGAATTCTGTCAACCTTCTCCCTGCGCTCACGCCCAATGTAGATCCGCTCATGAACCAGCACAGTAGCACCGATTTTGAGCTCCGCCTCGAGCAATGTGAAGAACTGTTCGCCCATAATCTGAACCGTCGGCACCGCCAAGTGTCTCGACTTCTCAGACGATCTCCCGTAGGGAAGGAAGTCTAGGACGTAGGCGTGTTCCTCGTAAACATGCCTCTTCTGTAAATACTCGTCCCCATGAATTGCCAAGAATAGATCCCCCTTCTCCCCTAGAATATGACTTGTAACCGGAAAGACGACCTACGTCGGTTGCCAGAGTGTTGGAGAACCATTGGTGGTCATTCTGAGCCGCACCTTTTCTCCTTAATTGGGTATCGGTCAGAAGTTTCTATCGACTAGACATACCGCTTCATAATTTCCAGAATACCGTTCAGCTGGTCTGTGCTCACGAACCTGCCCTTTACGGTTAATACCGCTCGAAGCTCTTCAATCGTCTTTGGGAGCGAGTTCACGATCTGGATCGCGTCATTCCTATCCAGCTGGAGCTTCGACGATAGCTCCTCGACGAGTTTGTCAGCCTTGTCCGGCGTAATCTTCGAAAACTTCCGCGCGTAATCAAGAGTCCTGCGCTGGAACTCCCCTAGTTCCTCCTCCTTCACTTTTCCCAAGATCTCCTGGGCCTCTGCATTAGTCACTATTTTCCCTTGGAGAATCTTCCTGGCCAAATCAGCTAGACCCCTCTACCGGGGTTATGTGCTCAGGCCGAGCAATGATTATCCGAGGCGTTTTCGTCCCAGCCACTTCGACAACATAGCTGCGGCCACGTTTCTCAGCAACGGTCCCAACACGGCCATGATAACGGCGGTGCGGCATCCCCTTCTGAACAGCGGGATTGATCATGATTCTGACCATCTGGCCAGGAGTGTAGCCGATAAGCAGTCTTCCAAGGGGCTGCTTGCCTCTGTCCCGAGGCTTCCTGCTAATCAGGGTCCTACTCTTTGTCCTGAAACCCTTGGAACGTCGCAACAGGCAGTTCTCCGGTGGAGAAAGTTGCGGGCCGGGAGGTTCCGTATATATGTTCGCGACGTTTCTTCATTCCATGTCAAAGAGCTCTGCCAGATTCTTCTTCATACTATCTGGAGAGCATCCTACATTGCCACTTGCAGAGCTCAAGGCCATACTCCAAGCCTATCGAATAGATCACGAGATAGTAGGGAGCTTCTACAAGCTCATAGAATTACATGCGGACCGCGTCAGGCTGGAATCGATCGCGGGCCGGGGAGGATATGTTGACGAGATGGGAGAAGAAGTCCTTCACACCGAAGACAACCTAGCCAGTATCAAGAGGGGAGTTGAGTCAGCAGATCTCGAACCATTCCTCTCTCCTCAAGACAGCTTTAGTGTGCGAATGCTACGGTTTGGCGGAGTCTCCAAAGACCTCTCAAGAGTCCATCTCGAATCCTATCTCGGAGAACTGCTTGCAGAAAAAACCGGGGCAAAAGTCGACCTTCGATCCCCGAAGAAGCCTTTTCGAGGAATCCTAGCCGGGTCCCTCTTCCATCTGGGACTCATCATGCATCAACGTTCGAAAGGGAGCATCCACCGGCGACGCCCCCGAAAAAGGGCTGTTTTTCATCCGAGCACAATGCCCCCAAAACTGGCCCGCTGCCTGGTAAATTTGTCGGAAGTGAGAGATGGAGAGACCTTTCTCGACCCCTTCTGCGGCGTCGGCGGTATCGCCATAGAGGCCAGCCTTTTGGGTTGTGAGGTGGTTGGCATCGATGCCATTTCACGAATGGTCCGATCTGCTCGAAAGAATCTTGCTCATTTCGGCCTCAAATCCTATGGGCTGCTCAGAGGCGACGCTCGGAACATTCCATTGCACAGTGCAGATGCCATAGCCACGGACCCACCCTACGGGACAGGGGCTTCAACCCTCAAGTCTACAACAAAAGACATCCTCGCGAGCTTCCTGCCCCAGGCAAAAATGATCCTCTCCCCCGGCGGAAAGGTCGTATTTGCATCCCCCTTGGGAACGGGAGCAGTTGCTCTGGCGGAGTCCCACGGGTTCAAAGTCTTCGACCGCCACGAGTTATACGTGCACCGGAACCTTACAAGAGAAATCCTGGTGCTGGGAGCAAACTAGATGCCTGCCGGTATCGATGTCATCTTCTTGGGCACCGGGGGCGCTCTTCCCACCAAAGAAAGAGGCCTACCCGCAGTCGCTCTACGTCGCGATGGAGAACTCTTCTTGTTTGATTGCGGAGAAGGAACACAGCGTCAGATGATGCACGCTGGACTCGGCTTCAACCGTCCCATGACCATCATGATATCGCACCTACATGGAGATCACGTTCTTGGATTACCTGGACTTCTCCAAACAATGTCTTCCCTAGTCAGGGACAAGCCACTCGACTTGTACGGTCCAGAGGGGATCTCCAGCTATCTAGGCTCACTACGTCGAACGCTAGCCTTCGCAGCGAACTTTCCCGTGCGAGTCACCGAGCTCAACCCCGGGCAAGAAATATCGAAGAACGGCTACAACATCAAGACAACCAAAGCTTTGCACGACATCACCTGCCTCGCCTACGCTGTTGTTGAGAAAGATCGGCCAGGCCGGTTTCACCCTAAAAAGGCAAAACGGCTAGGCATCCCTGAAGGTCCGTTGTGGAAACAGCTTCAGACCGGAAAGGAAGTCAAAGTCGAGGGGAAAGCAGTGGCGCCTCATCAGGTTATGGAGGAACCTCGCCCCGGCCTGAAAATCGTCTACGCAATTGACACTCGTCCTTGTGACGAGGTGAAGGCATTGGCAAGAGGTGCAGACCTTCTAATGCACGACGGAGGATTCGCAGAGGACAGGCGGGACAAAGCCAAAGAGTACTTCCATTCGACGGCAAAGGAAGCGGCTAGGGTCGCCAAGGCTGCACGGGTCCGCAAACTTGCACTGGTCCATATCAGCGCAGTAACAAGAGATGACTCCATTCTCCTCAAAGAGGCGAGAAGCGTGTTCAAAGCGACCCTCGTCCCGAAAGATCTAACAGTCTTATCACTGAAGCGCTCTAAGTAGATCTGTCGAATGCATTGCGTAGCTCTACTCTCTCTTTCGTTCTTCTGGCTTCCCCGCGAGCCAAGCAATCAACTCTTCCGGGTTTTCCGTCTCAAGGATTACTTGTATTGGACCCAGAGGCGATTCTCCCTCTGGCGCAGAGAAAGATACATGGCCCGCATAGGCCGCCTGTTTGTTGAGAAAGAAGACTATTCGATTGCCATCCACAGATCGCCTCAAGACGGATCTTGCCGCGGCACGGATTCTATCACGTTGCAGAATCATCCGAAATCTCTCCAGCGAGGATTGGTCCCTCCCTTCCATGATTACCTGTCCGCTCCAATGGTCCAAATGTCGAACCCCGACTTCACCTCTAAGAATGTTCGTCACGGCCTTCCTAACCCTCTCAGGGTCCTCAGTGGGACGGACTTCCGCTTCGCCGTGAACTCTGATAGTTGCTAATTCGGGAGGGTTCTCAGCAGACGTCCAGTCCGCCTCTTGAGATCGTTTTTCGTATCCTCGTTCTCAACCACCCGATCGGCAATGGCGATAAGCTTTCCAACTCCAACCTTCAATTCCCGCTCATCACGCTCTAGAAAGTCGGCCCAGTTTCTGGGACGGTCAGACCTCCTCCTCTTCAGCAATCTCCGGAACCTGCTCTTCCGGGAAGCGTGAATGGCGATGGTGAAGACGCGGTATTTCTTGTTAAGCTCCTCAATCTCCTCAATGTTCCTAGCCCCCTCGTACACGAAAAGGCTGGTGTCGATCTTGTCTATCAGTGGAGCCAACCGTTTGGCTACTGCACACATCCCTTCCTCTTCTCTGATTTTCAGCATTAGCCTGCCGAGGTTCTTTCTGCTAGGTAACAAGTTCCTCCTCTTCGCCTCGTCCCTGATAATATCGCCAGAGACAAATACTGGGACCCCACGCTTCGCTGCGACGCTGGACGCCAGACTCTTGCCGGCGCCCGGCATTCCGACGATCACGACAACTGTCTTTGGTTTCGCTTTGTCCATGTAGGTCTAGCGCAGTTCGGCGTAGGGAGCCGTTATAGCTCTTAAAAACGAGAGCGACCATCGATAACAAGCATTTGTTAGAGGACCAGGTCCGAAGTTTCGTTTCGATAGACCTCGATGATCAGCAGATTCTCTCGCGTGTAGGATCTATCCTGTCGTCTTTGCAGGCGATAGGGGGAGATTTGAAACCTGTAGAACGGGAGAATATCCATCTCACCTTGAAATTTCTGGGAAACGTATCCTCGTCCCGCTTGAGCGAGGTCAAAACCTCCCTTCACCAACTGGCTTTCCCAGCTTTCACAACGGAGATCAAAGGAGCGGGCGCTTTCCCGAATCTCAACCACATGACCGTAATCTGGGTCGGGGTGAACGAGGGCTGGAGTCAGGTTGAGCAAATCTACGAGCAAGTCGAGAAACTACTCTCCCCCCTTGGCTTCAGAAAGGAAAACCGCCCCTTCAGTCCTCATATCACGATTGCCCGGATCCGATCAGGCAGAAAGAGGGATGAGATAGCCAACTTTCTCCAGCATCTAAGCGACGAGAGTTTCGGCTCATTCACCGTGGACAAAGTCCGGCTCAAACAGAGCATTCTCTCGAGTTCTGGACCGAAATACTCGACCTTGCTGGAAATTCCTGCCCAGTCGCGATAAGCTATCACCAGCCCAGTTTCAAATACCAACTGTTCGCTTGGAGTTCCTTGATGCCAACTCCGATCCAACCTATCTTGGACCAGATTGCAAAGAAAGTTGTTCCAAGCGACGACGAAAGAGCAAGAATGTCGCAATTGGCTCAGTCTCTGAAAGATCAGGTTCAGAGCATCTTGGACAACGCTAGGCTCGGAGGCATCGTCTCGATTCAGGGATCTTACGCCCGGGACACTTGGTTGAGCGGCGAAGCCGACCTGGACATCTTCGCCACCTTCCCTCCCATAATGGAGAGGCAGGAGTGGACCGAGAAAATTCTTCCAGCGATTCGGAGAGGAATCCATGCTAAAACGGTCGATCGTTATGCTGAACATCCCTATTTGGAATTCCACATTGATGGTATCAGGGTCAACGTGGTCCCCTGCTATTCTGTGGAAAAGGGCCAGTGGAAGAGCGCAACTGACAGGACACCGTACCATACTGAGTACATGAGAGAGCATCTGAGACCAGAAATGCGGCTTGAAGCAAGGCTCCTGAAACGGTTCATGAAGGGTATTCGGTCTTAC